>Ga0224523_1000697_pt1 | contig 16186 bp, 12 predicted proteins | sample CFST50metaG_FD_182732 | JGI IMG/M metagenome (GOLD analysis project Ga0224523, IMG submission 182732) | Peat soil microbial communities from Stordalen Mire, Sweden - C.F.S.T50 | ecosystem: Environmental > Terrestrial > Soil > Wetlands > Peat | place: Sweden: Norrbotten County, Stordalen Mire...
CTGCCCGGGATTGTGCTCATGGCCGAGGTGACGGCGGGACGAATCACCGGCCGCGACTCGGGAGCCGGGGTATGCCGCTCGGCCATCGCCACGGGAACCGTGGGCGCCGTCGCCATCCCGACCACCGGAGGGGGCGTGTAGGTCGTGGCACCAGCCGGATATTCCGTCGGGGTGGAAAACTCGTCGACCGCGGTGTCGGCGAACTCGACGATCTCGGGCACCGCGCTGCACGCAGGCGTCACCATCACCACCGACGGCACACCGGCCAGGCTGGCGGCAGCCACGGGAGCCCTTGCCAAGCTGGGAACCGGCGGGGGAGCCGCGGTCACGGCCAGGGACACGCGAGGCGGTGCGAAATGCGGCGCCGGGGCGGCGTGCGAAATCGGCAGCACCATCTGGTGGTCGGCCGGCCTCTTGCTCGAACGCGTGTTCAAGCTGCCGGCCACGGTTGAAGCCTCGACCGCTGTGCGGCTCTGGAAACCTGTCGCGATCACCGTGAGGCACACCTCATCGGTCATGTTGGCGTCGATGACTGAGCCGAAGATGATGTTGGCGTCGGGATCGGCGGCTTCCTGAATCAGGGTGCAGGCCTCGGTGACCTCGGCCAGCATCAGGTCAGGACCGCCGGTGATGTTGACCAGGATCCCGGTGGCGCCGTTGATGGAGACGTCTTCCAGCAGCGGTGAATTGATGGCCATCATGGCGGCATCCAGGGCACGCTTCTCGCCCTTGCCACGACCCGAGCCCATCAGCGCCCGGCCCATGCCGGTCATGATGGTGCGCACGTCGGCAAAATCGACGTTGATGAGGCCCGGCATCATGACCAGATCGCTGATGCCCCGCACCGCCGTGGCGCACACGCTGTCCACCAGGTTGAACGACTCGCGCAGGGTCATGTTCTTGCCGGCCAGCGCGACCAGACGGTCGTTGGGAATGACGATGAGCGCGTCCACCGACTTGGCCAGCTCGGCCACGCCGGCATTCGCCTTCTTCTTACGCTGCAGGCCCTCGAACATGAAGGGCTTGGTCACCACCGCCACGGTGAGCGCGCCCGCCTCGCGGGCCACACGCGCGATCACAGGCGCCGCGCCGGTGCCTGTGCCGCCGCCCATGCCCGCGGTGACGAAAACCATGTCGGCGCCGCCGATCACCTCGGCAATGCGCGAAGCATCTTCCAAGGCCGCGGCGCAACCGATGTCGGGGTTGGCCCCGGCACCGAGGCCCTTGGTCAGATTCTTTCCGATTTGAATCTTGGTGGGCGCCTGGTTGGTCTCCAGCACCTGACAGTCGGTGTTGGCGGCCACGAAATCCACGCCCTGGATGCCGGCCTCAATCATGGTGTTGAGTGCGTTGCCGCCTCCGCCACCCACACCTATCACCTTGATTTTCGGACCTTGAGCCTGGTCGTCGAATTCGAGCATATGATCTCTCCCTGGACTACTTGGATCGCACGGCCTGCGCCATGCTCCAAATTTTTCACACGTCCGAGGCAAAAGCGGACCCTGGCACGCGGCCAACGCGGGCTAGAACCTGAACAAAGGTTCACGCCATCACCGACGCATAGCGGCTTCGGACCTTAGATTTTGAGGGCAAGTGGGCTACGCTGAGCGGACGCAATCATGAAGATGGAAAGTCAGAACTCCTCTTTCTGGGCGCCTTACAGGCGCAGGACGCGGCAGTTTGTCTTCATCGCGATCGCCTGTGTTCCGGGCATCTGGCATATTGGGCGCTCGATCTCCTTGCGGAGCACTTCGGTCGCACCCTGATCCCGGTATCATCGACGCCCACCAAAGTCAGCGCCTACGCCAGTCGCAATCAGGACGACGACAGGACCCAGATCATCGCAGTCAACTGGAACGACGTGCCTGCCGTTCTCACCTTCAAGGTCGACGGTCTCGCGACCGCTCCTGCGCCTGCAACCTTCACTCTCCCTGCGCTTTCAGTCGGGGCGATCGAGATCCCGGACATAGGCGCAGCGTCTGCTCTGGTCTACGGGGAGACTCAACACAAGGCGAACCTTCCCCCGCAGCCACTGTAGAGTCAGTGGTCGCCCTGAATTGAGGGTGACAGTGCTATTCTGCGTGCCTTGTCCCGGGCCGCTCATTCCCCAGCGATTTCCATGTGCCGCTATCTCGGCTGGCTCATCCTTGCCTCCGTGTTTTTTCCGCTGCTAGCTCAAGCGGCGACAGTCGATGCTGCCGGCGACTGCCCGGCTGGCGCCGACATTGATGCGGCGCTGGCTCAGTTGCTGAGCACCAAGGCGGGCCGCACGTCTTCCGCGACCGTCACCGTGCGCGACCTGGGCGCGACCTGGTCGGTCCACGTGGCCGGCCGTTCCGCCACCTACTCCGATCCTGACCGCAACTGCCCCGAACGAACCAGGATCGCGGCCGTCTTCGTGGCGCTGGTACTCGAGCCTCCAGACATCGGAGAACCGTCTCCCGCTCCAGCTGTGCGTGAATCCGCGGGTTCGGCGCAACCTCGCTTGTCCCGCATCCACCGGCTCGATCTTGCGCCCGAGTTCCTGGTCGCACCAGGCGCGGGCAGGCGCGGCTCTGCCATGACTTGGGGGGGATCCTTGCGCTGGCTAGCCTCGGGGGAACACTTCGGCTTGACGGCCGGCCTGGAGGGCAGTTACCCGGCCGTCGTGAAGGTGCAAGAATACGAGCTGTCGCTGGCGCGGATATCCATCGATACCTCGGCCAGCCTCTGCTGGCGCTGGAGTGCAGCCGAGCTGGGAATCGAGATCGGCCCCTATGGGGCTTTGCTGCTTGCCCAGGGGCGCGGTCTGTATCCGAGTGCGAGCTCCACGCACATGGACGCAGGCGGGCGCCTCGGGTTTCGCGCTCAAACCATGGGTCGATGGGTGTCGCCTTTCCTGGCCTTTCAGGCGGAACTCAGCGCGCGCCGTTTCTCCTTGATGGTCGATCCGATCGGAAATGTGGGCACTGCGCCACGGGTCTGGGTCGGCGTGCTAGCAGGCGCGAGTATCTCGCTCGGTCCTGCAAAACCACGCGACTAGAAGCTTTTCGGGTTCTGGTGACATACTTAGGCTGTGCAGAGGTGGACCACTTCCCAGCGTGAGCAAGGCAGCGCGCCCTGCGCCGCCGACGTCCGTCATCTGCCCGAGATTTCCGCCCAACTGGTCTTCGAGGATGTGTACCACGCTTACTTTCGGCAGACGGTGGCCTGGATGCGTGGTCTGGGCGTGCCAGAGGCCGAGATTGAGGACGTGGCGCAAGACGTGTTCATGATCGTGCGTCGCAAGCTGCCGCACTTCCATGGCGGAAACCTGGCGGGTTGGCTGTATCGGATCGCCCATTTGACGGTGCGGAATTTCCGCCGCCGGGCCTGGTTCAAGAACTTGTTCTCACGCGGCCGGGAGATCGACTCCATGGACATGGTCGGGATGAGCGCCACACCGGCCATGGCGCTCGAGCAAAAGCAGGATCAGCGCGTGCTGGCCCAGATGCTTGCCCGCATGAGCGACAAGCGGCGCTCGACCCTGGTCCTGTTCGAGATTGAAGGCTATAGCGGCCAAGAGATCTCCACCTTGCACGGTGTGCCCGTGAAAACCGTTTGGACCAGGCTGTACCACGCTCGTAAGGATCTGGTGGCCATGGTGGCGGCCCAGCGGAAACAGAGAGAAGCCGAAGCGGGAATGCCATGAAACAGCGACTAACCGAAATGCAAGACTTGCACGATCCGGACGAAGCTGAGGCTGCGCGACTGCTGCGAGCTCTGTCTCCCGCCGCTCCCAACGAATTGGCGGAAAGGCGGGTCTACGCCAGGATCTGCGCAGGGCCTTCGCGCGGCCCGCGCGTGGCTCGGATTGCTGTCCTGGTGACCGCCCTGCTCGTCAGCACCACCATCCTGAGCGCCACCCTGGCTCGTCGTTGGCTAGCTGGTTCGGACCAGAAATCGTCGGGGCCGACGCTGAGCCTGCCGTCCGCCCAGCCAAGGCACGCGACCGCGCCGCGAGAACAAGAACCCGAGGTGAGGCCGGCCCCGGCCGACAGCATTCCGACTGCGCGTTCCGCAACGGACCAGGTGGCGTCCGCATCTGCCACCCCTGTCAGCACCCGTCGCGACCGTGTGCGAGAGCCGCTGGCGGGAAAGCGGCAGGTCGTCGTATCCAGTGATGTGCGCAGCTCAGTCGAGGAGTCGCCTGTGACTGAGGTTGCCCCGGCCCCGCCACCGCCCGAAGAGGCGGCGCTGGTGATGGCGGCCCTGCGTTCCCTGCGCCGCGAGCACAACCCGGCACAAGCCGGCGTCCTGGCACACAGCTACCTCACGCGCTTCCCCGAAGGCGTGCTCAACGAAGAAGCGCTTGCCATCGGCATCGAAGCAGCCCTGGCTCGCCACGATGCTGATGTCGCCGCGACACTGGCCCACCAATACCTCGGACGCTACCCGGCAGGCCGGTTCGTCAGCCTGGCACGCAAGACAGCGAGCGCGGCCAGGCCTTGAAACAACGATTGCACTACGCGACCGGCGCCTTGTCAGTCGCCGCACTGCTGGCCCTGGGGGCATGCAGCGATCAGATTCATCTTGGCAGCGAATGGTTTGCCGATCACGAGACCGGAAATCTGTCCCAGTGGGCTGAGGGTGGGACCAGCGCGGGCGGACAGATCTTGTCATCGGATGCACAGCTAACGGTCGTCACCTCCCCCTCCCCCACGCACGGTGGACGATTCGCAGTCAGGTCAGCCATCTTCGCAGCCAACAAGACCTCATACGCCCGTCTATTCAGGTCGGGGGTCTTGCCGAACGATGCCTACTTCCGGGTGTGGATGTACATTCCGCAACGCTACACCATCGGGCTGTATTGGAACGTGTTTGAGTTCCAAGGGCGCAAGGATCCCGCGGACTCCACCAGCTATCAGTACCTGTGGAGCCTCGACCTGGAGCAAGCCCCGAACGGCGATATGTCCTGGTACCTCTACGATGATGTGCGCCTAAAGAATTACCCTCCCGCTACCACGACCGTGGCTCCCATCGGGCGCTGGTTCCTGGTCGAGGCGTTCATGCATCAGGCGACGGACAACTCGGGACGGGTCACGTTCTGGATCGACGGCAATCTGTTGGTGGATGTGACCGGGGTATCAACCGTACCCACCATGTGGCTATCCTGGAACGTAGGTGGTTCCGCGTCCAACATCACCCAGCAGCCAGCCGAGATCTTTCTCGACGATGCCGCCATCACGCTCACCGGCCCATAGCTGGCTAGCTTTTCCACCACAAAGAGCACAGAGAACACAGAGAGCGGAAAGGAAGAAGGGGTTCGGAAGGGACAGGAGCCAACCCTTTCCCCTATCCGCCTCTGCGGCCTCTGCGTCTCTGTGTGGAATAGGTAACTTCGATCCACGCCCCATGAGATGCTGGTTAGAACGCGCTCGACAGGACCCGGCGCAACCGACTGAAGATTCCGCCGCCGCTGCGGGCTGGGGTGTTGGGGCGTACGGATAGGCTCTGTTGGCTGGCGCCGTACTGAACCAGGCCGACACCCGTGGAAAACGCAGGCGACTTGACCACGTCGGCCAGGCCGCCAACCCCCTTGGGCATGCCCAGCCGCACCGGGATGCCCAGCACCTCTTCGGCCAGCTCGGCCATGCCCGGAAGCTGGGTCGCGCCGCCCGTGATCACGGCGCCTGAGGCCAACATGTCCTCGCAGCCCAGCCGCATGATCTCCGCCTTGACGAAGGAGAAGATCTCCTCAATGCGCGGCTGGATGATGTCCCGACACAGCATCTGTCGCGACAGAATGCGCGGCGCACGGCCGCCCACCGAGGCCACCTCGATGGTCTCGGGCGCGGACACCATGCTGGCCAGCGCGCAACCCCAGCGATGCTTGATCTTCTCTGCCTCGTGCGGGGGAGTGCGCAAGCCGAACGCGATGTCGCTGGTGAGCTGGTGACCGCCGAGCGGTATCACGCTGGTGTGGGCCACCGCCCCCTCGGTGAAGATGGCGATGTCGGTAGTGCCGCCGCCAATGTCGACCAGAGCCACGCCCAGATCCTTCTCGTCCCGTTCCAGCACCGCCTCGCCTGAAGCCAGCGGCTCGAGCACGGTGTCCACCACTTCCAGGTCGCACCGGCTGCAGCACTTGATGATGTTTTGCAGGGCCGCGGCCGCCGCGGTGACGATGTGCACGCGCGCTTCCAAGCGCACCCCACACATGCCGAGCGGCTCGCGCACGCCGTCCTGGCCATCGACCCGGTATTCCTGCGGCAGCACATGCACCACGTGTCGGTCCACCGGCAGGGCGATGGCGCGCGCCAGCTCGAGCACCTTGGCCACGTCGCTGGAGCGCACTTCCTTGTCCTTGATGGCCACCGTGCCGGTTGAATTCACGCCCTTGATGTGTCCGCCCGCGATCCCCACGTAGACCTGCGAGATCTCACACCCGGACATGCCTTCGGCTTCCAGCACCGCCTGCTTGATGGCCGCGACGGTGGAGTCAATGTTGACGATGACTCCCTTCTTCAAGCCGCGCGATACGTGCGTGCCCACGCCAATCACGTCGAGTCCGCTCTCGACGATTTCTGCGACGATGGCCGCAATCTTGGTGGTGCCGATGTCGAGCCCAACGATGATGTCGGAGCTTCGTCTCGCCATGTTTTTCTCGTCTCCGTTCCTTCGCCCTGTCAGTTTCTTGTCGGCTTGGATGCTGGCTTGTCAACCGCGGCGTCCCCGTCGCGGCCACGCACCAGCACCGGGACTTGTCCCCCGCCCAGGTCGAGGTTCACGACCCGCACGGCGGACAGCCCGCCCAAGTGTTCTTTGTCCACAGCTTCCAGGATTTGATCGAGTCGCGCCAATTTCTTGCTGTATGCGCCCCGGCCAAGCCGGATCTCGGCCCCGCCTTCCAGCAGGATGAGGGTGAAGCCAAAGCGGGGGTCGATGCTCACCTCGGAAAGGCTTGGCCGGCCAGGCCGCGAGCGGTAGTCGTCGAGGAGCGCCAGGGCCTCGCGGAACACCGCCGCACTGGCGTCGGGCAGCTTGGCGTATTGTTCGCGGCCAATGCCGGTCAGAACCGGCAGGCCTTCGGCTTCGTCCATGCGCGCGCGCTTGAATGGTCGGCCATTCCCGTCGACCAAGTACAGCCCGCTCAGCGAAGCAGCCGCGGCCGCGCGCCGCTCGACGATATCGATGTGAAGCACCGAAGGCAGATGGCGTTTCACTTGCGCGGCCGCGACCCAGGGGTGCGTGGCCAGCCGCGCCGCCACGGCGTCGGTGTCGATGCTGAGCAAGCGGTCGCCCAGCGACACCCCGCTCAAAACCAAGAGTTCCTCGCGTCGGACGTGCTGGGTCGCCGCGATGTCGATCTGTTTGACCTGAAAGCGAGGCGAGTCCACGACGTGGCGAACTGTCCAGCGGCCGCCCCACCCTGCCCCGGCCAGCACGGCGAGCACGGCCACGACTTTCCCGACCACCTTTCCCACCAGCCACGCCCCGCGAGCGAGGCGGGCCAAAGCAGCCCCCAGCATGAGAAATAGACTGCGCCTCTGCACCACCACGCGCCGGTTGTGCCGCCGGCCGAACCAACCGCGCCGGGAGGCGTGATAGTCGGGGATGTCCGCCTCTGCCGTCGCCACCCGCCCGCCGGTCAGCCGCGCGACAGGGCTTACCCCGCCGGACAGGGCTGGCCGGCCCACCAGGCTGATGGCCGCGTGGTTGCGCACCCCAACACGATCACCCCGTCAGGCCCGACCGCCAAATTTTTGATCGAGTCGAGGAGGCGCAACCGGAGCGCCATCCCAGCACGACGGCGCGGCTCACAATGGGAACGCGTACGCGAGACATTCCCACTCGCCATCCGACGCGGAGTACACGCAACCCAGGCCCGGGCCTGCCCCGCAGTCGCTGTCGTTGATGCACCGGTCGTTCGGCGTGTGGCAGTAGTAGCCGATGTCTTGGCAATAATCCCAGCCGGTCATGTCGCACGGCATGGCCGGCGATGGCGAGCAGTACCCGCCGGTCCCGCAATCGGCGTCGACGCGACAATTGCCGGGCACGCACGTGTTGCCCACGCCGTAAGTATAGGGGGATCCGTGGCAGCCACAGGTCTGGCCGCTCGGACAGTCGATGTCACCATCACAACTGTCATAGGTGCAGAAGCAGCCCGCCGGGCCGCCTTGGTTGATGCACCGGCCGTTCGCACCAGCGTCGGTGCCGCCGCACGCGCTGTCACTGGTGCATGTGAATTGGGGGGACGAACAGCCGACAGTGCAAGAGCAGCTCCCCGCCGGTGCGGTTTGCATGCACTGCGCGTCGCTCGGCCGATGGTTGTACGGCACGCGCCCTCCGTTCAGCTCCCACAATGCGCCCCGTTGGCAGAAGACCGTACGAAGCTCGGGGCGATCGATGCGCTCTCTGGCTCCCGACGGCCCCGCCAAGCTGGCCGTGTACCACGAGCCTTCCCACGCACCGAGACGCAAGACCACGAGGTTGTTAGCGTCGCGAGCCACGGCCAGCACCGGTGTGTTGATGGCCGCCTGCCCGTCTATGATGTAGGTCACGCCCACGAACAGACTCTGGCCGCCGCACGAAACCCGAAAGGGATGACCGTCCCGCACGTTGTCCAAAGCCGTTCCATACAGCGACGACGCTTGAGAGGACATGTGCATCTCGATGCGCGCGGTGGGCGCCGGGTCCGCTGCCGCCCACGCGATGTCCGTGTCCGTGAAGGAGACCAGCACGTCCTGTGGTACCGAAGCGATCTTTTTCTCGAGATCGGGGTACTCGTAGGGGGGAGTGAAGAATGCGGAGAGCACGTCGACAACGCAGCTGCCTCCGGGCTGAATGCAGGCCCCTGATCCAATGCAGCAAGCTGGCCCATAGAGTGCGCACACGTCAATGCAACCGCTTGTGCCACCCATGGAGTTGCCGCCCATGCCGCCGCTCTCGATGATTCCGCCCGTGAAGCTGCCGCCGGTGGAGCTGTCGACGATTCCGCCCGTACCGATGCCCCCAGTGGGACTGCCGCCAGTGCCGCCGATCAATCCGCTTGTGCCAATGCCCCCAGTGCCCAGGCCCCCTGCACTGCCGCCCTGGCCAGCGTCGCTCAGGTTCTCCAGGCCCGTGTCCAATTTGCCTGTGCAAGCGGCGATGCCAAGACCAAGTACCAACGAGATGACAACCGACTTCCTTCGAGTTTTCATACTTGAACTCATGTCCTAGGGGAGGCGAACCTTTCCAAGATTCGTCTCACTGAAAAACGTAGCCGATGCCCACGGCCCCTTGCGCATCCCAGGATGGCAAGTTCGCTGTACTCGCCGTGCCAGTCGTGACGGGATCGATTTGCACGCTCTGTTCGCGTAGCCACTTGACGGCGCGCAGGTCCAGCCAAAGCCGGATTCGGCCCCAGGACACACCCACGCGCATGCCCGCGGCGAGCCCCCAGGTCGGCGACCAGTCGGACTGGTTTGCGACGTAGCCCTGGCCCCAGGCGTAGGTCAGCGCCGCGACGCCTCCCAATGCCCCGTCGAGAAAGAACCTGCGCATCGCCCAACGGGCGTCAAGGGCCGCCCCAGCGGAAATCCGAGTCCAGCGGGTTGTGCCGCCCCCGACATTCACCTGTCGGGCCGCGGGAACCGTGAGGTCGACCTGCCAGCCCAAGCCGCTGCCGCGTCTCATCCGGCCGAATTCCAGACGGCCGCCGGGCACGATTCCGCCGGCGGTGGCCGCTAGCAGGCCCGCGCCGATTTCGCTGTGGCGAGCGTCGCTTTTCGGAATCACTGTCTCGGGCTTTTTGTCTTGCGAAGGTTGGAGGATGGGCGTGGCGGGCTGAAGGACTGGCGTGCCCGCTACCTCAACCGGCAGATCTCCGGTCCAAGTGGAGATGACCAGAGCGACGTCAGTGGCCCGCGCCGCGCAGTCGGGACCAAGGGCGAGCTGCCTCGGATTCGTCTTGTCTGGCCCGATTTCGACCACCAGGGTCTGCAGCGTGGCGCGGATGGCCACGGACAGGGCAGGCCATTGTTCGACCGGGCGAAGGCCGACAAGCGCATCGCGAACCGCCTCGGCCGACGGGCAGTCCGAGTCGCTGACGATCACAAGCGCGCCGTCTGCAGCAGGAACCTGCGAGCCAGCCTCGGCTCTCCCGACGGCCAAGATCGCAGCCAGCGTGGCTGACAGGACCAGCGGCAAACTTCGCACTCGCAGCGGCGGCATGGTCAACGCTGCTCGCCGAGCAAGCGTGTCGCCTCGGAGGCGAAACGTCCACCAGGAAAGCGACGGAGACATTCCTGCAAGTCCGCGCGCGCGCCAGCGTCGTCGCCCAGGCGGCTGCGGGCCAGGGCTCGGCCCCACAGCGCGCGTTCCAAGCGTCCCTGCGCTTTAGCGTCGGTTGGCGCGCCGATATAGGCCCTCGCCCCGGCGTGACCGCGCAGGACGACGTCGAAATCCGCCAGGGCTTCTCGCCAGCGGCCCACAGCCGCCCGCAGCTCTCCCCGCAGAACGTGAGGCTCGGCGCTGTTGGGCATCTGAGCAAGCGACAGCCGATCCAACTCGGCGAGCGCATCGCCTTTGCGGCCAATCTGTAGGAGCGCCTCCGCGCGCAGCATGCCCGCCTCGGGAGCGAGCACGCCGCCCGGGAAGCGCGCCCGGTAGTCGTCGAGCGCCGCCAGGGCGGACGCCGGATCGTGCGCCGTGCGCAGCCTTCGCACCGCGGTCGTCAACAAGGAATGCTCGTCAGGTAGCGGCGGTGATGCCTCGACGGGTGGCATCGGCTCCAACGATGCCGGCGCCGCCAGGAGGGCGCGCTTCCCTGGCACTGTGCTCGACGGACGCAACGCCAGCACATTGGACGCACTCGCGACGGCAGCGACAGGTGCCAACGCGACTTTCGCGGTCGCCGAGTCATCCGAGCCCGCCACAGACCTGGTTTCCGGTAGCAGGGCCGGAGCCGGAACAGCAGGCGGCTTCGCCGGCACGATTGGTTGGTCCGCGGGTGCCGATGGGATCGCCTGCACGGGCACGCGGCGGTGGGAGTGCTGGACCGCTTTCGCTGACGGATGGGTCTCGGCCGGTTCCGGCGGCACCGAGCGCAGCCGCGAACCCAAGAGCGGCAGCGCAATCGCGCCGACCACGCTGCCGGCAAAAAAGACCAGTGCGCCCGCCAGCGCCAGGCGCAGCCCGCGGCGATTCCACTCGCTGCGCCGGCGCAGGCTGTTTCGAATGCGCCACTTGACCAGAGGCAACGGCTCGTCGGGCGCCTGCCTGGCGCTCTGGATCAGCAGCGCAACCCCCACCAGGTCATTTTCTGGCGGCAGCTCGGCCAACCGCGCGGGATTCTGGCGACATGGCCTCATGGTCGTTCTTCCTTGTCTAGGACTTCGAGGAGTTTGGCCCGTCCCCGGTGCAGGCGAACCCAGACTGTCCCCAGGCTGGTGCCGGTCAACTCGGCCACCTCTTCACCCGAAAGCCCTTCAATCTCGTAGAGAATGACCGCTGTCCGGTAGCAGTCGGGAAGCTGATCGAGCGCCCGGTAGAGCCGGACATGCCGTTCGCGCCGCTCGACCTCTTCGTGTGGCGTGGACGGCGACGGAGCCAGGGACACCAGTGTTTCCTGATGGCGGTTGAAAAGCAGCCGTCGAATGAACCCGCGGCGCATGCGGTTGCGAACTACATTCTCAGTGACCCGGAACAACCAGGTCGTCACGTTCGCCTGGCGCCGGCTCACGAACCGCCGACGAAGAGCAATGACAAAGACGTCGTGTACCAGATCTTCGAGATCGGCGCGCGGTCCAGCCAGTCGCCGCGCCCAGCGCTTCACGTCGGAGGCGTGTTCCTCGTACAGCCTGTCCAGAGGCTCTGGTCGGCCGTTGGCCTCTTCAGGATCGGAGAGTGACCCGACAACGTGCAGTCCCATCTTGCTCCGCGATATCCATCCTATCGCTCGACCGTCGAAGACCTTACCGTCTTCGCGTCGATTATGCGACACGCGCGGTGGAGAAGCGCGTCAGATTTTCGTGCCTACTGGCTCACGAGAGGCACCGTCTGAAGAACGCTGCTCATATTGGCTAGCGCGGCGACACGCAGTTGGGCGTCGCTGAAACCGAAGATCCAGTCGTCCATGAAGATGCTGCGCTTGACCAGCGACTTTGAATCGGTCCAGAACTCGTCGCAATTGGCGGTGGCGCTGACCGTGGAAGGATCCAGGAACGGCAGGCGGCCATGCTCGGTGATGCCGGTGTCGAGGGAGACGTCGAAGACCATGAGACCGGCGAAGGTCAGATCCTGAGCATAGACACCGTTGCCGCCGCCTTCGCACACCGTAATGGGCAGGGCCAACATCTTCTTGGGCGCGAAGTAGTTGAACGCCAAATGATTGGTGAGCGCCTCGGAATTCGACCCGCGGGTGCCGATCACCGTCTTCCACGCCAGCGTGGGATTGGCCAGGTCGGTCACGTCGAAGATTTGAATCTGGATGCCGTTGAACCAGGCGAAGGATCCCTCATCGTCGGCGGTGAACCCGATGGCCAGCATGTGGTTGGTGTCGAGCGGCTGCATATAGGTCGAGAAGCCCGGAATTTGAAGCTCACCCAGTTTCTTGGGATTGGCGGGGTCGGTTAGGTCGAAGACGAAGAGCGGGTCTGTCTTCTTGAAGGTGACCACGAATCCACGGTCGCCGTCGAAACGCACCGAGCGGATGTCCTCTTGGGGGGCGATTCCCCCGATTTGTCCCAGCTGTGTGAGCTTGCCACTCTGTTCGCCGAACGTCGTCAGGTAGCTTATGACCGAGGGGTCAGGAACCCAGCCACTGGTCGAGGCCACGCGCAGGACGCCGTTGTTCTCATCCATGGCAAATTGGTTGAGGATGTGGCCCGGCAAAGTGACGCTGCCGACGTAGCTCGTGTCAGTGCCGTTCAGGGTGAACTTGTGAACGAAGGAGTCGGTGGGCTGATAGTAAGAGTAGTAGCTCCCGCTGGCGTAGTCTGCTTCGTAGGTTTTGTCGACGGCCATGTACAGCGCGGTCGCCGAGGAATACACGTAGCCGGGGCTGGAACCCAGGACCGTGCGGGTCGGGCTTTCGAGCGTGGTCAGGTCAAAGGCGTTGAGCGAGACAAAACTCGCGCCCTGTGCATTCTGCACCACCCAAGCGTGCTGACAGTCCGAGCTAAGCGTGGCGGTTCCGCCGGGTTTGGTGGTGCTTGACCACGGCAAGAAGTATCCGTCGTTGGTATTGTCAATCTTGGCGTTGTTGTCGGCGACCCGTTGATTGAACTTCGCCTGCAGGTCGTCGTAGCTGGTGGCTTGCAGGGTGTAGTCGAGGCCTGGGATCTGCGTGGCGCCCGTGTCGTGCACCACGCTGTACACCACGGACCCGATCCGGCGCGAGTCGACGTACCCGCCTGACATCTCATAACGGACCAATTCGGCCGGTGATGCCGGATTGGTCACATCGTACACGACGACCAGGGTGTGCCCGCCCTCGCTGGAGAAGCGGCACTCGTAGCCATAGGTGCAGCCCTGGTCCGAGGGATTGGAACTTCCCGCGCCGCCGCTCGTGCTGGTGGCTTGCTCGCGCGTGTAGACCACCAGCCGGTTGTCGAGCAAATACATCCGGCGCGGCTCGCCCGCCAGCGGGAGATGAGCGATCTCGTGAGTCTGGGCTGCGGGCCAGGCGTCGATGACGTGCAGGCCGTCCGTGCTCAGCACGAAGATCGTGTTGCTGTCGTTCTTGATGTAGTCGGCTTCGTCCACGCTCGCCACCTGGGTGTTGGTGGTCGAATACTCCGTGGCCCCAGAGGCACCCGCTGCTCCGCTATTGGTCGGGACCATCATAGCCCCACCCGCTGCCGTCATTCCGCCGTACCCCCAGGACGCTCCGGCGTCCACGCTCCCGTACGAGTAGTAGCAATTGTAGATGCTGACATCCGTGCCATTGCTGTCCAGGCAGCGCGTCTCCGTCTTCTTCGTGCAGTTCTCGCTGACAAGACTGGCGCGGGTGTTGGTTAGCGCCGCGAGACTCTGCGCCTTGAGCAGCGGCCTGCGCAGGTTTGCCAGCGAGGCGCAGTCCGTGACGTTGAGCGAGGGGTCCGTGGGCAACGTGCCCTGGGCAGTGATGCTGGATGGAAGCGAAGTGTCGGCGGGACAGGACCAGGCGGCCGGGTAGGCGATGGTGACCAGGTTGTAGCCGTTCTGTGGGGACACACTGACCGCGACGCCGGCCGTGGAGGTGGACGTGGACGTGATGGTGACCGTCTTCACAGCGGTTGGCGTCGAAGTGCTCGTGGTCGTTGACGCGCCCGTGTTTGTCGAAGCTTGCCCCGTGGTGTTCGTAGCGGTGCCGGTAACCGAAGCGGTCGCGGTAGACACAGCAGGGACCACCGTCACGGTGATCGTGGCACCTGAAGCAACGTCAGGACTGCCAGCATCGGGTGGGCTTCCCACGCCTACACCGGGATTGTCCGCACAAGCGAGCCCCAGCGTACTGAGTAGAGCCACTGCACCAATCGACAGAGTTCTCCGCGTTGTTGTCATGGTCGTCCCCTTCGGCCGCCAAAGCGATGCATCTGGCGTGCCCGCGGACCCATGAAGATTCAGGCGCTTACGCGGGCGAAGTCGACCGCGTGTGCCCGGAGGCAGCCCAAGCACGGCACCGCTGTCGTGATCTCGTCGTGCCCTACGCTTTTCCCAGACGTGCGAGGATCTCGCTGCCCACCTGGGTGATGTCACCCGCGCCCAGGGTCAGCAGGAGATCGCCGGAGTGCAGGCGGGGCAGCAGACTCTCGGCCAAACCCTTGCGCGCCAGGTAGGTCACGGCGCGGCCCGCGGGAAACGTGGCCAGCAACCGCTCGATAGTCGTGCCTTCAACGGGCGCCTCGCCGGCCGCATAGATGTCAGTGAGCACGATCTCGTCGGCGCCTTTCAGTGCGGGCGCGAAATCCTTGAGCAAGTCGCGCGTGCGGGTGAAACGGTGAGGCTGGAAGGCAACCAGCAAGCGCCGGCCGAAGAGGCGCGCGGCGCCCAGGGTCGCGGCGATCTCGGTCGGGTGGTGGCCGTAGTCGTCCACCACCAGAACCCCGCCCGCTTCGCCGCGCACGGAAAAGCGCCGGTCCACGCCGGCAAATGAAGCCAACGCCTCGCCATAGACCGAAAAAGCCACATCGAACACGTCGGACACACACAGGGCCGCCAGCGCGTTCTGCGCGTAGTGGATGCCGGGCATGCGCACCCACACCTCGCCGCGGGCCTTGCCGTGCACGGCCACGCGCAGGCGTGTGCCCTGCGCATCGGCAGACAAGATCTCGCCGCGATAGTCGCCCGCCGACAGCCCGTAAGTGACGTGGCGCTTCTGCAGGTCCGCGGCTAACCCGGCAGCCACCGGGTTGTCGGCACAGAGAACCACCAGTCCGTAGAACGGGACCTTGTTGGCAAAATCGACGAAGGCCTCGCGCAAGGCGGCCTCGGTCCCGTAGTGGTCCATGTGCTCGCGATCGATGTTGGTGATGACCGCGACCATGGGAATCAGGTGGCGAAACGAACCATCCGACTCATCCGCCTCGGCCACCAGCACCTCGCCCTGGCCCAAACGCGCGTTGGACCCAAACACCTTGGCTTTGCCGCCGATGATCGCCGTCGGGTCAAGGCCGGCGTGGGCTAGAATCGTGGCGACCATAGTGGTGGTGCTGGTCTTGCCGTGCGAGCCAGCCACCGCCACGCCATCCTTAACGCGCATCAGCTCGCCCAGCATCTCGGCGCGCGGAATCACCGGTATGTCGCGCCGGCGCGCCGCCAGCACCTCGGGATTGTCGGGCTTGACCGCGCTGGAAATCACTACGACATCGGCACTGCGGACCTGCTCAGCGCGATGCCCGATCTGGATCTGCCCGCCCAGGACCGCCAGCCGGCGGGTCGTTTCGCTATCACGCTGGTCCGACCCGGACACGCGATAGCCGAGGTTGAGCAGGACCTCGGCTATCCCTGACATGCCGATGCCCCCGATCCCCACGAAGTGTATGGCTACGTCACGCTTCTTGAACATCAGGGGCACGACCACGAAAGGGCGACCCGCAGGTCGCCCCTACACAGGATGGAACGCGCACTCCCGGAGCGTGGGCATAGGCCAATGCCTATATCCCCGCTGGAACTACTTGGCCGACTTGCCACCCAGGCCGTCCAGGCTGGGCAGCTCGGACAGGTTTGGCTCGACCACGATCTCGATGCGACGATTCTG
>Ga0224523_1000698_pt1 | contig 16162 bp, 13 predicted proteins | sample CFST50metaG_FD_182732 | JGI IMG/M metagenome (GOLD analysis project Ga0224523, IMG submission 182732) | Peat soil microbial communities from Stordalen Mire, Sweden - C.F.S.T50 | ecosystem: Environmental > Terrestrial > Soil > Wetlands > Peat | place: Sweden: Norrbotten County, Stordalen Mire...
GATAAGTGTAATAACGGGTCAATGAATAATAAAAGTTGAGATCATAAAAACCATCCTTAAAATCCATTTTTCCCCCACTTTCCAAAATGATCTTTAATGCTAATTTTTTTGTGATTTTTAATGGAAAATTAAAAAGTTATCAACAAAAGTGTTTTTTTGTGTCGGTTTGTGTTTGTTTTTATTTTACTTTTACACCTTTAAATCAAAAGTGTGTTTTTATGATAAACCTGATTGGTGAATTTGAATGCCGAATTGATGCTAAGGGCCGGTTTATACTGCCTGCAGGCATTAAAAAGCAGTTGCCTTCAGAAGCGCAGGACAAGTTTGTGATCAACCGTGGTTTTGAAAAATGCCTTGTGTTGTACCCTCAAAGTGTTTGGCAAACCATCAGCGATGAAGTGAATCAATTGAATATTTACAATAAGAAGAACCGCGAATTTGTAAGATATTTTTATCGTGGCGCAAGTGAATTAACGCTTGATACAGCCAGCAGGCTGCTATTGCCAAAACCGCTGATGCAATATGCAGGACTTGATAAAGAGATGGTGATGTTCGCATTTTCAAACAGAATTGAGATCTGGGCAAAAGATGCTTACGATCAGTTGCATGTGAACGAACCAGAAGATTTTGCTACGCTGGCCGAGGAAGTAATGGGAAAAAAGGATAACAAGGGAAGCGGTAATGAGTTATCATGAAACAGTTCTTTTAAAGGAAAGCATTGATGGTCTTGATGTCAGGGCAGGTGGAATATATATTGATACAACGTTTGGTGGTGGTGGGCATTCTGAGGAAATATTAAAGAAGATTGGTAATGGCCGTTTGATAGCATTTGATCAGGATGAAGATGCAAATGCGAATGCCATCAGCGATGAGCGCTTTACTCTGGTGAATGCCAATTTCAGGTTTATGAAAAATTTCCTGATGTACCACAAAGCACTGCCGGTTGATGGGATAATTGCGGATCTCGGAATTTCTTCACACCAGATCGACAATGCTGAAAGAGGGTTCTCTTTAAGGTTCGATGCTGAGTTGGATCTTAGAATGGACAGAAAAGGAAGCAAAAGCGCACAGACTGTGTTGGCTGAATACAGTGAAGAAGCCTTAAAAAAAATGTTCTTTGAATTTGGTGAATTAAAACAGGCATATAAGATCAGCAAAGCCATCGGTCAGCATCGGAAGGCAAAAGAGATTGCAACTCTTGAAGACCTGAAAAATGCAATTGGTCAGTTTGCTGAAAGAGGAAAAGAAAATAAATTTTATGCAAAAGTTCTTCAGGCACTGAGAATAGAGATCAATGATGAAATGAATGCACTTAAAGAACTCTTACTTCAAAGCCTGCAGGTACTTAAACCGGGAGGTAAATTGGTAGTGATTGCTTATCATTCATTGGAAGATCGGCTGGTGAAAAACATGATGAAGACAGGCAATTTTGAAGGAACGATAACGAAGGATTTTTATGGCAATGAAGAGTCTCCTTTAAAAATGATCACAAAGCAGCCTATTGTGCCAGGAATTGAAGAAATTGAAAGAAATAAGCGATCAAGAAGTGCAAAATTAAGAATAGCGGTAAAAAGTTAAATGAAAGCAAATACATTTAAAGAACCGGAAATTAAGGAAGTACTTGAAGAAGTAAAGGAAAAGCCGATCAAAAAGAAAAAAAAGGCTAATCCTGTTTTCAGAGGTCTTCAGAGTGTAATGGATGGGACGATTTTAACAAAGGATAGAGTTGTTAAAAGTCTGCCGTTCTTCTTATACATTTCTGTTTTGGCTATTCTTTATATTTCTAACTCATACTATGCAGAGAAAAAAGTTATTGAAATAGAAAAAGTAAAAAAAGAATTGAAAGAATTAAGATCGGAAAGCATTACCAGCCAATCAGATCTTATGTTCGACAGCAGGCAATCGGAGGTGTTGAACAGAATATTTCCTTATGGAATAAAGGAGTCGCTAAAGCCTCCGAGTAAAATTTATACTGCAACGGATACTTTGAAAAAAGTTAAAAGCGAAGATTAATAAGTTATCAGCAACTGAATGAAAGAAGTTAAGAAAGACATATTGTGGCGTGTATATCTTGTATACATTGCAGTATTGCTGTTTTCTCTTCTCATTATTGGTAAAGTAATGAAGATTCAGTTTATTGAGGGTGATGAATGGAAAAGAATTTCCTATGCCCAGACAATGGATACAATGAAAGTTGAAGCCATCCGCGGTAATATCTGTGCAGAGGATGGTAGCCTCCTTGCTACTTCAGTGCCTATCTTTGATATCTATTGGGATTCGCAGGTTTGTACCGATGATGCTTTTAACAAGAACATTGACTCCCTGGGATATTATCTTGCCGATATGTTCAAAGATAAAAGCAAGAAACAATATGTTAAATTACTTACCATTGCAAGAGACAGCGGAGAACAGTATGTTTTGCTTCATAGATCCTATGTTAAAGATGAGAATTCTCAGATATCATACAAACAGCTTAAAAAGATCAAAACCTTCCCCATTTTTCGTCTTGGTAAAAACCGCGGAGGTCTTATAGTTGAACAAAAAGAAAAAAGAGTAAAGCCTTACCAGGTGCTTGCTAAAAGAACTATTGGATATTTGGGTAACGAAGAAATAACATTTAAAAAGGACAGTACCGGTAAATTGAAAAAAGATACCGGAAGGGTGAAGGTTGGACTTGAAGGATATTATTCCGACAAACTTGAAGGTACCAGTGGGATAAGACTGAAGCAAAAAATTGCAGGTGGAGTTTGGATGCCGATGAATGAGAATGAAATTGAACCGCAGGATGGCAATGATGTAATAACAACCATTGATGTAGGCATTCAGGATGTGGCAGAAAATGCTTTGATGAAAAACCTGGTTTTGAATGATGCGGATCATGGTTGTGCTATTTTAATGGAAGTTTCTACCGGTCATATCAAAGCCATTGCAAATCTTAAAAGGGGTGCTGATGGAACTTTTGATGAAGAGGAGAATTATGCCGTTAGCGAAGCCACAGAGCCTGGTTCAACTTTTAAATTATTTTCATTGGTGGCTGCGCTGGATGATGGTAAAGTAAACCTTGATGATAAAGTGGCCATTGGCAAAACAAAATATTATGACAGGCCAATGGAGGACTCACATATTAATGGATATGGACCTATAACCGTTAGAAAAGCATTTGAAATATCCTCAAATGTAGGGATCTCTCAGGCAATTTTTAAGGCTTACAAAGATAACCCGCTGCGATTTACGAATAAACTGAACAGTATGCGTGTTGACACACTTCCTTTGGGGCTGGATATTGGAGGAGAAGCCAAACCTGTAATAAAATCACCCAGGAACCGAAGCTGGTCAAAGGTTACGTTGCCATGGATGTCCATTGGATATGAAGTTGCTTTGACGCCACTGCAAATTCTGACATTTTATAATGCAATAGCAAATAATGGCAAAATGGTGAAACCGCAATTTGTGAAAGAGATCAGGAAACTTGGCAAGGTAGTGGAATCATTTAAAACAGAAGTTTTAAGAGATTCTATCTGTTCGAAGAAAACTGTTGCTTTAGCAAAGTCGCTGCTGGAAGGTGTCGTGGAGAATGGAACTGCCAAACATTTGAAGAACTCGGTTTATAAAATTGCCGGAAAAACCGGAACAGCACAGATAGCGAGAGGTAAAAAAGGCTATGGAGATGAAGGAAATGTTATTTATAAGGCATCTTTTGTCGGATATTTCCCTGCTGATGATCCAAAGTATTCCTGCATTGTTGTAGTGAACGAACCTTCTAAGGGAGCTTACTATGGTGGGGCAGTTGCCGCACCAGTATTTAAAGAAATTGCCGACAGGGTCTATGCCACCCACACCGACATTCTACAGAAAAAAAATGATACGATCATCACTTTCCAGATACCTTTTATTAATGCAGGAAATCAGAAGGATCTTTTTACTATTTACAAAAAACTTGATTTTGCAACTCTTTCAGAAAATCCAAATGCAGAATGGGTTTCCACAACCTCTGATACAAAAAATGTGATCCTGAAAGAAAAATTATTCAGGCCAGGTATAGTGCCCGATGTTGTTGGGATGGGATTGAAGGATGCTATTTATATGTTGGAAAGTGCAGGGCTCAAAGTACGAATAACCGGAAAAGGCAAGGTGGTAAAACAATCGATATCTCCCGGTACTGGGATTAAAAGAGGAAGTTTCGTAACTCTTGACCTTGCAAAGTCTGCAGTAAATAATAATGTGCTGCTTCAGAAACAAGATATTGGTGTGGACAGCTTAAAAATAGTAAAAGTAAAAGATACTCTGAAAAAGAATTCAAAGACTCAATCAACAAAAGTAAAGTCGAAAACAGATCAAAACAAAAAACAGGCAACAGATAAAAATAAGAGTACAACAAAAGACAAAGCCTCTACCAATAAGGTAGCAACAAAGAAAGACAATAATACAAAAGTGCCTGTTAAACCTAAAGAAACTGATAAGCTGCACTGATGAGATCGCTGAGGGAGATATTATATAAGACACGAATTGAAAGTGTGATTGGAACTACTGAAGTTTTAATCAGTGATATTACTTTTGATTCAAGGAATGTTTCCAAAGGCAGCCTTTTTATTGCAGTAAAGGGGACAAAAACCGATGGACATTTGTATATTGATAAGGTGTTGAAATTAGGTGTAAAAGCAATTGTTTGCGAAAACCTCCCTGAGGAATTATCAGAGGATGTTACCTATGTAAAAGTAAAAGACAGTAGTGAAGCTTTGGGATGGATAGCTTCAAATTATTATGACAATCCTTCTTCAAAATTAAAATTGGTGGGAATAACAGGAACAAATGGAAAAACTACGACGGTTACCTTGTTACATGGACTTTTCAGAGAACTTGGTTATAATGTTGGAATGCTTTCAACAGTTTGCAACATGATCAATGAAGAGATCATCCCATCCACACACACAACCCCGGATGCGATTCAGTTGAATGCCCTTTTAAATATGATGGTAGAGAGTGGTTGTTCATATTGTTTTATTGAAGTAAGCTCTCATGCTATAGTGCAGCACAGGGTAACTGGTCTTGATTTTTCAGGTGGCATATTCAGTAATATCACACATGATCATCTGGATTATCATAAAACTTTTGAAGAGTACCTCACTGCAAAAAAGAAATTCTTTGATAATTTAAGTAGCCGGGCATTTGCGCTGAGCAATGCCGATGACAGAAATGGCAATGTGATGCTCCAAAACACAAAAGCGTCGAAGTACACATATGGTTTGAAAAATCCGGCCGACTTTAAGGGAAAGATCATCGAAAACGGATTCAGCGGACTTCAGATGAATGTTGACGGCATTGATACCTGGTTCAAGCTTGTTGGAAGTTTTAATGCATACAACCTGCTTGGCATCTACGCAACTGCGACTTTGTTAGGCGAAGATAAATCGGAAGTGCTTAGAATACTTAGTAAATCAGAAGCCGTTGAAGGAAGGTTTGATTGTATAAGATCTGATAATGGCATCATCGCGATCATTGATTATGCGCATACTCCGGATGCCTTGCAAAATGTACTGAGCACAATACAGACCGTAAGAGAAGGCAATGAAGATGTATTAACTGTTGTTGGTTGTGGTGGTGACAGGGATGCTGCTAAAAGACCTGTGATGGCACAAATAGCCTGCGAAAAAAGCAACAAAGTTATTCTTACTTCTGATAACCCGCGTTCCGAAGACCCTGAAACCATTATTGAAGAAATGATGAAAGGGGTTGATATTATCGCAAAGAAAAAAGTGCTTTGCATCGTTAACAGGAAGGAAGCAATAAAAACCGCATGTGCACTTGCAAAACCCGGAGATATTGTTCTTGTGGCAGGTAAGGGCCATGAAAAATATCAGGATATTAAAGGAGTGAAACATCCTTTTGATGACAAGCAGGTAGTTAAAGAAATATTTGAGCAATTAAAGTAAACCGATGTTTTATTATTTATTTGATTATTTAAAAAGTCAGTTTGATTTCCCTGGAGCAGGGGTATTTCAATACATCAGTTTTAGGGCCCTGATGGCAATCATTACGTCCTTATTATTTTCATTATTCATCGGGAAAAGGATTATTAAATACCTCCGGAAAAAACAGGTTGGAGAAGATATCCGTGACCTTGGTCTTGAAGGACAGATACAGAAAAAAGGTACACCAACCATGGGGGGATTGATCATTCTTGCTTCTATAGTCATCCCAACTCTTTTGTTTGCAAAACTACAAAACATCTATGTGCTGTTGATGCTTGTTACGACTTTATGGTTGGGTACTATTGGTTTTATAGATGATTATATAAAGGTATTCAAAAAAAATAAAAAGGGTCTGGCGGGAAAATTTAAAATTCTTGGACAGGTTGGCCTGGGTCTGATTGTTGGCTGCACTTTATATTTCAGCGATTCGGTGGTAATAAAGGAAAAGGCTGCTAAGGCTCAGAAATATGTGAGTACTACCAATATTATGAAAATTGATAATGGTAATGAAGCCCTGCAATTGTACTCGAAAAAAGAAATTAAATCAACAAAGACCACGATACCTTTCTTTAAGAACAATGAATTTGACTATGCCGATCTGCTTTCATGGCTTGGCACTGGCTACGCTAAATATGCATTTTTAATATTTATTCCCTTTGTTATCTTCATCATCGTTGCAGTTTCTAATGGCGCCAATCTCACTGATGGCCTGGACGGTTTGGCCTCGGGAACTTCAGCAATAATAGGTGTTACGCTGGGTATTCTCTCGTATGTGTCGGGTAACTTCATCTTTGCAGATTATCTGAACATTATGTTCATTCCAAATATTGGTGAGCTGACCATTTATGTGGCTGCTTTTGTTGGTGCCTGCATAGGATTTCTTTGGTATAATTCATTTCCAGCCCAGGTGTTTATGGGCGATACAGGCAGTCTGGCTTTGGGTGGTATCATTGCTGTGTTTGCTATTATCATCCGAAAAGAATTACTAATACCTATTCTCTGTGGAGTATTTTTTATCCAAAGCCTTTCAGTTGTAATGCAGGTAAGCTACTTCAAATACACCAGAAAGAAATTCGGGGAAGGGCGCAGAATATTTCTGATGTCGCCCTTGCACCATCATTATCAGAAGAAAGGTTATCATGAAGCAAAGATAGTGATGCGCTTTATGATAGTTGGTATATTACTGGCAGTGATGACAGTGGTTACACTGAAACTGAGGTAACAGAGAACTGAGGAAAAGTATTGTTATGCATGTCGCAGAGCAGGATTGTTATATTAGGAGCAGGTGAGAGTGGCGCTGGGGCAGCAATACTCGCAAAGAAAAAAGGATTTGAAGTTTTTGTTTCAGACAACGGTCTGATCAAAGAAAAATATAAAAACGTTCTTACAAATACTGGTGTTGAATGGGAAGAAAAGCAGCATACTCTGTCAAACATACTAAACGCTGATGAAGTTGTAAAAAGCCCTGGAATACCTGATGATTCAGTGATCATGGGTTTGATTAAGGAAAAGAAAATTCCAGTAATATCTGAAATAGAATTTGCATCAAGGTATACGAAAGGCAAGAAGATTTGCATCACAGGAAGTAATGGCAAAACAACCACAACTTTGCTTACTTACTATATTCTGCAAAGGGCCGGTATTGATGTTGGCCTTGCGGGAAATGTGGGAAAAAGCTTTGCAGCAGAGATAGCAGAAGGTGATCATGAATGGTGGGTGATAGAGCTAAGTAGTTTCCAGCTTGACGGAATGGTGGATTTCAGAGCAGATATTGCAATACTGATGAATATCACTCCCGATCATATGGATAGGTATGACAATAGTTTTCAAAAGTATGTTGACTCGAAATTCAGGATAACAAACAACCAGCATGAAGAGGATTATTTTATTTATTGCAGCGATGATGAAACTATAAATAAAGGTATAGCAGAAAGAAAAATAAAGTCAGTGAAGATACCCTTTTCAATAAGTAGTAATGTTGAAAATGGTATTTACAACAGAGAACATAAATTATATATAAACATAAACCAAACAGAACTGAGTATGTACATTCACGAACTAGCACTACAAGGCAGACACAATCTTTATGACTCACTTGCCGGAGGAATTGCATCAAGAATTCTCGACATCAGAAAAGATACCATTAAAGAATGCCTGATGGATTTTCAGGGTGTAGAGCACAGGCTTGAGTATGTTACCAATGTTCATGGCATTGAATTCATCAATGATTCGAAGGCCACAAACGTTAACTCAACATGGTATGCACTTGAATGCATGTCGAAGAATGTTATATGGATCGTTGGCGGAAAAGATAAAGGTAATGATTACACATCACTTCAGGAGATAGTTGGTAAAAAGGTTAAGGCCATTGTTTGCATGGGTGTTGACAACCGTAAAATTCATAAAGCGTTTTCGGGATGCGTGAAAGTGATTGATGATGCTCTAACTGCCAATGAGGCAGTCAGAGCAGCTTATCGTTTGGCAAAATCCGGTGATGTTGTGTTGCTTTCGCCGGCATGTGCAAGTTTCGATCTGTTCGAAAATTATGAGGAAAGAGGAAGAAAATTCAAAGAAGCCGTACGCGAACTTTAAAAACAGAAGCATTGAAATTTTTTAACGACATAAAAGGTGATAAAGTAATTTGGTCTGTAGTGATCATTTTATCTATATTTTCCCTGTTGGCTGTTTACAGTTCTACAGGTACGCTGGCGTACCGCTATCAGCAAGGAAATACGGAATATTACCTGGTTAAGCATTTCATTATTTTGTTGCTTGGTTTGGGATTAATGTATGTTTCACATCTCATTAAGTATACTTATTACTCAAGGATCTCACAGTTGGCAATGATTGTGGCAGTGCCTTTGCTGATGTTTACTTTGTTCACAGGTACCAATGTCAATGAAGCCAGTCGTTGGCTCACACTTCCTGTTATCAATCTTACCTTCCAGAGCTCTGACTTTGCAAAGCTTGCACTCATTATCTATGTTGCAAGATTGCTTTCGAAAAAGCAGGATCAGATCAAGGACCTAAAGTCGGCTTTTATCCCAATCATGGTTCCCATATTAATAGTGTGCGGACTTATTTTGCCGGCCAATTTTTCAACCGCAGCAGCATTATTCACAACTTGCATGGTGATGCTTTTCATTGGCAGGATCAATCTTAAATATATTTTTGCATTGCTGGGAATTGCTGTTGTTTTGGTAGGGATTTTCATTATCATATTGATGAACTCTGTTAAACAGGGCCGGTTGGGAACGTGGAAAGCCCGAATTGAAAATTTTAGCAGTGGGGCAAAAGTTGAAAATTACCAGGTGGACCAGGGCAAAATAGCTATTGCAACAGGTGGTATATTCGGTAAACTGCCCGGTAACAGCACTCAGCGAAATTTTATACCACATCCATATTCCGATTTTATTTACGCCATTATAGTTGAAGAATATGGACTGATAGGAGCCATTGTGGTTGTGTTGATGTACCTGATCTTACTTTTTCGCGGAGTAAGGATCGTATCACGATCACCAGGAACTTTCGGAGCATTCCTCACATTTGGTTGCTGCTTCAGCCTGGTTTTCCAGGCATTCATCAATATGGCAGTTGCGGTAAATATTATGCCGGTTACCGGACAACCTTTACCAATGGTCAGCATGGGTGGCACGTCCATTTGGTTTACGGGTATAACAATTGGCATCATGCTAAGTGTAAGCAAGGAGTCAGATAAAGAACAACTGAAGCCGGCAATAGAGGAGCCGGCAGCTGCCACCGACAGTAAGAAATAATTGAAAAATAGGAATACGAAAAGCTGAAAAGTATAAAGTGTTTTGGAAAATAAATCAAAAATAAAAGTCATTATTAGCGGCGGAGGCACCGGAGGTCATGTGTTTCCGGCCATTGCTATTGCCAATACTTTGAAAGTTAAAAGCAGCGATATTGACATTTTATTTGTTGGAGCCAAAGGAAAAATGGAAATGGAAAAGGTTGCTGCTGCAGGGTATCCGATAGAAGGCCTTTGGATAAGCGGGTTGCAACGCAGACTAACGTATAAAAACATTTCTGTTCCTTTTAAAATATTGTCAAGTTTATTCAAATCAAACAAAATTCTCCACAGGTTTAAACCGGATGTGGTGATAGGAGTTGGTGGTTATGCTAGTTGGGCAGTGGTGAAAGTGGCCGCAATAAAAGGAATTCCAACGCTCATTCAGGAACAGAATTCTTTTCCGGGCAAATCAAATATCAATCTTTCCCGCAAAGTGAATAAGATATGTGTTGCATTTCCCAATATGGGAAAGTTTTTTCCTGAAGGAAAAATAATTATTACCGGCAATCCGGTGCGTAAGGAAGTTGTAGATATTGAAGGCAAGAAAGATGAAGCCTTGAAATTCTTTGGTCTTAAAGCAGGAAAAAAAACGCTCTTTGCAGTAGGCGGTAGTTTGGGTGCGCGAACGATCAATGAAAGCATGCAAAAAAATCTCGAACTATTCATCGCTGAGGATATGCAGGTGATATGGCAGACAGGGAAGATGTATTATGAAACCGCATCAGAAGCTGCTAATAAAATATATAAGGACGGTATCAAAGTGTATGATTTTATCAATAGAATGGATTATGCATATGCGGCTGCAGATATAATTATTTCCAGGGCCGGAGCTATTTCAGTTTCGGAATTATGTCTTGTTGGAAAACCTGTGATCCTTGTTCCTTCACCCAATGTGGCAGAAGATCATCAGACAAAAAATGCAGAAGCGCTTGTGAAATTTCATGCAGCCAAACTGATCAAAGATTCGCAATGCCGAATAATACTAGGGCAAACTGTAATTGATCTGGTGCATAATGAGAGCAAATGTGCAGAACTGAGTACAAATATTAAAGCACTGGCAAAGCCACAGGCCGCTGATACCATAGTGGAGGAAGTGCTAAAATTAGCATGCAGAGAATAAGTGATGATGAATATTGAGAAGATAAAAAAAATATATTTCCTCGGCATCGGTGGTGTTGGAATGAGCGCGCTTGCTCGGTATTTCCGGGCTTTAGGTATTTGTGTGAGCGGTTATGATAAAACACCCTCTGCATTGACTTCGGAATTAATCCAAGAAGGAATACCAGTTCATTTTGATGAGAATGTTGAGGGATTGCCCAAAGAAATAGACCTGGTTATTTACACTCCTGCAGTTCCTGCTGATCATAAAGAATTTGTTTTTTTTAAAGAAAACGGCTATGATATGCATAAGCGCGCAGAGATACTTGGAATGGTAACAAAAGATTCTTTTACAGTGGCAGTTTCCGGTACGCATGGGAAGACCACCATTACATCCATGATTGCGCACATTCTGAAGCAATCGGGAAAAGATGTGTTTTCCTTTATTGGTGGTATTACGCGTAATTATAATTCTAACCTGATCCTTTCTGAAAAGAACTCCATTGCAGTGGTTGAAGCGGATGAATTCGACCGTTCCTTCCTTCATTTACATCCTGATATTGCTGTGATATCGGCTATGGATGCTGATCATCTTGATATTTATGGCAGCAAGGATTACATGGTTGAATCATTCAGATTGTTTGCAAACCAGGTAAAGCCTGATGGGAAATTGTTCTTAAAGAAAAGTCTTGATCTGACCGGTGTGGCGGTACAAACTCTTTCATATTCGGCAAAGGAACAGGCTGATTATTTTGCCAAAGATATACATATTGAGAAGGGCGATTATTATTATACGGTTTGTTGCCCGGGTAATACTGAACTATCAATAAAGACTAGTGTTCCGGGCATGCACAATGTGGAAAATGCTGTTGCCGCTATTGCTGTGGCTATGGCGCTGGAAGTAAAACCGGAGGATATTGAAAGGGCTATTGGTAGCTATTGTGGTGTCAGGAGGCGTTTTGATTACCGCCTTAAAGAAGATGATCTTGTTTTTATTGATGATTATGCACATCATCCTGAAGAGATCAAAGCTTGTTTGAATGCAGCAAAGGCGCTATACCCCGGGAAAAAGATTACAGGCGTTTTTCAGCCTCATCTTTTTACCAGAACAAGAGATCTTGCAGAAGGTTTTGCTGAAAGCCTTGCCATGCTTGATGAACTGATACTTCTTGATATTTATCCTGCACGTGAATTGCCCATTGAAGGTGTTACTTCGCAATTGCTGTTTGATAAGATTGCCATGAAAAATAAAATGATCTGTTCAAAAGAGAATTTAATTGATGAATTGGTCAGGAGGAAGCTGGATGTATTGATAACACTGGGTGCAGGCGACATTGATCAGTTGGTTGAGCCTATTGAAAAGAGTTTAATGAATATTTTAAAAGTTTTGAAAACATTCTGATGAAAAAAACTGTCATCTTATTCATTTGGATCATACTGGTTATTGGCCTTGTCGGTGTGCTGGGCTATGCCTACAAGGCACACCAGTCGACGGTTTGTGAAAAGCTTGACATCCTGATTAATTATAATAGCAAGGATTATTTTATCACTACCGCCGATGTGGAAGATTTTCTGGCAGCGAAAAAGATCAAAATAAAAGGGGCTGAATTATCCGACATCAATGCGGCTGATATTGAAAAGGCCCTGTATGAAATTCCTTCAATTGAATCAGTAATAGTTTATATTACTATTGAAGGAAATGTGAAAATAACACTTACACAGAGAACACCAATCTTAAAGGTTTTTAATAAATATTATCAGTCATTTTATGTTGATGATAAAGGGAAATTAATGCCGCCGAGCGATAACTACACTGCTCGTTTACTTGTTGCAAACGGTGATATTCCTGATATATACAATCCACAGACGGCCCTTGATGTAAGCGATACGGCCAGTGCCGACACATTGGTGATGGCAAAACCGCTTTACAAAGTTTACAGGCTTACGCAATATATTCTTAAGGATGAGTTTTGGAAAGCCATGATTGAGGAAATATTTGTAAATAGTAATGGTGATATTGAGTTGTTCACCAAAGTGGGCGATCAAACAGTGATATTTGGTGATATTGATAACATGAGCGAAAAGTTTGCTAAACTATTGGTGTTTTACAAACGTGAGTTGAATAAGATCGGCTGGACGAAGTATAAAACAATAAATTTAAAATATAAGAATCAGGTAGTTTGTTCAAAAATTTAATTTAAAAAATATGGAAGCATCAGAAATAGTCGTTGGACTGGACATTGGTACAACCAAAATTGCATGCATAGTAGGCAGCCGCAATGAATATGGTAAAATTGATATTCTTGGTATTGGCAAGTCAGAGTCGATAGGGGTTACACGTGGAGTTGTTGCCAATATTGAAAAGACTGTACAATCAATAAAAGCTGCCGTTGAGGAAGCTGAGCAAAAATCGGGGGTGAATATACATGTGGTGAATGTTGGCATTGCAGGTCAGCACATCAAGAGTATTCAGCATCGTGGAAACATTATGCGGGACACGCTGGACGATGAGATCAAACAGGAAGATATTGACCTGCTTGTCGAGAATATGTATAAGCTTGTGATGCAGCCCGGCGAAGAGATCATCCATGTGATCCCGCAGGAATACATTGTTGACAAAGAACCTGGAATAAAGGACCCCATTGGAATGTCGGGAATTTGTCTCGAAGCAAATTTTCATATCATCACCGGTCAGGTAGCTGCTGCACGCAACATACATAAGTGTGTGAGCAAAGCCGAACTTGAGGTTGCCGAGCTTATTCTTGAACCATTGGCTTCATCAGATGCAGTGCTGAGCGAGGAAGAAAAAGAAGCAGGTGTAGTGCTTGTTGACATTGGCGGTGGAACTACGGATATAGCAATATTCCAGGATGGTATTATCCGTCACACTGCTGTGATTCCATTCGGAGGCAATGTCATTACCGAAGATATCAAGGAAGGTTGCACCATTATACGCAGCCAGGCTGAAGCCTTGAAAATAAAATTCGGTTCCGCTCTGGCAAAGGAAAACAAGAATGAAGAGATTGTTTCCATTCCCGGACTCAGAGGCAGAGAGCCAAAAGAAATTTCGCTGCGCAACCTTGCAAGCATTATCCAGGCAAGGATGGAAGAGATCATCGAGCATATTTATTATGAGATAAAGAACTCGGGTTATGAGAAAAAACTTATTGCAGGCATTGTGCTTACCGGTGGAGGTGCCCAGTTAAAACATGTTGCTCCGCTAACGGAATTTATTACCGGCATGGATACAAGGATAGGATATCCGAATGAACATCTTGCAAAGAATGTATCGGAAGAAATTGCAAGCCCCATGTTTGCTACTGGTGTTGGTCTTGTCATTAAAGGATTCGAGCGCCTTTCAAAAACAACTGCAACTGATAGTAAAGGCAAAGAAAATGCGAAAGGTAAGAAAACAGTGAAAACACATTCAAAGAAAACGAGCGGTGGATTTTTAGACAAGTTCTTTGCCAAAGGAAAAGAGTTCTTTGAAGACGGAGGCACTAACTAGGTTTGCAGGAGGCAGTGGCAGGAGGCAGCGGCAGTAAGCAGTTGGCAGTCTTCAGCCGGTAGTCTAAAGTAGGTAAAAGCTGTAAAATAAATATTAACATTTTAGGTTAGAATCATGTTGATAAATTCATGAGAAATCTGCCATCATCAAACTATCTAATAAGTATTTTTAACGATTATAAAAAGACGTATGACTGATATGCTACAATTCGATTTACCAAAAAGCCAATCCTCAATTATTAAAGTGATTGGAGTGGGCGGCGGCGGCAGTAATGCCGTTAACCATATGTTTAAACAAGGCATTGAAGGAGTAGATTTCATCGTTTGCAACACCGATGAACAGGCTCTGGATATTAGCCCTGTCCCCATGAAAGTTCAGATAGGTGCAAGTTTAACAGAAGGAAGAGGTGCCGGATCAATTCCTGCTGTTGGTAAAAATGCGGCTATCGAAAACATCGATCAGTTGAAAGCTTTGCTGGAAAAAAACACAAAGATGTTGTTTATTACAGCCGGAATGGGTGGTGGTACCGGAACCGGTGCTGCTCCTGTAATAGCTGCAACTGCTAAGGAAATGGGAATTCTTACTGTGGCAATTGTTACCATTCCTTTTGCTTTTGAAGGCAGAAAAAGAAAACAACAGGCCGAAGAAGGAATCAAGGAATTACGCAAAAATGTTGATACCTTGCTAGTCATCTGCAATGATAAATTAAGGGATCTTTACGGAAACCTTTGTCTTTCCGAAGCATTCAGCCAGGCTGATAATATTCTTACCACGGCTGCAAAAGGTATTGCCGAGATCATAACAGTTCCCGGTTATATCAATGTTGATTTCGAGGATGTGAAAACGGTAATGAAAAACAGCGGTGTTGCTATCATGGGTTCAGGTTTCGCAGAAGGCGAAAACAGGGCAATCCGCGCAGTTGAAATGGCTTTGTCGTCACCATTACTGAACGACAATCATATCAAGGGTGCAAGCAACATTCTGCTTTATATTGCCTCTGGCAGCGAAGAGATCAGGATGGATGAAGTTTCTGAGATCACTGAATATATCCAGGGCGAATCAGGCTCAACAGCAGAGATCATTTGGGGTAACGGCACCGACAGCACTCTTGGCAGCCAGATAGGAGTGACTCTTATAGCCACAGGTTTTGATTCATCAGGAACATATGATTACACATCAACTGTAAAACAACTTGAAAAAACTGTTATTCCTCTTGATCAGGAAATGTTGACAGAGCTTGAAACTCCTCAACCCTTTGATGAGCATACGGATTACAATGACTTTGTGCTCACAACAAAAAATTCAGAACAAAACGAGGAGGTCAAGGAAAAAGAAGAGATTCAAACAGAGATACCCTTGTTCCAGAACGAACCTGTAATGAAAAAAGAATCGGCTCAGGTAGAAATTGAACTGGAAGCAAATCCGCTGAACGAATCATTTACAGTTACCAAACCGGTTGAAGAAAATAGAAATGTAAAAACAGAACCGGTAGTGAACGAAACTTCGGTAACTGAATCGGAGAACGAACTGATGCAAAAAAGCATGGAGCGCATCAAGAGACTGAGAGAACTTAGCACCAAAATAAAGACTGTACAAGGCCTTACCGAAATGGAAAAAGAGCCTGCATATATGAGAAAGAATATCGTGCTCGACAATGTCATCCCTTCGTCTGAATCAAACATCTCACGTTATACTTTGAATGAGGGTGAAGAAAATAAAGGTGAACTTAAAACCAATAATTCATTTCTTCACGATAAACCGGATTGAAGACAC
>Ga0224523_1000699_pt1 | contig 16157 bp, 15 predicted proteins | sample CFST50metaG_FD_182732 | JGI IMG/M metagenome (GOLD analysis project Ga0224523, IMG submission 182732) | Peat soil microbial communities from Stordalen Mire, Sweden - C.F.S.T50 | ecosystem: Environmental > Terrestrial > Soil > Wetlands > Peat | place: Sweden: Norrbotten County, Stordalen Mire...
ACCAACTACTTATTACCAATTACCTTATTCCCTTTCCTTAGGCCCCAAACCATGATTGTTTCTTATGTTAGTGCAATTCAATATAACGATCAAGTTCTTTGTGCCATTCATCGGCTTCGTAAGTTTTGGCAACAGTTTCTTCGGCAAATAAAAGATCAATTATGTAATGAGGTTTTTTACCACCAATAAACATGGATTTAATACATGATACGCAATAAACGACCACATCATCAACAGGCATTTCAGAAGCTCTTTTCGCCATCTGTTCTTTTACATTCTCAGTAGGAATAATACCATAAAAACTATCACCGCAGCATGTGCCTTTCGTTTTGGTTTTTTTAGGCTCAACCAATGTAATGTTCATCTTCTGAAGCAACTTCCTTATTGCGGTGTGAACCCGTTCCTGCTGACGTGTGGGACAAGCGTCAATGATGGTCATAGTTTGCCCATGATAATCGGGGAAATTGATAAAATTGTTTCCGGCTAAAATTTCCCACAACGAAATGGTTGAAGAATGACGGTGTTCATTTCCAAATCGCTTATCACATCCAGGGCATATGTTTATCACCCTGGTATCAACAGCGAATTGAGGGTCATGATGACAACAAATATCTAAAACATCCATCTCACCTAAATGGTCCGTCAGGATAGAATGAATTCTATTTGCCAATTCGGGTTTATATAACATTAAGCCACATCCCGGCGCGAAAACTGTTTTTGTCATTTTGCTTTTTTAAAATCAATACTCTAAGACACCTGTATGCATTGTCATTTTCCATTCTTCACCAACTTTCGAATATACTTTACATACCCGTCCTTTCCAGTGATTTATTTTGCCATCGTTACCCACCCACAAGGTATCAATATCCACTACTGCAAACGCGCCATCTTTGTCATCCGACACCACAATCTTTTTTATTTCACGATGGTTATGCTCCAGCCTGCTGTTATCAAATAAATCATGCCAGCCTTTACTCCATTTGGCTTTATTGAATTTACCCAGCACCAGTTCCCATTCCATTGGGTCATGTGATAATGATGTTTTGGGCCAGGGTCAAACCATGTCGCGATGAAAGATCGAAGTCAGCAAATCTACATCCTGTGTATTCCAGGCTCTTGTTTCCCTATCGACTATTTCCTTTATTTCAAGTTCTTCCTTTGTCATTGTTTATTAGCAGAAAAATGTTGCCATTTGCTTCTATTAATAAGTATTTCCTTTATAATAAATCCAGGTCTTATTGCCGATACTATATTTTAAAAGACTTCCGTTCAACGAAAAATCAGTAATAACGTCGGTGGTCACGGTTTCTTTTTTACCATTCATAAATAATATCATGGCGCCCTTCATATCGGTATAGGCTATGGTGCCATCATCGCATTGATACTTTTTGGGGATATATTTTTCAAGCAGGTGCGAAGTGCCTTTATAATATGCTTTAAATTCATTATTTTCAGAATATGCAATAATATTATCAGCAATCTTATAAATGCCGGGCTTGATCTTGCTAATGACCGTTACGTGGCCTTCAGTAAATATCTTGAATACGCCTTTGCTGTCAACATAAGCTACAAAGTTGTTTCCTGCCACGAAGGATTCCGGCCCTGAATCCTCTATCTTATAATTCTTGCCCCACCAATGTACATTAAATGAATGGTCATCATTTTTAATGTAAGCCACCACATCCTGCCCTACCTCATACTGCATGGGAAGTGTGTCGCTGAGGGTGCACAAAGTTGTTACTTTTCCATGGTAACATAATTTAAACTCATGTTTGTAATCAATGTAAGCCAAAACATTGCCACCTGCCTTCAAATTGGTTACTTCATGACCAACAAGGGTATCCTCCAATTGCTTACTCCTACCTTTATAATATATTTTAAGCCCCTTATTTGAATTATCATGAAAAGCTACAAGACTGTCGGCACAGGCAAAGTTTCCAACTTTGGCAGTTAAAATTTTCATTTTGCAGTTGTCAAATACTTTTAGTAGGCCGTTAGATAATCCAACTGCAAAGCATTTTGAAACAGCATACTCTTTAACTGAGTCGCACATTTTATAAACGATGCCTTTATAGTATATTTTCAGATGGCTCTGGAAATCCTCGTAAGCAATGATGGATTGTCCTATTTTAAACGTTTTTACAGGAAGTGATTCTATTTTTTTTTGCGGCCCGGCATCAAAAACATTAAAACCGTTCAGGGTATCTTTATAGACGGTGATATCCTGCGAATAAGCGATGCCGGAAGTGATAAAGAGAATCAGGAAAAGAGGGATTTTCATAGTAATGAATTGTATGCTGCAATTTTTTAATTACAGCAAAATTATTATTTTTCTATTATTATTCTTTTAATAAAAACGTTGCTTCGCGATCCGATTTCCAGAAAATACAAGCCAGCATTCAGTCCCGACAAGTCAATCGCTGTTTTATTGGTGTCCTTTATTTTATCTCTATAGTAAAGAACCCGCCCGGTCAAATCAAATACTTTTATTGAATTGATCTCATAATTTGAATTGTCAATGTTTACTACTCCTTTGCATGGGTTTGGGTAAACAGAAATTCCATTATCATTCACTATATCGTTTATTGATGCAAAACTACATGACATTGAATCGGTCAATAATATCAGGTTTCCGGTTGCATTTCCAATCAACTCTTGCACACTACCAGGGATAGCTCCCTTATATCCAAACATTATGTACGGATAGCCATCAGTAATTCTATTACTAGCGTTAATGGAACTTCCTAACGAACTGAAAGCATTTATAAGATTGCTGTTCCAGGACTGGCAATGATGATTTTTATGTGACATTACCAACACATAATCATTTTGTGGAATTAAACTTATAAAGTTTGCAATAACATTTTGTGTACTGTCGCTATCGCTTATATAAAAATCGAAACAAGGTGTATCAAATTCCTGGCAATGATACTCTCCATATGTTCCAAAATAACTATTTCCAATACCTTGACTCTCCCATGGATTACAAGAAGCCGAATCAATAACCACAATTTTTAGTGCACCAGATGGGTCGCAACAAGTAGAATACGACATTATGGAGCCATTAATTTTATACCACTCTTCTGTCCAGTTATAATGAATATTATCTGTATAATAACCGGTCTGTGCCTGAATAATGGTCTGTCCAAATAATTGATTTTTTACAACTGTTGAATGTTGTAATAGGAAAATTAAAACAACCAGGTACAATGTTTTTTTCATAATGATTCCTCCTTTTTCTTATTAATTGTTTAAGTGTCTTTTTTCCCCATAAGTGCGAGCGTCCCATTCATGCTCATTATTAATTGACATTCAGCCATAGCTAAAATATTATCCAAGCAAGTTGCTCACTAACAACCGACAATAGTGGCACCTCACACCTCCAGAGCCGGATATTAAATTCTGTCATTTATAAAACTCATAACTATTTTTGGAAAACCTAGTTTTCCTGCCTTCATGGTTATATGAACTTGCAGAAGTCTGCAATCCTTTCTCATTATATTGATAAACATAAGTAAAAGGTAATTTGTTACGATGATGTATTGTGTATTTTGTGCAAAGCTTACTGTTGTATTCCATATCATATTTCCAACGTATTTTCACACCTCCTCTTCTGTACTGAATATATGAAGTAATATTTTTATCAGCGTTATAAGCATAGGAATATCTTGATGAGATTTTATTTTTGCGGTTATAAAAAATGTATTCTGACAGGTTACCTTTAGGGTCATATTTTAAGACGCCTTTTGTTATGTGTTTTTTCTTGTCGGTATATATCATTGTCTTGATTTTACTGCCGTCGGCACCATAATCATATTTGATGCAAACATTGGTCGAATCGGGTCCCTTTGTTTTTTTTACTGCGCCTGTAGGGTCGCAGGAAAAATTCCATGTTGATGTTAATTTCCCTTTCCCATTATACCATTTCGTTTCGCCTTTAGTGCCATCTTCGTTATATATCGTTATATATTTTCCCCAGGATATTTCTTTTAAACTTTTTCTGTATTTAAAACTGCTAATCTCCGTGATTTGTCCTCTTTGGTTATAGGCGGTATTGTTTTTAAATTTCATCTTTACTCCGCCCCTTCGGTAATTTATCTCGCAGGTTTGTTTTCCTTCGCTATTGTACGTGGCTGAATCCCTTCTGGTAATTTTGCCTTTTCTGTTTATTGAAATATCTGATAATATTTTACTGCTGTCATTGTAAAAAAAGTATTCGCTGCGCCATAACCGGTTCTTTTTGTCAAAACTCTTTGATGAAATTTTATTTCCATGTTTATCGAATGTTTTAACGCTTCGCCAGGGAAGACTAGTATCTCCTTTTTTACTGATACTATAACTTTGAGTAGACCATTCGCGAATATTGTTTTTGACAACAGTTTTTTTCTCAGTCTGGTTTTGACCTGAATAAAAATTAATCATGCTAAAAAATTCCACTGTTGTGTCGGATTCCAACCATTCGGAAGGATTGTAAAAATAAAACCGCTGTGGATAAGCCTTAAAAGCAAACAGCACCAGAATGATAAGAATAAGCTTTTTCATAGGTTTGATTAATGTTTTTTTTCGACACTATAAAATTACAAAAAATAATTTGCATCCAATCAAAAAGCACTGGTTATTTTAAACATGGGACGGTGGCCTTTTGATTTTCATTAATCCTTGCATGAATTGTTTCTTCATCATCAAGGCTGGCTTGTTCATTTACAGATATAAAAATTGCTTCATGATTGTTTTGAAATTATTATTTTTTTTAACTTTGTGAATGATTACTTCATGATGCAAAAAGCATTGTTCCGGAAGTTAAATATTTTGAATTTGTGTAATGGAGATTGATAGTTGTCAATTCTATTAATAGAATGTGAAACATTGAATGTAAAATTTCATCCCTTTTTCAAGAGACTTTTTCAGAGGAACACCAGGAAAACTTATTCTTTTAAAATAAAGAAGTCTGAAAGCTAGTCGCTGACATTTTTTTTAATTTGTTTTATAATAATAATGTTTCCGCCATTGGCATTGTATTTTTCCAGTCTTTGCTCAAACAATTTGTACACTCGCGACGAAACCTGCAATTCTACAGTTTGCTGGTAGGCTGTTTGCATAGTGACCATGCGTTGGCCATTGCTGTTATCGCATTTTAAAACCCTGTCGAGGTTAATGTGAAAGCGTTTGTGCATGTGGTAAAAGTCATCATTGTCAATTTTCTCAATAATTTCCGAAATGTAATTGCGTGAAATAATGCATTTCGCGTTGAACAAATGAATTTTCGTATAGTTGCCCAATCCCTCGCAATACACTATACGCTTGACTTCAACCGTGGTATCTTTCTCAAAATTGACGGTGATCGTTTCCGGTGATTTAGCTTTTTTTTATTCATAATGACAATCTGTTAAAGTTATATCAAATATAAATAAAATCAAGAAGCGGGAAATGAGGGTGTAAGAATATTTGCAGGTGATTTACCAAGACTACAAAAGTTTTTAAAACTTTTGTAGTCTTGGTAAATTGCAAGGCAAGGAGATGACAAGATGACAGGAGGTGATAACAGGCAGCACATGCAGCAGTTTCTCCAATTACTGCAATTTTTGGGTTATCAAATGGGCGATTATTTTTTAATGAATTTCTTTGTCGTGATACCGCTGTCTGTCTGAGCCCGTATGATGTAAACCCCACTTGCAAAGTCTGAAATATCAATGTCTGTTTTATCATCTTTTACTTTTAATCTTTTTATGATTTGACCTTCCATATTGAAAATTTCGATTGTTGCACTTATAGCAATATTGATAGTAATGATGTCTGATGCAGGATTTGGATAAACAGAAATGTTTAATGAACTAATCATTTCATTTATTCCTGTAAAACTGCCTAATTTTGCAATATACATATTGTAATTTCCAGAATCGGTATTGTTTATTAAAGTATAGCTTCCGAAAGTTATACTATCACTTGCAAATGCTCCTGTGAAATAAATATTACCTATACCGTCTATAGCAGTGCCGTAGCCTATATCATAACGACCTCCTCCTCCTCCAATTCTTTGTGCCCAGAGTTCGTTGCCTGAAATTGCATTGTATTTCACAATAAAAATATCATTGCCTCCTGCATTGGTTAAGGTATAACCTCCAAAGGTGGCGGTTGGGCTGTCAAATTTACCAGTAATATAGACCCCTCCTTTATCATCAGCTACAATTCCATAAACCCATTCATTATAAATTCCTCCTCCACTTTTTGCCCAAATATTAATACCTGATGAAGTATATTTGGTTACAAAAACATCAAATGAACAGTACTTGGTATTGTTTAAAGTTTGGCTGCCAATTGTTATACTACTATCAAGAAAAATACCTGCAATATATACATTACCGCTTGGGTCTATAGAAGGAGATGGCATTAATTCAGTACGCCCTCCAAAGCAATTTGCCCAAAGGGCATTACCCAATGAATCATATTTCACAACAAAGCCATCTATAGAACTTGTGTTATTAAGGATGATACTTCCAAAGGTAATGCTATCACTTCCAAAAACTCCTGTAAAATATACATTTCCGCTGCCATCTGTAGCAACTCCATATCCCCAATCACTTGCACTTCCACCAGCACATTTTGCCCATACAACATTTCCTAATGAATCGTATTTCGCCATAAACACTTCATACAAATTATTTGTATTATTTAAAGTGTAACTTCCAAATGTAAGTGTAGAACTCCGAAAAGTTCCTGCAATGTAAGCATTACCGCTGCCATCTGTGGCAATACTATTAGCGTCCTCAGAATTTGTACCTCCTGCGCTTTTTGCCCAAAGTACATTTCCCGAATCATCGTATTTTGCAATAAAAATGTCTGAATAACCAACATTAGTATTTGTAAGTGTATACGAACCGAAAGTAATTGTTGGAGAATAAAAATTTCCAGTAATATAAATATTATTGTTATTGTCTGTTGCTATTCCAAAACCAATATCATCTAAACTCCCTCCTGCACTTTTAGCCCATAGAACATTTCCGTTAGCATCGTATTTGATTAAATAAATATCACTGGCAAGCGAATTATTTGTCAGGAGATAACCTCCAAAACTAATATTAGTACTATCAAAGTTTCCTGTCACATATACATTGCCGTTTGCATCTGTGGCGGTGCTGCGTCCATACGCATTCTGATTTCCTGTAGCATTTTTCGCCCATTGCCAGATTTGATTTTGTCCTAATGTTTGTGCTACTGTAAATGTTGCCAAAATAATGGCTGCAATAAGATTAGTTTTCATAGTGTCTGTTTTTTTCTTCGCATTAATGATAACTTCAATGTTGCGTTAATAACGCAACCCTCCATACATCGCCACTTCTAATAACCAAAAAAGGTAATGCAAGCCCCCTAATTTGGATTATTGCTGCACCTTTTTTTCTTTTGAGTTATATGTATTTTATATATCCATTTCACCCCCTGCAAGTGCAAGCATGCTGCCTGCGCTCAAATTAAACAGCATCCTGCCATAACTATTATATTCTACGAGCAAGATGCTCATCAATAACCGGCACCAGCGATGATGATGGCGCCTGCGCTATAATGTCATCGAAGGGACTAACATTTTGCATTTTTTTTGATATACAAAAGTAAGAAAAAACAATAGTGTTTAGGTTCAACAATAAATCAAATCTTTGAAACTTTTTTCACAACAAAAGTATCACCCGCTTCCACTTTAATAAAATATGTTCCTTCAACAAGATTGGAAATATCAAACGGGTAGTTCAGGCTTTTCAGGCTTCCCAGATCAACTGATTTTACAACTTTACCAATCACATCAAACAAGGTAAGCCTGATATTTTTTTCGGTTTCAATATTCAATTGCACAGTAAAATTATCTTTGGCAGGATTAGGGAAAATTGACAACGAATTGTTCAGTTCATTTTCTTTGACATTTACCAATGTATAGAGCTCCGATTCCCATATTCCTCTTCCGAAAGTCGCTGCTCTTACCAGGCCTGCGGTATAATTAATATCAAGCCACGATACTGTTACATTGGGCAGGTTGTTATTATATGATGCCCAGTTGGCGGAAGTAGAATCTTTGTGGTAAACTCCCACTTCGGTACCCAGATACAGATCATCGTTTGCATTTTTCTGATGAATAATACAGTTAAATCCCAGGTTTGTCAGGTTGCCTGTAATGTCAGTCCAACTGTTGCCTGCATTGCTTGAAACATAAACTTTACTGTAGTTGGTACCCATACCACATATCCATAATTTTGAAGGATTATTATTGTCAACGGTAATTCCGGTAATGGAAATTGAATTGTCGGGTGTTTTTGTCGCCCATGTGGTTCCGCCGTTAGTGGTTACATACAAGTCCGAATTGTAAGCTGCATAAATATAACTTGCATTCGACGGAGCCGAAGCAAGTGAAGTGATGTTGTCGGGGCATAAATTATTTGAAATGGCCGTCCAGCTTGAAGTTCCATTGGTCGATTTATACACATCACTGAATCCCATGAATAATAAATTGTGGTTGGTGGGATGGATAAAATAAGGAGTGCACCATGCACCCGATTGTCCTGAAGGCTGCACATCTGTTGACCAGTTATTGCCTCCATCCGTTGATTTCATCAATGACCCGTTGTAAACTTCGGCATACATAACACTGGCATTTGTGAAATCAACAGCGCATTCAAAACCATCGGCGCCATATAACTGCGTCCATGTTGAACTACCCGTGTATTCATTGATGCCATTATCCTGCATTCCGGCCACGATGAGGCTTGCATTTGATTCAGTACCGCCCATTGCATAGCACTGGGTAATGCCCAATCCATTTGAAATGTTGGTCCATGTGGAGCCTCCGTTGGCTGAATAAAAAACACCTCCATCAGTGCCTGTGTAAATTTTGGTTCCTCCGACGGGATAGATCAATTCATGTATATCGCAGTGAGTGTATTGTCCTGCAACATTTGGGGGATATGTCCAGTCAGTAAGATTTGTCCAGTTAACTCCACCATCTGTTGATTTCCACTGATTGATGGATCCCAAATAAATTTCATTGGCATTGGTTGGAGAAACAGCAATACTCAGGTCGTACCAACCCTGACCGCCGTTATCGCTCCCGTCAGTAGCATAGCCAAGAATATTGGGAGTTGTGGACTGTGTGGTAAAACTTGTTCCGCTATTGGTTGACCTGAAAAGCCCGTTAAAACTATCATCGCTATTGTTGGATGCCACCAGGTAAACATATGCAGTATTTGCAGGAGTCACTGCAATTTCATACCTGTCGCAGCTGGATGGAAACCCGTTGGTAATTTGCGTGTAAGTCAAACCGCCATTGGTGGATTTATAAAAAGAACCTCCTGCGGTTGCATAAACTTTGGTAGTATCACCCGGTTTAAATTCCACATCATTAAATTGCGCACTGCTACCGGGCCATTTCGACCATGTTGCACCTGCATTGAACGATTTCCACATTCCATCACCACAGGCAGCTATAATACTATTGGAATTTTGCGGATTGATAAGCATCCTGCAAACAACCACACCGCTTGAGGTATTGTCCATTCCTGTCATATTCCATGTTGCGCCTGCATCCGTTGATTTCAGGATACCAATACCTGCACAATCGCTGGCATCCCTGTCGCCTGTTCCAATGTAAACAATATTTGAGTTGTTATGATCTACCACTATTGTTGAAACCCCTATCCTGGCCATATAGTCACTGGTGGTGTTCCACGACGCTCCTCCGTTAACCGATTTCCACACTCCGCCCGAAGGGGAACCAATATAGATCACACTGGAATTGTTCGGGTCAACTGTTATTGCATTTATCCTTCCGTTGCCGGGGCTGTAACCGCTGTTTCCACATGTCCAGTTTAGCAACCCAAGCGGAGTCCAGCTATTTGTTAAAACATCTTTCGCCGGCTTTTTTTCAGTGGCATTGAATTTCAGGTATTCATTCCAGTATTTTAATGGCAAAGGCAACTTGCCATCAGGATATGCTTTTGCAGCTGTTAAATATTCCCAGCGTTTAAATTGAAAGTACCCGCCCAATTCGCTTTCTTTACTATCATTGGTATCCTTCTTCAGATTCTTAACCGGCTTATTTCCCCAATATTTGTAGAAGGCTTTTTGAATATCGAAAAAATCCGCCTTCGATTTATTTTTACCAAGGTAAACTGAGTCCATCCAGGGTTGTGCATTTATGGAATGTATGGCAAGGCCTGTTAACAGTACTAAAAAAATAGCTTTTTTCATCGGAAAAGGAATAGTATTATTGGTGTTAATTTTTTTATTCATGCAACACCAGGTATTGATTAAACACTTATTATTTTGAAGTGTAAAAATATGAATTTCTTCGTTAAATCTCATGGTTTTTTTAAAATGTTATACTTAATAACTCATGTTACGCATAAACCTTATTTTCTTTATTTTTTTAACCTTAGTAGAAAAGGAAAACAAGGTAAAATCGACCTTATTGCCTTATTGTTGCTGGGATAAGGTAATAAGGTCAGAGTTTTGGCGTCTATCATTTCTACTAAGGTTAAAGGTCGAAAAATAAGGTTTTTTTCTTTTATGAGTAACCTCAGTTAATAAGAAGGTTTTTAAATATTAAGTCCTTATTAGCGTCAAACAACTAACTTATGTCTGCTGTATAACGCACTGCGGCAAGTTCAATGGCTGCATATCCTTCATGGTACTAATCTACCTATTTGTTAAAAAAACATCACTTCACGTTAATCAGTTGATTTTGAGTAATAAATTTTTTAACAAAAAGACATATTTCGGGAGGATACATGGATCGCCCGGGAGAATACATGGATTGTCCGGGAGAATACAAAGATCGCCCGGGAGAATACATGGATTGTCCAGGAGAATACAAAGATCGCCCAGGAGAATACATGGATTGTCCGGGAGAATACAAAGATCGCCCGGGAGAATACATGGATTGTCCGGGAGAATACGATGATTGCCCGGGAGAATACATGGATTGTCCGGGAGAATACGATGATTGCCCGGAAGTATATATGGATTCTTAGGAAATTGATTCGTTTGCAAAAAGAAATAGTAACCTTTGATTTTTTTAATTCAATTTTAATCAAAGAACAACCAAAAAAGCCACACAGTTAGTAGGATGGGTTTTGGCTCCAAAACTTTAAACCCTTTCTAACATCTAACATCTAACTTCTATCATCTAATAATGAATGTGCCATTTATTTTACATGAAAAACATGCGATGTTATTAATCCTACAATCAGAATTACCAGGGTTATTGCGGCCAATGCCTCTTTACTAATAAATGTTTCCTGGATTTTTTTTGCATAACCTAAAAGCACCCTGCGATTATAGAAAATATGGATGATGACAAATATTGTAAACAAAATTGCTGCTGAATTATGTACCGACATCCAAATATGTCTTCTCAACGTTAACTGTTCAAATTGAAGTTTGTGGTTCATGATACCTGAAAAGGGAAGGCTCAATCCTGATATAAACATGGCAATTGATATAAATGCCCGTTTATTAAATGGTTTCTTCTTTCTATTTGGCTCCATAACTATTTATATTTAACGATTACAAGAATACTATGCTTAAAAAAACAAAACACGTAATAAACAAGAAGCAGAACTTTGATTGCCAAACAGCACATGTTTTGTTAGTAGCCATAAAATGGTAATCCCAAGGATTTCATTCGCCGGCTATTTTAATTTTATTTACTTGTTTAATGGCTTTATATTCACACACCCTTACGCATTTCATGCATCCGGTGCATTTGTCAGGATAACTTATTTTGGAATGTTTGTGAAACAAAATATTGATCTTTCCTAAAACCTTTTCAGGGCATATGGAAATGCATTTCCAGCAAGCTTCGCAGCTTTGGCTATCAATTTCAATAAACTTAATGGTTTCCTTTAAGTTTGGGCGATTGTGTTTCATACCGTGTATATTTTTGATGCAAAACTACACACTGCCAATTTCACCGGACGATAACAATTGTTAAGAAATGCTATCCTTCTCTTATTATTTTATTCCTGATCCGGCTAAGTGAAACCGAAGTTATTCCGAGGTATGAAGCAATATAATGTTGTGGTACTCTTTGAATGATCTCTGGCCTGTTGTTCATTAAGTACAGGTATCTTTCAATTGGTTTGTCCTGTATATACGACCTCATGTAATCCATATATTGAAACAAACGTTTTTGCATACCAATAAATATCATGTTTTTTAATTCGGGAAATTTCTCCAATAACATATTAAAATGTTTTTTGGAAAATTCCAGGATCATTGTCTTTTCAATGGTTTCGATGTAGCACTTGCTGGGTTTGTTTTCAAAAAAACTTTCTGCTGAAGCCACGCCGTCATTCTCAAAAAAGAACTGCAAAGTAATATCTTTTCCATCTTTATAGAAGAAACTCCGTAAGCATCCCTTTTTTACAATAAATACTTTATCGGCAATTTCTCCTTCATTGAGCAATATCTGTTTTGCCGGCAATTCCCTTCGTTCCATGAATTTTTGGATATCGTTGCCTGCGTTCTGTTTTATAAAATAATTTGAAATTTCTTCAAAGTTCATGGTATATCTGCTTAATTGTCTCCAAAATTATTAAAACTCTCTTGTTCGTTAAAGATAATTAACTTCCTCCTCCCCTATCTTGTTGCTGTATCATTCAAATGACTATGTAAAGTCAGTGGTCCAAAACTACCAATCCGCCAGCCAGTAGGAACTTTCGAAAAGGTATTATATGTTTTTTACATTTCACATTTTACATTTTAATTTTTACTTTTTACATTACACATTATTCCTTTTATTCTCTATTTCTTCAATTAATTACCTGCAATGCGCAAACGCCAAGTTGTTTGTATTTTTCCTGCTTCGTTAATTTTACCTATTTCTCCTGATGTTGCATTTTGCAAAAAATACTTTAAGGAACTTAATTTAGAAATATCAATTTCTGCTTCTTTATCGATAACAAAACCCATTTTTCTGAAAAAATCTTCCGCCTCTTTAAAACTACCGAATTTATTGTCTTCTATGCGGTGCTGCTCAAAAAATTCCTTTGATTCATTATTCAATTTAAGTCCCAGGTTTTCATGTTGGTTCCGCAGGTAAATATCGGCAGTTATCCAATAGCCACCGCGCTCCTCCAATATTTTATGAATAATTCCACAGAGTTTTTCCTTCTCTGGAGCATTTAAATACATAAGCAATCCTTCGTTTACAATCACTATTTCTCCGGCAGGAAAAAGATTTACTATTGAGTAAAACTGCTTTTCATCAAGGGCATTTAAAGGCAATAGTTCCAGCTTTCCTTTTGCTTTGGTGTCAGCTGTTTTTAGCGCCTTCATCAATTCTTTTTTCATAGTTATCATATCAGGCAAATCCGTATCAATATAATAACATCCTTTTTGCATAGTAAAATCCAATCCGCGGAAGGAATACCCCGACGACAGTTCCAGAATATTATCAATATCCAAATCCGACATTAATTGGTCAATGCTCCGGTATCTGTTTTCAAAATGAACCGTTCTTGCCCAAAAGGTCATGTCATTTTTGCTAAAATCAGGAATGAAATTTTCAGGATATTGTATTATTTCTGCTGTTTGCCTGGCATAAGGAATATCGGTATGTCCTTTCATTAATAACAATGTTTTTGCTGATGGGCTGATTGTATTAAAATTGCGGTTACTAGTATCGTTCTGATGCATATAATTTATTTTTATTACAGGAATATTTTCGGTAAAAGTAATGAACTGAAAAAAATGCAAATATAAAAATTCTGTAAAATGCCGGTCAATCCCGTTGTGTAGTTAAATACTCCTGTTAAATTCAATCAGGGTAGTTGTCAGAGATAAGTTTACGCTCTGAATAAAAAACTCTACTTCAAAACCCTTTTAGAGTATCACCCAAAGTAGCGTCCAAACAATTATGCGGAGATAGTCCAAAAAAAATCCCGCTGCATGCGGGATTTTTTTTAATTATTAATGCAGCGATGGTTGCTGCTTTGTGCCTGCGTCGGGAGCAGTTTTTACCTCTACTTTCCCTGTCAGCGTTATGATTGCTGTGGAATTCTTTGGATCGTTGCAGGTAATTGTAACTGTTTTACTCTGCTGGCCCGATTTGCCGGCAGAATTGAATGTTACATGAAGCTTGCTGCTTTCGCCTGGTTTAAGTGTTGATTTTTCAGGAGTGCCTACCGTACAACCGCAGGAACCTTTGGTTTTACGGATAATAAGGTCGCTTTTCCCGGTGTTTCTAAATGTGAAATCATGTTCAACTTTGTCGCCCTGGTTAATGGTTCCAAAATCAAATTTTATGCTATCGATAGTGATCTTTGCAGCATTGGCCAACTGTTCGGGAGTCCATTTCGAAAAATCCTCCATAATATTTACCGATAATGAAACAGTCTTTTCAGCTTGCACACTGTCGTTGGTAGTAAGGGTAAACCTATCGTTCATATAACCAAAATCATTGCGTTTTGCAGCATTGTAGGTTATCAAAACATAACCTTTTTGTTTTGGTTTAAGTATTTCAGGAACTACCTTGCATGTCATATAATCGGGCAATGCCGCTATTGACAGGTTCATCGGTTTTGTCCAATCGTTGTACATTTTCAGCGTGTCGGTCTTTGAATCTGTGTTGTTGACATTTTGCATCGAAATCATCGATTGATTGAACCAAAGATTTCCTACTGCATTTGGATAAAGTTCTTTTGTTGTTTTTTCCTGTGCCAATGCAGTAAATCCGGAAATAAATAAAATTGATATTAAAAATAATTTAGCCTTTTTCATAATTGAATTATAGATTTAAAGTTTTAGAATTGGTTTTATTCATTGAATATTTTAATTAAAAATGTTTGTTTTCGAATATTGTTGCCTCAATTTAATAAACAGCGAATAGCCATAAAAGCACTGCCGTGCGGGAAGATAAAGCATTTGCGTTCTTGCCCAACCCTGATTCAGCTGATGCAAGGAAGTTTAATAAAGCCGGTCCCATAAGTTTATGGGCAGGCATAGAATTTGACTCATCAGCAGGAAAACGCCTGCGTTCTTCGGAAATATCTGCAATATCAATTGTTGTTACAGGTACAGATGTGCCTGCAGTACAAAAGAGCTGATAAGACTGTGTTGAATTGTTTTGATGAAAAGGAAAGACGGATTCTAATGCAACCGGATTAATTACCGGAGAATAGCATTCCACTACAGGACAGAGCAGCCTGTGAAATAACTGTAATATGTGAGTTAATGCCAGTAGCATTCGAATATTCCAAATAAATGACTACGTCAGGCATCACCTGATACCTGAACGCAATTTCCTGCTGCAGTGTTGAAATCACAGCGCCAGGAGTCACTCAGCTTTTAAAATATCTATTCATTTATATATATGCTAAAAAATGATTGTTATTAAATGCAACATTCTTCTAAGTAGATAAAGTCGGTAGCCGCATTTTAATGTGAGCAAAATTAATACAAATTATTGAAGCAAATTCAATCATTACTTTATTTTATTTTTTTTAACCCAGATTACGCATTAAAATATTTTCTATTGCGTAGCATTAAAATAAAATTGCTGTATTCTATTAAATAATTGAATTTTCCATAATGTATTTTAATGCGTAAACGACTAAGAAAATGTAATCTCAGAAATTTGAGAAACATTTTCTAAGTCGGGGTTAACCCAACTAAAACAATAGTTCGCCAACTCCTATTGCTTAATTTGGGTTTAACTTCAATCAATCGCCTACTATAAAGCTAAGGATGGAATATGCCACACCTTATTATTTGCTATGCTATACTTTTATCATGATTAACACACGCTCCTTTAATATTCAGGTAACATAGAGTTTGTTTCTTTATCCATAATGAAAATCTGTTAAAGTTTTATCAAATATAAATAAAATCAATAAACGGGAAATGAGGGGTGTAAGAATATTCGCAGGTAATTTCATTGCCTGTCCCGGGGCAATTTGAAGTTGCGACCGTACTAAAATTCAATAAAATCCGAAGGATTCAAATGGTTTTTAAAAAATGAATTGCGCGAAATCATGCGTCCCCGAAGATTATCTACATTCTAAATTCAACATTCTACATTCTTCATTAAAATATTCCACCAAAAAGTGCAGTGATTTTAATTTTAAGGCACTAAGGATTCGTATATTTCTAACAAATAACGGTGAGTGCCTGACACT
>Ga0224523_1000700_pt1 | contig 16150 bp, 9 predicted proteins | sample CFST50metaG_FD_182732 | JGI IMG/M metagenome (GOLD analysis project Ga0224523, IMG submission 182732) | Peat soil microbial communities from Stordalen Mire, Sweden - C.F.S.T50 | ecosystem: Environmental > Terrestrial > Soil > Wetlands > Peat | place: Sweden: Norrbotten County, Stordalen Mire...
ATAACATTGTTGTTGGTATCTAAAACAGATTTAATATCCTCGATCTTGATATTTTCGTCAGTATTATCTTTGTTAAGTAAAATGTAAATTAATTTATTTGTATTTTCTCTGACAAAGTTATCATCAACTTTAACATTATTTTGTTTTGCTATCTCATCTTCTATTAGTGTTGCAATTTTTTTAGCGCTTTCTGATTTATTATATAGTTGGATTATATCCAAACGAAGCAAGTCTGCTTTATTTATTTCTTTTTGTTTTACTCTTTTATTTGTAATGCTTTCGGCATTTTTAATAATATCTTTGGCTTTCGCATCTTTTTCTTCAGAAAGGATTTTACATTTATCAACAATTGTTGTTGCTACGTCATCAATCTTTTTTAATTTTTCAAGATACTCTTTTACTTCTTTTGTTGCTATTGGATTATTTGTGGTTTTGTTATTTTCAGTAGTATTTGCAGGCGTTTTAACATTATTGTTATCGGGCGCTTTTATTGAGGTATTCCCAATTATTGTTTTATTATTATTTGACTCATCATTATGTTTGATGTTCAACCTTCTTTTCTTTTCAATAATATGAAATGGAATAAATAAATTATTCAAAGAATCGGAAACCTGTAACTGGTAATTATTCTGCAATAACCTGAATTTTTCACCCAGTATATTTTCGTCCATTGAAAGTATATAACTACCAAATGGTAAGAATAATTCATAAAAGCCTTTATTATCCGTTAGTGTGTTGTATACTTTTCCATCCGAGGCGCTGATCTTGATACGTGACAGATCCAGTGGCGTTTTTGCTGCCGGTGAATTCGGGTCGCGTTCAACCGTTACGTTACCAAATATTTTAACGCCTCGTGAAAAAGGAATGTACATCACATCATTTTTATTAACCATTCTGATGGAATCTTCCTTCCGGGGGAACCACCCCTGGAGGTCCTCAAGCGATAATACTTTATATGAATAATTGCCCACTTTCATATTTTCGATAATTGCTTCTCCTTTGCTGTTTGTGATCACCTGTTGCCCATCTACGGAGATAACAACATTTTCGAGCGGAAGTTCTTCCTTGTCCATTTTCCCATTCCCATTCACATCAAGAAAAGCAACAAATTTTGTGGTATTATATAAGTTTTTCTTGGAAGGTATCGGGATGCCGAAATTTTTATGTATACCCAATTGCAGGCTGAAGTTCGAAGAAACATTTGCTTTAGTGGTTTGCTCGCTTGTGTAATTATAATAAGAGGAATAATTTTGTGGCTTTGATATTGCTAAAAAATAATCACCCACTATTTTGAACCTCCAGCCAGTACGGGTAAAATAATCTAGTTCAGGATTGATATTAATGTTCTCTCCCGTATAGTTAGAATAAGTAAAACTCAGGAAAGGCAATGCGACAAACCTCGGGTTGCGGAACACATACTGATAGCGGGCGCTTAATCTTAAATACTGTTGATAATTCGGGTTTTGTACGCCCGAATATAAATACCTTGTAACATAAGCGTTCCCATAATTATACATCGTCTGAAAGCTGAGTGTGCGGTATTGTGAAAGAAAAGAAAATTGTGCAAAGAAATAGTTTTTAGGATTGGGAGGATAATTGATGGCCTCTGTATAACCCGCTTTCAGGCTTATTGAATTTCTCCTGTTATTTTCAATATTATATCTACTGGTCATAAATCCAAGCCCACGTGAATTACAGGTAAATGTATCGCTTTGAACTACATTATAAAATGCAAGGTATGAGAAATTATAGCCCGAAGAGCCACTGTTCATAAGTGTAAGCTGGTTTGTATAATTCGTGTTGAAATAGCCGCTTTTGCCGTTTATTAGCGCGTTAATGGCATATCGGTTATAATTATTATACATTGAAAGTGAAGAACTTTTACCAAAAGCGTAGCTGTTATTTAAATTAACACTAATTCTTTCATTATTGTTCAGGTAAGCGTAAGAGTAATTCTGATAATTACTCGAAGCATATGAAATATTAGCATTTGTATATAAATGATTTTTGAAAAAACGGCTTCCATAACCAAAGCCCAAAAAATAGCCATAATTTATTTTGGATGTATCATTATGCAAATTATAATTACGACTTTCTCCCGCACTTAGAGAGATAACATGTTTTTTGAAAAGACAAAAGCCAAAAGTGCTTTGCACCCTATCTGAATAAGACTTTTCAAATTGATCATTATATGTAATATGATCGTATAATACATTGAGACTTGCAAAATTTTTAATTCTCCAGTTGTAACGCAAACCAGCATCGGAGCGGTCGTGCGAAGTAGAGAAAAACGGGGAAGCGGAATAATGAAATTCTATCTTTTGATTTTGACTGATATCGAACATGGTTCTTATCCCTTTAGCTCCAAAATAACCAATATCGCCTATTTCAATACTGTATCTTTTCTGGTAATATCCTAAATAAAAGGGAATACTCTTAAAAGTCGAACTAGTAATATAATCCGGTGAAAAAGAAAGTTGGGTAAAATAGCTCAGGCTAGCGCCATTATTCAATCGGGTATTTCCTCTCAGCATCATGTCCACCATGGGGTCGCCGGTAATAAGATTGTAAATATTTAAGTCCATATCAACCGGGAACACATTACTGTTATAGGGATTTACCCTGACATTATTCGGGAGTTTGAAAAAGTCAAGTTTTTTGTTAACACGGAAACCGGAAGTTTCGCTCCTTCCGGGTATGCACGAATTAATATACATGGTATACTTCCGCACATCCTCCGACAGAAAAGGATTGTAGGTTTCAAAATCGATCATTTTAAGGTTCCTGTCGTGGACAAAGTTTTTCATTACGAAGTCAATGGTTGTATCCTTACCGGCTTCGAGTGACAATGTGTTGCTTGATTTCTTCAGCGCTTTTCCCGCTGTATCAGTTATAATATAAAACTTTGAATTGTTAAGTAAGGATAGTTGTATGTCCTGTTTTTCATTTCCTGTGTTATCAAGGTAAACAGAAAAATTAAGCAAGTTTGAATTGTTCTTGAAATACAAATGTTCATCGGGTAATACGTCCATTGTCCAGCTGATGTTTTTATGCGTGTGAGCTAAAAAAAACGAATACCCTAATTGTTCGCCTTCATCGCTAGAAATGAATGCGCTTATCATGTATTTGGTGCTTCCTTTGGATAGTTCAATGGGGATAATACGTACGGGAATGAAAATGGAATCACCGGGAGCGACAGCATATAATTTTGTACTCTTGTTAAATGTTTTCCAATCATCAGGAACAGAAAGATCGACAGTAAATTTTACTATACCTGACGAATTATTTCTGATTTTTAAAACATTTGAAATGATCTCGCCTTTGTTAAAAAAAAGATCATCATTTGCAAACTTTGTTGTGAGGGTTGATTTAATATTAGCATTTGATGTATTGAAAACTTTTACCTGTGCACAAAGCCTCAATGCATTTAACAAAAGAGCGGAAATGAATATATATTTAAGTAAAAGTTTCACCAAAATTAATTAGTTGAAAGTTTTTTAAGCTTATAAAGTTCAAAGTCTCTAACTCTAAATACTTGTACGAAATCTGTCATTTTTTGTTACTATTAGAACTTTGATAGGTTTTTTACCTTATCAAGGTTTTAATAATTTAAAAAAAGAGGTTATCGAAAAAAGACAACCTCTTTTTATTTAATAAAAAAATACTTTTTACTGATCTTCTGCTAAAATGTATTTAACATCCATAGTGTAAACACCAGGAGCTGCAAATTGTCCAAATCCGATAGCTTCTGAAGTTGTGCCATCAGAGGCAGTTGCATAAGGAAATGTAGCTGGTAAACTAGGTAGAATTCTGTAATCTATCGTAATATAATATTCTGTACCGACACCGGCTGCTAAATAGCTACCACCAGGAGCAGCGCCACCTGTGGCTACATTTTCAGGGCCAAAATCACCCATAATGTATTTATCCGTTGCAGCTGGTTGCGTATAGAGAGTTGCAGCAGAAGGTGCTTCATAAATACTGTTTGTGCCAGGACCTGTGGGAGGTAGAGAATTCACAAATGCAGCTGAATAATCTTGTGCGCCATTTGTATGAGCAGAACCTAAATACGCATTTTTTGGAGATTGATGTAATTCCAATGCTGATAATGGAATAGAATCCGAAGCACTATTTGTCAAACCAGTATTGTAAGGCATTTGTAAATCCCATTTATTTAAAGCAACATTGCCTTGTGAATTAGCAACAGCCCAAAGATCCCATGATACAGTAGAACTTACTGTAAGAACAGTTCCTGCATATTTTATTTCGCCACCATAATATTGTTGAATCTGGTTGAAAGTAAAATCTATCATGTCAGGAGTTGTCATGTTAAGCTGCAGAACTGGCTGTAAATCCATTGTAATGGTTACATTTTGTTCGTCAACAAGCTGTCCGAATGATCTAACTACGATCATTCCAAGAAAAAAAGCGAGAAGAATAATTTTTTTCATGATTTTTATTTTTTAATTAATACTAAATTGTTTTTTATTTTTTAATCACTTTTAGCAGTGAAAGGCTTCGTTACTGCTTATGCCTGCATAAGAAATAACATTTATATTTTTTCCATTTTCCTATGTCATTTAATTTCTTTTTTATTAAACATCATTTTATAATTGTATACGATTAAAGTTTAAAAAAGTTATATAAAATTTATGGTCATTATACTTTGCTGTCATTTATAGTCATTATACTTCGTGTCATTTATGGTCATTAAAAATTCACATTCAATTTTGTCTTTGGCTGCACTCAGACAACACAACTCTTACGACTTTCTTACTTTATGAACTTTACAAACTTTATAAACTTACGGATAAGTAAACTCTATTTCCTGTCCGTTAATTACATCCTCGTTACCAAAGTCAACCACGCCTAATGCTGAATATTTTCCTGGTGTCAGATCTGCCGGAAATTTTATGATCACATCACGTGAAAATTGTGGTAATACATTGAAACTAACGTTTGGCAAACGTGTTTTCTTACCGTCGGTAATATTTACAAGATCAACATAAGCAACAGTGTAACCGATGCCATCACCTGTGTTTTTAATGTTCATTACAAAGTCTTTTTTTGTTGGATCTTTTTTATCGTTAGCTATACTAAAACTTGTAATTTCCACATTATTGATTTTAACATTAGGCGGATTCTGGTAAATATAAACTGCAAACCCAATGCTTGGAATAACGCCCATGGATATGGTCTTGTCGTTTTGAACAGGGTCAAGTTTTGGTCTGTCAGTCGCCTGATCAACCATAATAATTGTCCATGCTGAATAATCAGCCGTGTCGGGGATATTAATGATTAATTTTATTTTTGTTTTTTCGTAGGGTTTGAGTTCAACATAAGAGGGTACAATATTAATATACCGTGACATGGCATACTTCGAGTTTTTAGGTGCAGCCACAGGTTTCTCATTCTGGTCGGCAACAAAATCAAAAAAGTTTAAACTGAATTTTTTTGTAGCCTTGGTATCATTATTAATTGTTATTTCTTTGGTAGTAGTGGTTCCCGGCTTGAGGCTTAAATGCATGGATGCAGGCGAAACAGCCACACCCATATCTTTATATTTTGTATTAGCCGTATCTTTTTTTGTATTATCAGTATTTTGTCCTTTTGCAAGAAGGACAGTAAAGCCCAATAAGATAATCGCAAATGATGTAAAATAATTTTTCATAAAAATATGTTTATGCAAATATAATAGCTAATGTTTGAAAAATAAAGAAATAGTCAATACCTGATTTATTCTTCTCAATTTATTTACTTTATGTTATTTTATTTACTTTATATAATTCCGATAAATTTCCTTTTTCAAATTTAAAGAGTAAATCCTGTAAATAAATCAGTGTTAATACCTAAAATTAATAGGTATGTATACGGAGTAAAAATAATAATAAAAATCAAAAAACATATAATTTATTGTCAAAATAAACAAACAAAGCAAAGGAATACTACCGAGATGTATATATTAAAACCTAACTTACTCCAATAAGCATTACAAATTTTACTTACTAATTAATTTGTTAAAATACAATAACAATAAGGATTAGCAGCGAGTTTTATAAAAGAGGCAAACAAAGGAAGGTTTCTTTATTTTTCTTAAAAAAGATAAATCTGCTATAAGCAAATATATTTTTACGTAAATATACTTGTTTGTAAAGTTGCTAAACAAACACTCCTTTTACTCAAAAAAGCAAGAAATTTTTATGAACATTTTGTTAACCAAAAGGCATGTTTTCTGTTTTTTGTTTTTGACACAGTTTATTAAACAGACTTAACACCACAAAAGAAAGTAATAATTTCACGTGAGAAAATGACAATCTCACATGAGTCAGTCAGGGGGTGTGAAAAAATTCGTGTAAATGGTTAAATAAAAACAGGAAGGTGTTTTTAGTGGCAATATTTCTCAATTTGCTGCAATGCTCTTGTATTTCCCAGGTTTGCTGCTTTATTCCAGTCTTCGCAGGCACCTTTAGTATCTTTTAAGTTATATTTTGATGTCCCTCTTCCAAGGTAAGCATCTGCATAATCGGGATTGATTTCAATGGCTTTGTTAAAATCTTTCAGTGCTTCCTCATCTTTCTTGAGTTCGCTGGCTTTAAGAATACCCCTGTTATTATATGCTTTGAAATAATTAGGATTTAGCTCAATGGCTTTGTTATAATCTTTTAAAGCGCCTTCAAAATCGCCGTTTTGGAATTTTTGATTCCCACTATTAAAATAGATTTTCGCATTGGTTATATTGTCATTTGTCGGCTTTGTTTTTACTGTATCCGTTGGGCTATTTTGTAATTGCAGAAGCGATGCAGAAGCTGTCTTATTTTTCGGGTCAAATTTTAGAATTTTCAAAAGACATATTTTTTCTTTTTCATAATCGCTTGATGACTTGTAAATTTCGGCTAAAGCATAATAAATAAATTTTTCACTGCCATGGCTTTTTCTTAATACTTCAATAAAAAACTTTTCTGCTGTTTTGTATTGTTTTAACTGGAGACAAACGGAGGCAATATTTAGTAAGTTCCTATTTGAAAAATCAGTGTTTTGGTAAAACCCCTGTATCCATAGTTTTAATTTAGAAGAAGGTTCTTCGCTTATAATTCTTACTATTTCCTGCTCATCTATATTTTCGGGAAGGTTGTATTTCGTTGGAAGCGCGGATAAATCAGCCTCCGGAATATTAGAAGAAATATTTTTTCTTGCAAAGACAACAGAGACACCATCGAGATAAATTAATTTCCATTCGGGTAATTCTACGATCTGGTTTATCCAGGGATAATATTTAAAATAATTATAAATGATCAGATCCGGTTTGTACTTTTCAATTATTCCGGGAAGCCCGTTATTCCAGCTTTCCACAACTTCATTGTAAAGTCCTTCTTTCATCACTTCAAGACGGCCATCAATAAAAACAGGCTGATGCGTTCTCCATTCAAGCCATCCACCGAAGCCAATACTGTTAAGAATTTTTCCTTTTAAATTATTTTTTAAAATAAATGTCGATGCATTATCAGGTTGTTGGTAGGCGTCAATTCCTATTCCCGTTTTATAATAGGATTCATTTGAATAATAATATGAATTTGTAAAAAGCCTGAAAACAAAGGCAAGGGGAATGATAATCAATAAGTAGAAAGTAAGTGGTTTTATCCAATGAAATTTTTTATAATTTTTCTTCTTCTTTAAAGAATCAATTATTTCTTTTAATGAAGAACCAAATATCGGCAATGCAATAATAATGAATAGCGGAATGTTGCGAATGCCAATCAATGCCAGATACAGGAAGATTACCAATAATATTATTTCGTGTAATTTTCTTTTTTTAATTGTGATCAATGTAAATAATATTGTTGCAATTGAAAAAATAATAAACAGGAAATCCTTTGCTGCAAAATGATCTAGCTGAATAAAAGATTTGAATTCTTTGATGTGTTGATTATAAATATTGTTGCTGTCAAATCGTGTAAATAGTTCAAGAGGGAATGTGAATCCTTTTATAAAATATGGATTGATCAAACAGACTGCAAAAGAAAAGATCATCCAGGTAAAAAAGTATTTATCAAATTTTTTATCTCTGAAATAAATGCTGATAAAATATGCTACGGAGAGCGCAAAGCCAAGAATAAACAAGCTGTGCATGTTGCACCAGAATATCATCAGAATGGGCAAAAGAAAAAGTTGTTTTATTTTCCGGTGATAATAATTATCAAGAACAAATAAGATTAATGTAATGAAAATAAAAGTGAACATTTCGGGATGCAGAACAATCCTGGGTTCCATAATAATAAATCCAACGAATAATAAAATACAGGAGAAATACAATGGAACATTCAGCAAATAATTTCTCCGAACCAGCAAAAAGAGTAACACCATACTCAGAAGAGCAACGAAAATACTCAATCCCTTATAACTAACCACACTATATAAAAGGTAAATAGTTACCTGGAACAGCCAGTGCAGATCAACATAATCGTTTTGATTAGCGGTGAATGTGAAAGTATCTTTTCCCGGGAATGACATGTTCTCCATTATCCATCTGCCCGCATTTAGATGAAAACCCAAGTCAAGATCGGAAAGAAGCCGAAGCGATAAAATGAAAATGAAAAAAACGATACAAAAAAATGGAATGATCCATTTGTTTTTTAAAAAGGAAACTTTTGTTGTGTCTTTTTTATTTTCGTGTTTCATAAGCCCCATGTATTCGGCCCTTCCATTCAAATTTCCCGAAAAGACCTATAATTCCTATTACCACAATATATACAGGATATATTATTTGTAACGGGATGTAAAAATACATTATTTTTTTCTTCTTCACGAAAGCAGATGTTCCCATTAAGATTGGGAAATCAATAATAAATTTTGATGCAAACAATAAAAAGAAAAGTTGTAGAAATGCCGGATAAAAAAAAGAAATTATTAAACTGAAAACAATGAAAAGATTATTTAAAAGTACAATAAGCGCCGTGAGAATTGTTGAAATATCTGAATAACCGCTACTCTTGGAAACCCAGCGTTTTCGCTGGTTAACAAAAGAGCTTAAAGTCGGCTGAGGTTTTGTTTGAACCAATGCGTTATAATTTTTGATGAACGCGATTTTTCCTTTTAATGATTTCTTTATTTTATGCATTAAAAAAATATCATCACCCGAAACATATTTATTATTCGTATCAAAGCCACCAACATTTATAAAAGCTTCTTTTTCGTAAACAAGATTAGCACCATTACACATCGCAGGGATGCCAAGGCACACAGAAGCAGCGCCCGAGCCAATAAGACTTAAAAATTCCAGGCTTTGCATTTTCTGAAAAATATTTATTTCATTGTTGAAACATACAGGACCTACTATCATAGCGGGTTTGTAGGTTTCATAATATTCCACTAATGATCTTATCCAATCGGGAGACATTGTACAATCCGCGTCGGTAGTGATAATAATATCTCCTTTGGAAATATGCATTGCCTGTGTGATTGCTTGTTTTTTTGAACGGGTGTTGAATTTTGATAATTCTAATAATGAAATTTTAATTGAATGATTTATTGAAATAAAATTATTTACAAGTAAAACAGTATTGTCGGTTGAAGAATCATCAACCACAATAATTTCAAATAAATCTGAAGGATAATTTTGTGAAGATATTTTCTTAAGGCATTGAATAATATTTTCCGATTCATTTCGGATAGGTAATATTACACTGACTTTCGTATTGACGGTTTTATTCGTAGTAGCAAATGTTTTAATAGAGAACCACGAAATGTCAAAAGCTAATATCAACAAGGTATAACAGACCGCAATACCAAGCAGGAAATAAAACAATATTTCAATGAATAAATTCAATTTTTTCTGAAAAACTTTAATTTGAAAACAAATATTGCACCTATCAGTGCCGGTAAAACAAGATTAATTATCCACACCATTGTTGTGGCAGAAAGAATGGCGATATCATTGTTGTGATTTGTAAAATATAAGTCAATAAAATATAGCGAGACAGAACCTCTTACACCCAGTTCTGTCAAAGCAATCGTCGGTATTGCCGCCATAACCAGATAAATCAATGATATTAAGCATAAAGATTCCGAATAAGGAATGGTTACTCCAAATAATTTTAGTAAAAGATAAAATTGAGAAATAAAAACCATAAATCGGATAAAGCTTAGCAACAATACATTTAATAATTCGTATTTAGAATACATTGAAAAAATTCTTCCGTATACTCTTGCCTTTTTAAGTTTGCCGGGCAGTTTATTAATAAAGCTTGTAAGAAATGAAACATTGAAAAACAAAAAAAGCAATGCAACTATTAAAATTAAAATTATCATCACCAAACCATACAAGTAATATTGAGAATTATCTTTAAGGTTAAAATATTCGTAAGCAAAGAAAATAAAGCCCACAGCACCCGCAATAGTCGTGATCAATAATTGGCTTATACTGCCCAGCATAGTAATTAATACAGCTTCCCAGCGATCTGCTTTTTCCAAAACAAAAACTCTACCGGCATATTCTCCTATGCGATTGGGAGTGAAAATACTCACGGTAACACCCGACAATACTGCAACAAGCGCTTTAAAGAAAGTTACTTTTTCGATTTTACGAATAAGATATTGCCATTTTATTGTTTCAAGGCTCCAATTTATAACCATCAAAAATATTACAAAAGACAATGATTTAATAAATGATAATTTATAAAAATTATTTTCAAATGAAAGAAGGGTGTCCTCAAGATTTTCTTTTACAAACAAGCGCCTGTATATAAACCAGAAAGCCAAAAGAATAATAGCGGCCTTAATAATAAAACCGTATATTTTATATATTTTTGTTTTATTAACCATTTATTGCAATGACAGAAAGAATAATATTAGGCATTGATCCAGGTACAAATATCATGGGATATGGATTAATTTTGGTCAAAGATAATTCAATTGAATTAATAACAATGGATGTCATCAAACTTTCTAAAATTGAAAATCAACCATTAAAACTAAAGAAAATTTTCGAAACTACTCTTGAAATAATTGATCAATATAAACCTGATGAACTTTCTATCGAAGCACCTTTTTATGGAAAAAATGTTCAGTCGATGCTTAAATTAGGTCGGGCGCAAGGCGTTGCAATTGCCGCAGCTCTTTACAGGAAAGTTCCAATTTTTGAATATTCGCCAAAAAAAATAAAACAATCAATTACAGGAAATGGTAATGCTTCAAAAGAGCAGGTTGCCGCCATGCTGATGAATTTGATGAAGATAAAAGATATTCCTGAATTTCTTGATGCAACAGATGGCCTAGCTGCAGCTGTTTGCCATTATTTTCAAAAAAACGCAACAGTAAAAGGAAAATCTTACTCGGGATGGAAATCGTTTATATCAGAAAACCCTGATCGGTTATCAAAAAAATAATGACTAAAGTGCATTAGCGATTTTTTCTGCAATCTCTTCAAATTCTTCTTTGGTAAGGTTCAGTTTCGGCTTGCTGAATTCAATATCATGAATACCATTGATGGGAACAAGATGAATATGTGCATGCGGAACTTCAAGTCCGATAACTGCTACACCAATTTTTTTACATGGTATTGTTTTTTCCATGGCATTGGCAATTTTTTTAGCAAAAAGAAATAATCCTTGGTATAATTCATTATCAAGGTTAAATAGATTATCAATCTCTTTTTTGGGAACGACAAGTGTATGTCCTTTTGCAAGAGGATTGATGTCGAGAAAAGCATAATAATTTTCGTCTTCAGCAATTTTATAAGAGGGTATTTCTCCTGAAATAATTTTTGAAAAAATAGAAGCCATACAAACAAATTTATCTTGTTACTTCAATGATTTCAAAGGTTAATGTTCCTGCCGGCACTATTATTTCAACTTTATCGCCAACTTTTTTCCCAAGCAACCCCTTTGCAATAGGAGATGTAACTGAAAGTTTTCCAGATTTTAAATCAGCTTCGCTCTCTGGTACTATAGTATATGCAATTATTGCTTTATTTTTCAGGTTTCTTATTTTAATTTTTGACAAAATAAGAACCTTTGAATTATCAAGTTTTGATTCATCAATTATTTTCGCATTGCTTACCAATTCTTCAAGTTTTGATATTTTCAGTTCGAGCATCGACTGCGCATTTTTTGCTGCGTCATATTCGGCATTTTCAGAAAGGTCGCCTTTATCGCGGGCTTCTGCAATTTGTTGAGAAATTAACGGGCGCTCAATAGATTTTAATTTATTAAGATCTTCTTTGAGTTTATCTAAACCTTCTTTTGTATAATATTTAATTTCCATCGCAATAAAGATTAATAAAACTTTTCATACCTTATATAAGATAAAGAATCCCGAAACTTCGGGACTCTTTATCAAATGAAATAAATTAGATAAATAATTTTTTATAGGTTGATTCTTATCCCAACACAGTGTGTGCCTTGAAAAGGATTGGAAGCCCTATAAGAATAATCAATGCCAAAAGAAGATGCCTTTTCTTTGTTTAACGGAATTTCTACAGTGAAACCAGCGCAAGGACCAGTATAAACCGTCGTTCTTTTAAAAGCTGTTGTGATATACCTTTCATATACATAACCTCCTCTGAGCATTAGATAAGTTTTTAGTTTATACTCAAGGCCAAAAGTATATTGATCTTTTGTAAATGAGTTTGCTGTAAAGTTAGCAGCGGCAGTAAGATGATTATTTTCATTGATAGTAAAATCATATGCCCCGCCAATATTTATCAGTGAAGGTAACTCATAATCGGCAGAACGTTGTTCAAGCGTATTTTCATTACTGGTATTGCCATTTAAATAAGTCTTAAGCGACAAACCATCACCGCGAAACTTCAAGCGCGGGCCCCAATTTTTCAAAGCAATACCAAATTTAATATTTTCCTTTTCCCCCGTCACATATTGAATTCCTGCATCTAAGGCAATTCCTTCTGCCGAAACATCGGAAATAGATTCCGTAATAATTTTGCAAGTTATTCCTCCATAAATACTATTTGAAAATGCTTTTGCATAGGATAACCCAATATTTGTGAGATTCGGAGAAAAAGTACCGATACCACCTTCGGGTAAATTAACCTGAGTAATTTGAATGTCGCCGAATGTCATTGACATAACACAAAGACTTATTACTCCCGTTTTACTTACTTTTTGAGATAAACCAAAATTATTAATATATACACCAGACCCTTGTAACCAATTAGTCCTGGAAAATATCAATTCGGTTTTATTAGTATAAGCAGTTCCTGCAACATTCTCATAAATGGATTCTAATCCATGCACACATGCGGAGTTTGCATTGCCCCAGCCAGAACTACGTGCCCATGGATTGATTAATAATTCAGAAGCTCCGGCTTGCCCAGCCCTGTCTTGATTCCCCGCAATCGAGCGATACGCTGGAAAAAATAAAATAATGAATATTGCTAGAAATAAAATCTTATTAACTCTTTTCATATATATTGTTTTTATTAAATGTTAATTAATACCAAAATGAATTATATTAATTAGAATGAGTTAAGATCAACTGGACGCAAAACGCCAAACCATTTGACTACTTTTTCACCAACACCATCCACTTTTACATGAATAAGATAAACGCCTCCCGAAACAGGAATTCTTTTGAAATTCTTGAGATCCCAGTCAAGATATGTATCTTGGTTATCTTTTGAATATTGCCTAATAAGTGTACCATTGACAGTATATATTGAAATGGTGCACTTTTCAGGAAGATTTGTGATTTTTACCCTATTATCTAATTGATTGGTTTCATAACCCGAAAACCCATAATAAGGATTGGGTACAACATTAATCATGTCAAGTGCGCTTTTTGCTTCTTCAGGATTATTTGTATCGGTAAAAATATCATCAGTCGCAAATGTATACATAGGATAATCACTATTTTGTGGATTAACAGACGGAGATGTTGAAAAATACTTTTTATAAGGCTTAGCCACTCTTATCCTGATCTTCGCCTCGGTAGACAACCATGTTTGATTTGCCACAGCCATTGGAATACCTGCCCACATAACATCTGTAAATACATTCCTTTTATCAAAATCAGTAAGAGTAGATAGCTTGGATTGAATCCATGTACATCCGTCATAAGCAGGACAATGAGCAGCTCCATCTGCATTATGTCCTACAATATATACAAAATGTTCACCTCCCCATAAAACACCCCCTATATTTGAATAATAATTTGAAGTTGGGTTAAATTTCATATCCTTTCCATTTTCGCCAACAAGCCATGAATTTTCACCAAACATTATATTTAATCTTTCTCCCGTTTCAATATTAATGGCATATCCCGGAAACCATCCCATTCCTGTACCCGTACCATCAGGTAATCCATCTTTACCAACAGACAACCCTTTGCGCATATTTAACTTTGTTGCTCGACCTTCGGCAAGCGTAGAATCATCGCATGTTTCAAGGACGACACAACGAGACCATTTACTTTGATCAGGTGTAAAAACAATATCAACACTAGCCAAATATGCCATATCGCTTAGGGATTGATATGCTTGTTTATTCCATGCTATACCATATCCTAGTTCGCTACCATTTGAACTAATTCTTGCGCAAAGTCTATATGGAGCCCATGTACCACTTATTATTTTTTCGTAATTTTCATTAGGGTCAACCCATACTGATGCAGTTGAAGCATCATAATCGGAATTTATTGGATTTGTATTGTCGTTAGATGTTCCCGATCTGATCCAGTTTTGGAAACCACTGCCATCCATATCAGGAAGTCCAGTTAACCATATTTTTGAACTATCAGCAAAAGATATTGTTGACTCTAAAAACCCATTATTAATGGAATTGGTTATATCTCCAGTATTATATACTTGATTTATTGTAATTGAGAAACCAAGATCTGTGAATAATTGTTCATTTGCAATACGAATATTTTTTTCAGAGTAATAAATATCCCCTGTCGTTTTATTTGTCAATGTCCATGATGCAGTATCAATAGAGCCATTATTCGCATTAAACTTCAAAATGTATTTACCTTTTTTTACATTAAGAGGGTCTACAACTTTTACATTGATTGGTCCATGAGAATTTTTATATTCGAGCGTATCGGAATATCCTTTGTTAAGGATTTCAGAAATAGTTTTGTCGGTAAGATCAAGAATCATTCCGCCATTCCCCTGTCCTTCGATTCTTGTAATTTTAGGACCTGTTCCATATACAGACTGTTGAACCGTGCCACCAGTTTCAGGTGCAGGGTTGTGAGGTATAATTGTACATGTTTTAATATTATTTCTTCCGGAAAGATAAACCTTTTTTTGGCCATTAAGACCACTTACGCCTGGAATTTGGGAATTAGCTTCTTGTGAATATTTCATATAATTATTATACCCATATGCCAAAGTTAAGTAATAATACTGTTTATGATTTACAAGGCGTTTATCCCCAGTTGCAAATTGGTCTTCCAATATTCTGAACGAGTGGACTATTCCGCTATTTGCGCCATCCACTTCATCTTCTGGAACATTTGCAGCTAGTGCTTCATCATAATTATAATTGATAAGTTCTGCGATAGGGTTCCCTTGTTTATCAAAATTTTTGATATCGCATTGTGCTACAATTCTTGCTTTACTTGTATTATGAATATCAGAAATAGAAACAGTAGGATCTAATAGCTGAAAAATCTGGTAACCTTCAAACCTATATATTGAATCATATTTAATATGATTTGCTATAGAGGCAGAATCAGTTGGTGTAACAATAGATGGATCCCCTTCTTGATATGTTTCATGATAGTTATTTGAAGTTTTAGTTTCATTAGATAGATAAATAATGATTTCTTTATCTAGTTCCTGATAAGTTACATCTGGAGCATCTGGTCCATCAACTACTTTAAAACAATTATCAAACAGTTTCTGGCATTTATCATCAACGGTTCTAAGTAATTCAACTGATGCCCATGCACCACCTTGGCTTGCTCTTGCCCAAGGAATACCAACAGTGATATAATTTACAGCTCCTGGTTCAAGGGTAAAAGGACCAGCTGATTGCATAAAACGGCGGTCATCAGGTTGGTTTCCCGCAGTAACTTCTGTCCAGTTTGTTGGACCATTAGGTGGTTGGCCACCTGTTCCCCAGTTACAAGGATCCGTATCGCCAGGAAACATAAAATCACATTCAGGGCCATAAGCACCCGCACCTGCATGAGC
>Ga0224523_1000701_pt1 | contig 16147 bp, 17 predicted proteins | sample CFST50metaG_FD_182732 | JGI IMG/M metagenome (GOLD analysis project Ga0224523, IMG submission 182732) | Peat soil microbial communities from Stordalen Mire, Sweden - C.F.S.T50 | ecosystem: Environmental > Terrestrial > Soil > Wetlands > Peat | place: Sweden: Norrbotten County, Stordalen Mire...
ATGTGTGAATTGGGTTTTATTCTCCGTTCGCTGGTTGAATGCCCTTTTATTGTTGTTGAGGTGGATGAGATGAACAGAGCCAGGTATGAAATTATACTATCAAATCCCAACTGATCTTTGCCAGCAGAGGTTTATCAATTTCGCAAGGCGGTAATTACTTCTCAAAAAATTTTCTAATTTTGCAGCTCATCTGATTAAACATTGACCCATGGTGTAATTGGCAACACGTCGGATTTTGGTTCCGCAGAGTCCTGGTTCGAGCCCAGGTGGGTCAACAAACAATTAAGCGCAAACAGATATATACTGACTGAATGCGCTTATTTCATTTAATGGTTACTGAAACTATACTGAAACAATTCTGGGTTTTATCCTCTATTATTCAGTTATCTGGGTTGATGAAGGCAATTAATTAAACCGTCCGAGTTATAAGCCGTTTTTTAAGAGATGAATGGGCATTTAAGGGTCATAAAGATGTTAACTAAATTGGTAAGTCCGAGCAGGAATCTAAAATTAGTAATAGCTAATGATAATTCATAATGAATTTGTCCAAGGGATTGTTAGTAAATTACAATAGGTAATATTAAATTTCACTATTCCTATTGTCAATAACCTTTCTCATTTTAAAAATTATATCATCGAGTGATATTCTTATTTGTTTCCCAGTGTCTTTTTTATCAGTTATTGAACGAGATCTAGTAAAATCATCAAGTAAGGTATTAAGATCATTATACGCAATTTGTGTATCTATGTCGCTGGACAAAGATATTGTTGATCGATTTTCATTAAAATTGAAAATAAAGCTTTGTAAAGCTCCGGCATCTTTTTCGAATTCAACACCTGTAAGGCTTCGATTATTTGATGCGATGGAATACTTCCCAAATACTTGTTGAACTTTCTTTGCCTCAAATAAAATACCAGCTAGATCTGTTGTTTCTTGTTTTCTAATTATTGAATCCCGAGCACTCTCCGCTCTTACGGCTGCAGACTTAGCTTTATTTTCTGCCCGGATAGAAAAATATGCTCCAATAAATGAAGCTAGAGCACCTAAAACTCCGATTAAAGTGACAATAATATCAATCGTTTTCATTAGTATCCTCTTGTATTTATTAAGTCAAGCAACTGTTCTTCATTAAGGCTATGACTTTCTTCAAAAGGAAACTGATTCCATTTTTCAAGCATGTTTTTGTATGTAGGAATCATCTCCGTATGACTATTATATTCACCCTTTGTCAGTTTTTGAATTTCTTCAAATCTGTTAAGATCTTCAATAAAATATTTAGTATACAACATTCTCATTGTCTCATTATTGCCATCGAATCCAGGAAAGATAATAGAGTCAATAGAAAGTTTTTGGGGGTTCTTTAATGCTAAAAAAGATATATACATTGCCATATACATATCAAGAATGTCCAATACTTCTTTACACTCTTCAGTTGATAAACCTTCTGAAATATTCTCAGCAATCCAACTATAATGTAATTCATACCCATCTTCAATTGCTTTCCTATGATTTGCATAGTATTCCTCTTCTTCCGGATACAACTTTTCAAGTATCTTCAATTGAAAAGAGAGTTGTAGTCTTTCTTTAATATCCAATTTTATTGTGTCCATGATGTAAATTGTTCGTTATATAAAGAATTTTGTCAAGTACTAGTTATCTGAGAAACGAAGTTATGATATTTAACAAATCTATCACATATGAAAATTGGAGTTGATAATTAAATAAGAGACCAGATTACTATGGCTTATAACGGCCCGGCGGTTTAATTAGTTGCCGTCCGTGTCAGGGTTGGCATGTGTTTTTGCAATGTCCCAGAGGATGGACAAGGCACTAAAGCATAAAGTGTGACAAGCAACTTACCTTTATTGTTCGTATTAGGCCTAGTTATTTTTATTTTTAGTTTGGAATCTAAGCTTGGATAGCAAGGTTTTGTCTTCTTCAAGTTCAGGCAGTTTTTCAATAATTGTAACAAGTGTATCAACTGCACAATAAGCTTTCTTATATTCTTTTTCCAGTTCAGTATTTGCAATTGTCATTGAATCAGCATCTGGTTTCTTGAGTTTAGGTATTTTCCCTGAAAGTTTTGTTCCAAATATTTTAGAGTCATCCCATCTACCCCAGCAGTAATGAGCAAATTTATTTCTGATCGTTTTGAGTCCTTTTATTTGTCCTAAGAGATCTTGAATATCCTGAATGGTTTTTTGATCAATTAATTTAATTATAAGTCCTACCTAAAAATTCAGGCATTATTAGCATTCTACTTAATAGATTGCCTAATAAGAAATCCAAATTTGAAAACTCAGTAATTACTTTACCGATAAGTTTATATTGGTCATCAGTTAGTTCTGAATATTTTGACGAATGATTTATTGGCATTTGGATTAATTTGAAAATTTATCTTGATTGTCAAAGGTTCGATTAATACTGAAAATTAAGTATAACAGTCTGGCGGTTTAATGAGTTGACGTCCGAGTTATGCACCGTTTTATATTATCTTCGAAAATATATAGATGTCTTTTCCCACTGTCCATTGATGTCTTGTCCAGCTGTCGTGCGAAAGTTATCTAATGGCGGTATTGGTATTGGTAGAATATAAGTGTCTGCAGAATCGTTGTGAATGAAGCTTACTTTAAAAGGATATAATGTGTCAATGTTCGTGATTGTCAGTTTAGGATAAAAGCCTGATATTATTGTAAAATTCCAACTTATTGAAGAATAATAAAGTGTCCCAGTTCCATTTGAATTTAGTGTTAGTGGAGCAGTCAGGTTGTAAGCTGTGTCTAAAAGATGTATCTCTCCATTTCCTTTGCTGTAGACTATGTTATAAATAGTCCAGTTACCAATTAAACTGTCCTTTATCCATATCGATCCCGAACCCGAACCTGTCCCACAAAAACTGTTATCAGGCTCAGAACTACCTTTTGAGCAACTTATAATTGTTGTCAAGATTGTGAATCCCAAAATAATATTGAATAGCCTCATATATGTATCGTTTTGTTAAAATGGTGCATAACGTTGAGTCGAGGGAAGTTTGCCAGCCTTTTATGATCCAGGTACAGCCAAAGAATACCATTGTTATCAAAGCTGTTTATAATCATGTGGTAGTTAAATTTTTCATACGTATTAAATTTAGTTATATCGTAACGTTTGGTTCTGATCTTTGGAAAATGTATTCCTTCATTCGGCTGAGGTTGTCCTCAGTCGACATAACCAGGCTGAACCGGCTCAAAACAGGATCCTTCTTTCTTAAATTCATAAAATAAATCTTTAAAATTATAATAAACTTTATCCAAATTCTTACAATAAGTAGGAAGCCAATATCCTGTAGGAATAAAACGATGTAACGGATAAATAGTTAAATTATCCCCGGTCTTTGTCATAATAAATACACAATTACCATATGGATGCTCTTCAATAATATATCTATTTTCGCTTTGTATGTTATATTCCTTCAAGCAATCATCTACGTCTTTGGCATAACCACCATATCCTATATTTTGTAAACTGTCTTTCCAATAACAAACATTCAAAAAACCTCGGATATCATTGCCAACCATAAGCGGAACCCACCATAATCTATCGTTTACAATATACTTATCAAAACTATTATAGATGGAATCATTTCTAAAATCAAGAGTCAAGCCAAGGTACAAAAAGGGAGTTCCAATCTGAATTTGGTCCAATTCAGCTGGAGAATTAAAACCAAAGAGATTAGCATAATCCATTATTGAAGATTTAAAAGTAGGTAAATATGCTTTTGCAACATTATAAACTTCATCATTTGTAAAACCTGTCTCAAGCGCTGTGGTTATTTCCTTTTCACCTTTATTCTTCGAACAGTCAAATAATACAATTGTTATCAGAACTGTTAATAATCCTGCGGTAGTTAAATTTTTCATAGTTGTTGAATTTCATATTATCAATCATTCACCTAATAACTCTTTTTTAAAAATCCACAATCACTATTTAATGCACCGCTTTGTCGGTCACAATAGGATCGTATTGACAACATACTGAAATACAAATTCATACGATACTTTTGTCTGACTTTCAAAGTTTCTTCTTCATATTAAAGTTACACATATTATTTAAATTGATCTATACAATTCCTTCATCTCGCATACTATAATACGTACCTTCTGGGACAATAATCAAATGATCTAATAACTGTATATCCATTACCAGCCCAGATTCCCTTATCTTCCTGATTATTCCAATATCAGATTCACTTGGTTGTACATTAACTTAAGGATCGTATGATAACCCCGACATGGCATCGTCCAGCCGGGCTGTTATTAAAAACAGTACTATCAATTAAAGTCCTGTATCAGCATCACTTAACATTTCTGAAAAGTCATCTGGTGGTTGATTTATCATATCCCAGCATTCGTCACAAATATTCAGATTATCAGAAGAAATGTATCCTTCTGACATAAGTTCTACACTCTCATCACTTGGACAAAAGAATTCACCACAATGTTTACATCTAATTTTCATAGTTTTAATTATAAAAGTCCGTTATCTGCAAAACTGTAATAACGTAAGCATACATTGCTTCAGTGCATAGATAGTTCCTATAGGATCAATATAGGGTATTGATATCCAGTTATCAATAGATCTATTCATTTATTTGATCAATAATCAAGGTCATTTACTTTACATCAGACCCGTCATCAGAATAATTATTTTTTGAACAATACGTTATTAGGATTTGTTTATTTACGAAAATTGGAGCGTAATAAATCGGTTGCTCATGGACTAACAACTCTGACGAAGGACTTTATAGTTTGTATATTGCAACCAAAGCCAGAATCGGGTCATATCACAAGAATAAAACATAACCATTATGAAAACTAAAAAAACAATCATCGATTCTATTGGATCATTATTCCTCTTCGGATTGATTCTATCAACCCTGGGAGTTTCCTGTAGTAAAGACAATAATTCAATAAAACCTACCGATTTCAGTACATTATATGCAGAGATCACAGCTGCTCAGAACGTGTTGAGCACTACAACGGAAGGCATTTTGCCAGGGCAATATTCAGCAGACGCCGTTGCGACGCTGGAGGGGGCTATCGCGACGGCTAATGCGGTTATCAATCAAGGCGGTACTGCAATAACTCCAAGCCAGGAAGCTGCAGCAACTGTTACGTTAACGGCAGCCGTTACTACCTATCAAAGTTCTGTTGTTGCTATTGACCCGCCCGGGACTGTCTATGTTGCAGGTTGGGGCGTTGGTACAGCACTGTGGAGAAACGGTGTGGCCATTTCATTACCCGGGACTGGTTTTTCTTATGGCAGTTCAGTTTATGTAACAGGCTCTGGAGTTTATGTTGCCGGAGGAGACAGAGATGGGGTAAAACTTTGGGTAAACGGAGTGCCTACTTCTTTAACCACGTTTACTACTGCTAATTCAGTTTTTGTTTCGGGCTCAGATGTTTACGTTGCCGGAGGTGGTAGTGATCGCCCAACATCGCTTGCAGGAGTTTGGGTAAACGGAGTGCCCACTATTTTAGATACCCAGCAAGGTTTTGCCAATTCAGTTTATGTAACAGGCTCTGGAGTTTATGTTGCCGGAGACGCCGATGGAGAGAACCTTGCAACGGTTTGGAAAAATGGTGTAGCCACTTTTTTGAGAGATAGTATTAATTATACTAATGCTAATTCAGTTTTTGTTTTGGGCTCAGATGTTTATGTTGCAGGAAGAATGAGAAATGCTGCAACAGTTTGGAAAAACGGAGTAGCCACTTTGTTAACAGATGCTGCCTCTCCTCCCTCTTCTGCTTATTCAATATTTGTCTCGGGCTCAGATGTTTATGTTGCCGGAGAAGAAACTTTTATAGGACCTAATCCAATCTGGAACGTAACCAGTATAGCAAAGGTTTGGAAGAATGGTGTAGAAACATCCTTAACAGATGGTACTTATAATGCCAGGGCTAGTTCAGTTTTCGTTTCGGGTTCAGATGTATATGTCGCCGGAACTGACGGACGAGTCGCAATACTTTGGAAAAACGGAGTAGCAACTGCACTTTCAAGTGTTTACGGGACTACAGCCACTTCAGTATTTGTAACAAAGTAAATTTTCTAAGTAAAATACTGCATCAAGATTAATGCGCTTGCTTGTATTTTGTTGCTAAACTTTCGTCACTCTCGCCTATGATTGAGTTACTTAATAACGATGTTTGGTTTGAGGTCATAAATAGTTTTTCTTCAAACTACTTCTACCTTAACCACATTGAAAGAAGTACTTCACCGGATGCTTACGTAATAACTGCCCTCACTTGTAATAATAAAATGGTCAAGCAACAAAATATCCATTAGCAATCCAGCTTGTTTTATCTTTTGAGTTAATTTAGCATCGAATTCACTAGGATTAAGGTTTACTGATGGATGATTGTGACAGACTATTATGCCAGATGCGTTCGCTTTAATAGCACCTTGAAAAATTAACCTTACATCCGTAACAGTTCCGGATAAACCTCCTTTAGAAACAGGCATAATGCCTAATACTGAATTGGACCGGTTCATTAGTAGAAGTTTAAACTCTTCAATATGTTCTATGGAATCTAAGTCCCAATTCTCCATAAATATGTCAAATGCATCCTTTGAGCATTTAACCTGTAGTCTCTCTGAAGCTTTGACCTTAGTCTTATAGACAAGTCTTACTTCAGATATAGTTGTCTGTTGTGTTTTCATATTAGTTTGATTAGTGATTAAATAGAAATAAGAAAGCCTGGTCCCAAAATCCCAGGCTGTGCAGTTGAATAATTATAATGTTGATATATAGATAGATATATTATAGTGCAACTACAACAAATAATCTAAATACTTCTTATTAAGCGATTTAAAGTATTGTTGCGGTTTAATATTGCAGTATTATAAGGATATAGAAAGTGTCTCAAAAGAGCTAGAAAGGGCCTTAAATGGCATAGTAGACACAAGGTATATAATTGATATACTGGACTATATGCTAATTGATGGAAGAAGGGGAATTGGGATGTGGATATGTAACTATTGTGAAAAACTATATAATCAGGATTCGTTAATATCACGAAAAGGGCTCATAGACTACATGCATTTCTCCCGACACAAAAATTGATACAGGCGCTTACCTTCGCAATCCACCTAATCAGTATTTTGCACTCTATCGAATCGGTCAGTTTGTTATTTTGCACCAAATATATAACCTAATGATATTCCTAATACACTGTTTCTAATTATAACATTAGAATCGGATGAAATATTTGACAAACCAAAACCGTAGGACAATCCGATTTGGAAAGAATAGATTGAAACTCCTGCTCCGGCAGTTAGTCCAAAATCTAGCTTATTCAGGTTATCAAAAGCATTAGAAGAAAATGATCTTGTTCCACTATTGTTAGTCTCTATCGTATTCCATTTTCCGCCTAAGCCAATGCCAATGTATGGGCCAAATGCACCATAAATTTTAGCACATCCTGCATTGAAGTATTTTTTTGCTGTCAATGGAATATCGAGATATACCAGATTCCTGGTTTCTTTAATATTCGTAATAAAAAAAGAGGGTCCATCCTTACTACTTATTTTACAACCCTTGGTTGAAAGAATTAAACCCATGTCAATTGAAAACCAATCTTTTGTAGGAAATTCCACTGTTACTCCTGCATTAAACCCGGGTTTCATCTTGTATTCATCTACCCCCCTGTATTGATTACCAGTATAAGGTGGTTCTTTATCTATTAAATTTGACAAATTATAACCAGCGTTAATTCCAAATGTTTGAGCAAAAGATTCTGAAGCTATCAGGAACATAATAAACACAATTAACGGTTTCATTAAGTTTTTCATAACACTAATTTTAGCTTTAAGTTTTTCTTACATGCAAAGGTTATCCATCTTCTCCTTTAACGAGGCATCTACATTGTGAGTCTCTGTTAGACCGTCGTGAGGGTTTATATCAAAATTATTACTGGCCTCATCTTTAAATGTTTACACAAGTTAGGGTTTAAATAAATCTACAAATTCACTTACCTAACTATCATGCTTGTCGTCTTTCTGACGATAGCTGATGAAGATGTCATATAAATATCCGTCTATAATGCTTGACATCAAATGTTTATTTATTTCATTATCAAAATTAAACCTTAATCGTTTTTAAAACAATTTTATCTTACTCTCCCCAAAATCCCTGTCAATAGGGTTGCATAATTGATATTTTGGTATATATAGTGTAAGATAAATTGCAATTAGAAATCTGTTATTTAATGTGCTGTTATAGTGTGTTTTACGTAACATTCTTGTTTCAAATTCGTATACAATAATACTGCACATTTCGTGTCAGTTTTATCCGGTATTGATGGCTCAGTTTGATCCGGAATAATCACCTACAATTTAATAACACATAACAATGAAAATACTGAAAACACATTTTAGTAAAAATGGTCTTGAATATTCATTAATGAAACGCAATGATAAAGTAGCTTTATTTCAACTAGGTTCAACAGAATATCCAGATGGCTATGAGGTAAGTAGAATATACATAATGCGTCCTCACAAAGCATTTGGAATAGACTTTGAAGAATCAGAAATAATATCAAGCAATGATCAATTTCTCTTTGATGGTAGTGGGGCATTTAGGAATTTAGATAATGCCCTGAAACATTTTGATAAACTTACAAATAAACTTCTACGTAAGGACAACGTAGAGCCTAATAGCCCTTCTGACACTGAGTTAATACTAGAGTGCCAGGCAGTAGGAGATAAGGCCAATTAAGGCTTTATGTACATGAGCACGTACAGCCACTTTTAAAGGGGGTTCAACTATCACCTAAACAATCTGACAATAAACACACATTTGTACTAAGGTACTCTGGTAACGATTACTCAGATAGACCGGATTTTATCTACCTCAATAATTATTTGACTTCTATTTTACCTGCAAACTATCAGATAAGTGTTTTGCTTTTTGGGCTTTTTGATAACCCCATAACGAATCCAGAGCATAGGCTTTCATATATGTTTCATATGCCTTCCCATACTCTTTGGTGTACATAAAAAAATCCCCTTTTGAATCGTAAACATTTGGATTGCGTGGAGCAAGTTCAATATACTTATTAAAAGCGGCTTCAGCATTATCATTCTGCTTAAGGCTCATATAAGTGTAACCCATCTGATTATAAATTGGTGCAGGATTCTTAGTAATTGTTAATGCTTTTTTCAATGTTTCTAAAAGTCCATTATTATCTTTAAGAATCATCTGAAACCAAATAAGCTGGTAATAGGCATTAATATCATCAGGATACATTTTGACAAGTTCTTTGCCAATATCTGTAACATCTGCATTCGTTTTTTCAACGAACTTTTTCAGAGCATCTTTCAACATCTCCTCGGCTTTGCTGAGTTTAGTTTTAGTATTAATAGCCAGATTGGCAAATTCATTGAATCCTTGTTTATTTCCAACAAGAATGTCATATAAAGCTAATGTATACTTAGCCATAAAAAACTCAGGATCCTCTGCAATCGATTTTTTTAACAGAATTTGGAAATTAGTAAAATCTACATTTTCAGAAACAGTAATGGCTTTATTATAAAATGCCAAAGCTGACTTGGAATTCGTAGTAATTGGCATCTTATTATCTTTTGCTACCTGGGAAAATGACTCCAATCCCAGCGCAAATAACAAAAAGAAAACAAACAGTTTTTTCATGATTTGAAATTTTAGTTGGTTGATTTCTAATATTATTACCAAAGTTACACCTTGTATAAGCCAAAGTCAATTTTATTTTACCCTTCCCAGAGACCCAGACAATGCAGTTGCATAATTAATATGCTGATATATAGTGCCAAAATAAATTGCAATTAGAAAACTGTTGTCTAATGTGCTGTTTTAATGTGTTTTACGTAACATTCATGTTTCTAATACGTATACAATTATACTGCACAGTTCATGTCAGTTTATTCCGGGATTGATGGCTCAAATCTGATCCGGAATAATCACTTACAATTTAATAATACAACAATGAAAATACTAAAAACACATTTTAGGAAGAATGATTTATTCTATACTTTAATCTGTAGAAATGGTTACTGAAACTATACTGAAACATTTTCCAGTTTTTCGACTTCTCTAATCAATTATCCATGCTGCCGAAGGCAATAACATATACCGTCCGAGTTAGCACGCGTTTTTATTTTATTGGTTTATAAGTAAAATTTTTAAATCTTACAATTCCATCTCCCACAGAACAAAGTCCAAGTCGTAAACTTAAAAATCCACCGAGTACATTATGATGCAATGAAGAAACCTCTATAGAATTCTCTATTTTATTCCACGCTACTCCGTCTGTACTGTAAAACATATCAACTGTATTATTCATATTTTTCAGACGAAGAAACACGTGATTTTTAATTACGTTTTTCTCAGTCGGAAATTGCCAGCCCCGAAGATTTGCTAAAACATTTTCGTTATCTGCAAGGATGCCAGAATATGCATTATCGTTATAAAAAAGAACCAATCCTCCTGTTGCTTGCCCTCCGATAAAAAGCTCAACTTCTGCAATATATGAATGGTCTGATGGTATGCAAAGCAATGGAGAACAATTACCTACTGAATTACCTTTAGTCTTAAGAACTAAACTATTATTAACTAAATGGAATCGACTCGTATCGTATTCACCAAAGAATTTCCACTGTGGTTTTAATGTCTTACCATCAAAGCTATCATTTAATGTAAAACCTATTTTTGAAGCTACGCTTATAGGTCTTTTAATCGGTTCATCGGTTTTTATTCCATCGGGCGATTTAAACCAACCATCTTTTGTCCATTCTACAGGTTGGAGTAGGGTTTGACGTCCCATATTATAATGTCCATTTTCATATCCATGAAAAACTATCCACCAATTTCCTTTTGCATCTTCGAATAAGGTTCCATGTCCTTTCGACCACCATTTCTCAGAATTTTCAATTGTTCGAATAATAGGATTATAAGGAGAATTTTCCCAAGGACCAAAAGGTGATTTAGAACGTGCAGAAATTATCATGTGACTTGTAGCTGGTCCTGCCGTACCACCTTCAGCAGTTGTAAGATAATAATAGTCACCTCGTTTTACAAGCTTTGGGCCTTCCAAACAAAAACATTCAATTGTATAGTCACGAGGAATTGGCCAACCACTGTATGTTTGTTTGAATTCTCCTGCAACAGAAAGACCATCATCCGATAAAGGAACATAACCACCACTACTAAAATACAAATAGAGTTTACCATCTTGGTCTGTAACATGTCCGGGATCAATGTTGCCAACTTTTAAATCTATTGGCTCACTCCAAGTGCCATTAATTGAATCGGCTGTTACAACATAATTATTATTATTCGCAGGGAAATAGATGTAATATTTGTTTTTGTATTTAACTAAATCAGGAGCCCAAACTGAACCAACATATTTGTGCAATGCATTTGTTACAGGTGTCCAATTTATTAAATCTTTTGAATGCCAAATCAACAAACCTGGATAATACTCAAAAGATGAATGAACTATATAATAATCATTACCATCACGCAATATACTTGGGTCGGGATAATCGCCTGCAAAGATTGGATTTACATAATAATCAATACCCTTTTCATTGGTACTAGTTTGATATTGAGCATATGTAAAAAAAGACAGTTGAATAAGAAACGTAATGATTATAGTTCTCTTCATGTTCAATTAATTTAATCAGTTTAACCTAAATTCAAATTTAAACAATATTTTATCTAATCTTATAGTCATCCATTGCGTACGATTTTTTTAAAATGTGTGCTAACTGTTAGGCGGAATATGTTGTTGCTGCCAGCAGCGGGGTGGCGTGTTTTTTAAAAGGCTGGTAAAAATGATAATCTCGTCATTAAGCGTGCTATTATCTAGAAATCAAAAAACATGACACCATCTGGGTGGGCCGGCTTTGACCGAAGGCAATTAATTAAATCGACCGATTAATAGTGTGTTTTTTAATTCCGGATCAGGCTTCCAGCTTATAATCAAGTCTAAAAGTTGTTTTTGAGAATCCTATGATCTCTCGTTAATGCGTAACCTTGTCCGGTTTCTAAAAAAGTCCAGTATAGAATATCTGCACCTTGGGTGTTGTTGTAATTATCAACTGTCCAAGTCTTTCCTCCATCATTAGTAACATAAACTGTTACACCATCGCTATAATATCCAATTTTCTCTGAAACAAAATGTTGAAGCCCGTTTGAGTAATGATTATTATGTAATAATAACCAACTATTGCCACCATCCACTGTTTTGTACAATTTAGAATCATAGGTTGCAATATATCCAATTTGATCTGTAATAAATTGCAATGCATTCAGATATGGCATTGTACTCCCATTTGATTTCCATGGTTCAGGATTCAGAATTGTCCAGTTTTGACCTCCATCAGAGGTCTTTAAAATAGCACCACTACTACCTCCAGGACCTACAGTAAAATCCATAACGATACCTCCAGTACTGGTATAACCTACAAGTGAAGATGGGAATGTGAAGTTTTCGTAAATAGCGCCAGAAGAAATATTATAGTCCATTTGCCATGTTTGTCCGGCATTAATTGTTCTATAAATTTCACCGCTTCTCGTAAAAATCCAGGTTAAACTATCGATAATATAAGAACCAAAAGTTCTGCTTCCGACAGGTAATTGAGCCGTTAGATCTGTCCAGGTTTCTCCAGTATTAGATGATTTAAAAACATGATCGCCAACACCTAATATCTTCTCTTTACTAAGTGGGAATATTCCACCATAAATCATCGCAGTAAGTTTGCAGGTATCAGATGTCCAATGATTTCCACCATCGGTAGTTGTCAAAAGAACCTGCCAGTAAGGTCTGGTGTAGGCGGTTAAACCGCCAAATACAAATCCGTTGTCTTTGTCCAAAAATTTAATTGAATAAAGATCAAGGTCACCATTCTGATATATCGTTTGCCAGTTATTGCTTTGAATAGCCGGGTTGTCTTTTCTATTGCATGATGAAAAAAGAGAACCGACTAAAATAACAAAGAAAAGATTTTTGAAAAGTTGGTGCATACTTCTCATTTTGTTAGGTTAATAGATATAAAGTCACTTATGTCTATTACAAAAATTGAACCAAAATTATAGTGCGTGTGTCAAATATTACTGAGAATAAGGTCTTTGTACCCATGCACTATAACGGCCCGGTGGTATAGTTGAGCTGCCATCTGTGTCAGGGTTGGAATGCGTTTTTGCTAGGTCCAGATAAATGGGCGAGTGTTGTCTAGGCTGCCGAGGCAATTAATTATACAGTCCGAGTTAGCGTTTGGCCAATTTCGAATCTAGGCGAATACAATAATGAGGATATTGTCACAGGTTATGTGATCGGGGCCTGTGATAAAGCATTTGATTCGCATACTTTTACACATTTTAAGCACCCCTTACAATTGCTTTCATTAATAATGCGAGCATGTTTATGCAATGGGAGATTCACCCTGCCAATTACATTATTTGAACATATCTCCAGGCATTTCCAACATGCCTTACATTTTCTGGTATTGAGTTGAACATATGCTGTCCTTGCATATTCACGTCTAGCGGATCTTGGTTTCATCTTGTTATCTTTTTTTGACAAAAATGCTTTATGAAAAGCATCTTGACGATAACAATTGTTAAGAAATGAAGTCTATTTTCTATTTCTTATTCTGCTAAGCGAAATAGGTGTTATTCCTAAATATGAAGCGATATAATGTTGTGGAACTCGTTTTATGATTTCAGGATGATTAATAATTAATTCTTCATAACGCTCCCGGGGGGTATCTTTAATCTGGGAAAGAAAAAGTTGGGAGTAGTTTTTAAATCGCTGGAACATTAAATCTTGAAATCCATCCTTCAGTTCAGGGTAAATCCGATGGAGTTGTTCATAGTTATCTTTGCTGAGTGAAAAAATAATTGAAGGCTCAATACTTTCAATAGTAAACAAACTGGGCTGATTGTTCATAAAACTATCAATTGAAGCTACAGCCTGTCCTTCAAAAAAAAATTGAAATGTTATATCTCTTCCGTCTTTATTAAAACACTGCCGTAAACAACCCTTTTTAATATAATGGACATAGGTTGATATTTCTCCCTCTTGCAATAAGATTGTTTTGGAAGCAATGTCTCTTTCAACCAATAGATCTTGAAATTTCAACCAATTCGTATTATCTTTTTTTAATTTATTCAATAATTGGTTAAACATAAAACTATAAATTATTGGTTATTTCAACAAAACGCACAATATGTTTTCAGCAAAAAACTCTTACTTAAAGTTATAATAGTATTGTGATTACTTGTAATCCATTGAAAGTTTGTTTGCAAAGTTAGCATTCGTGCCAAATTCATCATCATGTATTTGTCTAGCAATAAGTCAATTGTCTCCCATGATGGCCTCCGCATGAATGCTAACCCGACGGTTTGGTGAGTTGCCGTCCGCGAAGAGGTAGCGTGGTTATTTTGTCTGCTATAAGGAATATTTCATTTCAATTTTACTGCTGTAACTACATTAACTACCTTGTCATCATGTGTGGCAGTTTGTACAAGATAACTAGGGGTTTTAAATTTAAATCTAAATTTTAGAGGAGCTTTATCTGGATTGATAATTAAAATTTCGCCTGCCTTATTTGATGTAAACCAAGTAGAACAAATTTCAATGGCCTGCGAAGATTTTATTAGTTCTGCCATAATAAATTTATCAGCTTTCTTATCAAATCCAAATACTTGTATTACTGAGTCAATAACATTGGTTTTAGTGAAAATCTGACTTTTACTTATCATTCCTGTACCAAAAGGTTTAGTTTCAGTTATGAGAAATGTATCCCTTCCTAATTCACATTTCCAAGTTCCAATAAACTGTTTCATCAAATCGATCTGATTGAGTTTTGATTGAACATCTTGTGCCTGTATTCCAGCAATGATGATTAACTGGAAAATTGCAGCGATTAAGCTTCTACGAATTGTATTCATTGATTAACGGGTTAGATTAATTTATAAGAGTATTCTTGTTAGAATGAGTCCAGAATGTGGTGAAGTTTCACAGGCTCACTAACAGCCCGGCGGTTCAATTAGTTGGCATCTTTTTCAGAACTATCCTTTTCATAGCATTGACCGTGTTAGGCCATGTAATTATTCATAACTAATTGTTAAAATCTATATAATTTATTTAATCAAATTTCTAATTCCTATAGGATATTGTAAATTAAGAATAAAAATCCTATATTGATCCAGAACGTCGATTAAAACCTCGGATAAATGTAATTATTAATGATGTAATTGCTATAGTACAGCTATAAATCCAATATCTAAACTGATTAGCAGGTATCATCAAAATCAATACAGGGAAAATCGCAGTTAACGAATTGGATAATCCATGAGTCCACATAGAGATAAATAGCGATCTTTTACTTCCTATATAAATCCATGTCATTATTACAGACATAGAAATAGTCCATAAAAGAAAAGCTGGAAAAGGAATGTATACTTGTCCACTACCGGTCATAAACCAAAGTGGAAGATGCCATAAACCCCATATAGTACCCAGAATCAAACTTGCTATAAAATCATTGTGCCGCGAAAGCAACCGATCGAGAGCAAAACCTCGCCATCCAATCTCTTCCTGCCCACCGCCTAAAAACATCATTAATATCATATATATTGGTATGAACCACGGGCTAGGTAAAAATGATTTCAAAGGAGATTCTCCCCAAAATAAAGAAACCCCCCAAACGGTAAATTGAATAATTCCAAATAATATAAAAGGAATAAAATACCATTTCCAGGAATTATTTATCTTGAATATTCGAATCAAATGTTTTCGAATTGCACCCTTGCCAGATTCATAACGGCTCATAACTATAGCGCCTGTCACTGGTCCAAAAGCTCCAAGAATCACAAAACTCATTGTTATACCCCTTAATAATGCTTGATCAGCAATAAAAATTATACCAAAATGCATTAGAATAGGTATTATCCAAATAGACCAGCTAAATCCAAATGTTACTAACAAGAACCCCCAAGGTGCGAATGCCGGTTGACGTTCTATAGGTGAAGACGGAATATTATTGTAATTAGTAGTTTCCATAGTTATCTGAATTTATTGATTCGATTTTTTAAATTTTTCTTGTTCTAAATCCATAATTTAA
>Ga0224523_1000703_pt1 | contig 16135 bp, 7 predicted proteins | sample CFST50metaG_FD_182732 | JGI IMG/M metagenome (GOLD analysis project Ga0224523, IMG submission 182732) | Peat soil microbial communities from Stordalen Mire, Sweden - C.F.S.T50 | ecosystem: Environmental > Terrestrial > Soil > Wetlands > Peat | place: Sweden: Norrbotten County, Stordalen Mire...
GTTGTAGAGGATCCTCTCCAGGGCGGCCGTGCGATGGTCGGGTAGCCGGGTGGCGAAGAAGTGCAGCAAAGGCGCAGGCAAGGCCTCGCCCAGGGGCGGGTTGATGACGTTGTCGGGAAAACTGGCCGGCGCGGCCTCGGCGGCCGTCCTAACCGCCGGCTCTGCGTCGAAGGACAGTTGGTAGATGGCCACCAGCAACTCGGCCGGCCGCACCGGCGCCATGCCTCGCACCGCCATCAGCTTGGCGGGGGTTGCGCCGCCAACCAACCTGGCCACGGCAGGCGAGAGACCTGCCGCGGGAAGCGGCTGGAGCAGCAAGGATCCCCCTTCGCTAGGCATGGTTGCGCTCGAAGAGGATGCGCAGTCCTCGCAGGGTCAGAAGCTCGTCACACTCTTCGATGGTGGACGACTCGCGCGCCACCAAAGCGCTGAGGCCGCCAGTGGCGACCACCTTGGGCGCGTAGTTCATCTCCGTGCGGATCCGGTCGACCAGAGCGTCCACCATCCCCGCGTAGCCAAAAACCAGGCCGGCCTGGATACTGGCCACCGTGTTGGTTCCCACCACGTGCTTGGGCCTGGCAATTTCCACCCGCGGAAGACGGGCGGTGGAACGATAGAGCGCATCGGCCGAGACCATGAGACCGGGGGTGATGACGCCTCCGGCGTACTCCCCGCGTGCCGTGATCACGTCGAAGGTGGTAGCGGTGCCGAAGTCGACCACGATGGCCCCTTGCGGCCACTGCGCATAGGCGGCCACCGCGTTGACGATGCGATCCGCGCCCAGATCGCGTGGGTTCTCGTAGAGCACGGCCATCCCGGTTTTCATCCCCGGCCCAACCACCAAGGCGGTCACGCCGAAATAGCGCACAAAAAGCCTTTCCAACGGCGCCGTGGCAGGAGGGACGACCGACGATATAATGGCCCCCGTGACCTGCTGCATAGTCAGGCCTCGTAGTGCTAGCAACCCTGACAGGGTAGCCGCGTACTCGTCTGCCGTGCGTTCGACTCGCGTTTCCATGCGCCAGTCGAAACGCAGGGCTTCGCCCTCGAACAAGCCGAAGGCCGTATGAGTGTTTCCAATATCAACCGCGAGTAGCATGGGAGCTGCATGATTGTATCTGTATCTGCGCGCCGGTGCATGTTTGAGCGAGCCTTCGCGGACACGGCCCTTCGAGCCGAGCGGGAGCCCGCTTGAAACGAACAGGGCTATCGGCTGATCTCCCGGGCCTGATTGCGGCGGGCGGCGGTTCGCGTTGGCGGCCCCGTTTCCCCTCGGGAATCATCATGCTGGCTCTGGTGGCCGGCCTGATCTTCGCCGGGTGCTGGCTGCTCGATGCCTACTGGCTGGGCCAGCGGAGCGGCCCGTCCCTGCGCCTAGGCCCGCTGCAGCTCCTGCTCGACCTCGACGCGGGTACCCTGCAAAACGAGCTGGGCGCGCTCGCTCAAATCATCGTGGCGGTCTTGGGCATCGCCATCACGGTGGTGTCCATCGTGGTCCAACTGGCCGCGACTCGCTACACACCCCGCATCGCGGACATGTTCTTCCGCGACAAGACCAACCTCGCCATCATTGGCTTCTTCGTGGTGGCCTGTCTCAACGCGGTTTGGGTCACGCTGTCGGTCTCCAGCAACTACGTCCCACGCATCACCATCGTGATGACCCTGCTGATGACCAGCGCCAGCCTCCTGCTCCTCATTCCCTACTTCGCCTACGTGTTCGACTTCCTCGACCCCGGCAAGATAGTTCTGCGCATCGGCCAGCAACTCGTCGATGCAGCCGTGGGTCGCCGGTTGGGCCGCAAGGCCGCGCACGATCTGGCCGCGCGCCAGGCGATGAGTGTGGCGGCCATGGAGCATCTTTCCGACATCGCGGTCAACGCCGTGGCTCAGAAGGACAAAATCATCGCCTCCCACGCCACAGCGGCCCTGCGCGAAGCCGTGGTTCACTACCAGCCCCACAAGACAAGTCTGCCTGCTGAGTGGTTTGCCGTCGGCTCCCGCATCCGGAGTAACCCTGACTTCATCGCCATGGAGCCTGAGTCTCTGCGCGAGCTTGAGCGCCAGCAGCTTTGGTTCGAATGGAAAGTCCTGCGCCATCTGCGCAGCGTATTTTCCGAGTCGCTTAACCATCTTCCCGAGATGGCCCATGTCGTGGCCATCGAATCGCGCTACGTGGGCGAGGCTGCCTTGCAGCGCGATGACCGCGCCGTGGTTGCGGTGGTGGTGAAGTACTTCAACACTTACCTGCGCGGGGCGCTCAACGGCCACGATGTCCGCGCCTGCTACAACATCTTCAACCAGTACCGCCTGCTGGCCGAGCTTCTGCTCCGGCAAGGTTGGTCCGATCTGGCGCTGACTATTGCGCAGCACTTTGCCTACTACGGCCAAGTCGCGCGCGGGGCCGGGATGGGCTTTGTCACCGAGACTTCGGCCCACGATCTGGGCGCGCTGTGCGAGCGCGCCTTCGAGCTTACCTCGCCGGCCCATGACGCCATGCTGGGGATTTTTCTCGAGGTCGACAGGGAACCCGAGACCAAGACTGACGAGAAGGCCTTGCGCGGCGTGCGTAAGGCTCAGGTCAAGCTGGCCACCTACTATCTAGTCCACGGGGCCGATGGCTACGCGCAGCGCATCTGCGACGACATGCGTTCGGAGAGTCCCGAGCGTCTCAATTCGATCCGCACCGAGATGTTGCGCATCCACGCCAAAGACTTCTGGGAGGTCACGGATCGCGGCGTAAACTTTGACTATCTGGACGAGTTCCGCAGGGGAAAGCTCGACCAGTTCTTCGACGGTCTAAGTTTGAGGTAGACTAAACACTTACGGATGACGCACCAATGACGCCTGACCTGGGCCCCTCCGTCGACGATTCTACCGAAGACACCGGTTCTTCGAGCCAGCAGCGGTTCGGGTTCACGCTCAGTACCGAGAGCCCGCGCATTCTGGTCGTCGACGATGAACGCGTGATTCGCGAGATGCTGTCGGATTTCCTCGGTCTTGAGGGCTACGTGGTCCGTACCGTGGAGGACGGCGTGCAGGCATTGGAAGAGCTGCAACGCCGCAGCTACAACCTGGTCATCTCAGATCTCAAGATGCCCAACATGAACGGCCTCGAGCTGATCGAAAAGATCACCGAGCTGGGCATTCCGGTGCTGACCGTCATCATGACCGGCTTCGGTACCGTCGAAACCGCCATCGAAGCGATGAAGCATGGCGCCTACGACTACGTGCTCAAACCCTTCCGCGTCGAGGAGGTCGTCCACACCGTGCAACGCGGGCTCGACCGCCAGCGCCTGCAACACGAGAACCTGCGTCTCAAGGACGCCCTGTCCATCTACAAGATCAGCGAGGCCATCGCGACCTCGCTTTCGCTCGAGCGGGTGCTCGATCTGGTCCTCGATTCCGTGCTCGATGCGGTTAATGCCGACGTCGCCAATCTGCTGCTGGAGAGGCCCCAGCCCGAGCGCCGCCCCGGGGATCCGTCAGGGCCCTTCGTCGAGTATGCGCGCAAGGTTTCCCCGCGCTTCGGTCCCAGCGACACGGCGCCGCCGCTCAACTTCGCTGAGGTCTTGCCCCTGTTTCAGGAGGACAAGCCCCTGCTGGCGCATGGCGCCCGCGCGCACCGATTCTTGCTCGGCCCACCCGAAAAGCGCCTGATCAGCTTTTGTTCCATTCCGCTCAAGCTCAAAGGCCGCATCATCGGCATGCTGAGCGCGTATAGCTACAGTAAGGGCGCCAAGTTCAGCGAAGGCCAGCGCAAGATGCTCTACGTACTCGGCAGTCGCGCGGCGGTCTCCATCGAGAACGCGCGCCTGTACGAGAGTCTGGTCGACACCAACAAGGATCTCAGCCTGGCCAACGTCTCGCTGGAGGAGAACTTCCGCCAGACCATCATCGGATTCGCCCACGCCCTGGAAGAGTCCGACCGCTACACCCGCGGCCATTCCGAGCGCGTGTCGACCTACGCGCGCCTCATCGCAGTGGGTATGCGCATGCCCGAGCCGCAGATTGAAACCATCGTAAAGGTCGGCCTGCTGCACGACGTAGGCAAGATCGGCATCCGCAACGACCGGCTCAACAAGCCTGGCAAGCTCACCCCGGAAGAGCTGGCTATGTTCCGCTCGCACCCGGCCAAGGGCAAGCGCATCCTCGAGCCCATTCCGTTCATGCGGGACATCGTGCCTGGCTGCTACTGCCACCACGAGGCCTGGGACGGCTCTGGCTACCCCCAGGGCCTGCGTGCCGACGCAATCCCGCTCATCGGCCGCATCGTTGCCGTAGCCGACGCCTACGACGCCATGACCACTGACCGTGCCTACCGCCAGGCACTGCCGCATGTCATCGCCTGCGGCGAGCTGGAGCGCTGCAGCGGAACCCAGTTCGACCCGGAGATCGTCCGCGTCTTCTTAATGCACATTGAAGAGCACCGGAAGCTCGAACTTCTGGCCAGTCGCATCGTCCCGCGCTGAGGGCAGGGCCGACCGCAGGTCCTCCCTGGCTCTCGCGCATCCCGATCGGACCCGGCGACCGCAGGTCGTCACTACCAGCCTGACTCATCCCTGCCGTAGGAGCGACCTGCGATGGCTTATAGAAAAAGGGCCCTGGGATTCTTGTCCCAGGGCCCCTTCTTTTGACTACTTCGACTACTTCTTGCTAGCCGTTGCTACAGGCCGGTTCCAGCCAGCGCCATGGTGGCACTGTTGCCCGGCGTCCCGGACACAGTCAGGCTGCCTGTCTTTGCAGCCGCCGAGCTCGGCTCGAACCGCACACCGATGTCACAGAACCGAGACCCACCATTGTCGACGCCGAGCTGCACGCCTACGCAGTCGTCCCAGATGATCCTGAAGTCGGATCCGGTCAGCTTGGTGGTGAGCAGGCCCGTGGGTGGAGCACCAGCAGCATCCTCGACCCAGAGCTGAATCACCTGATGCGCTGTCGCAACGAAGACCGGCGGCGTGCCCACGGGAAGGCTAAGGAAGTCGGTCGGCGTAGTGGCCAGGGTCGTAAACAGCGGGGCTGGCGTCCCCGGCCCGGTCACAAAGGCCAGCGGAGCGATGGCCTTGCCCTTCACTGTCACTGACTTGGTGCCACCGTTCTTGCTGACCACGGTCAGGGTAGCCGCGACGCTGCCCAGAGCAGTGTCCTTGTCCGGCTTGAACGTGATCGTCACTGTGCAACTGCCGGTGTCGATCAGGCCAGGCTGATTCGGGTCCGCAGCGGTTGCGCAGTTGTTGGGATCGAGCAGGTAGTTCGTCGAGTCGCTGAGGGTGATGGCGAGAGCACCACTGGACTGTGTCGGCGCCCCTGGAGTAGCGGCATTACCGTTCTGGATGGTGAAGGTCTCGCTCACGGTTCCCACCGTGGTGCCCACCGGCTGATCCGGGAAGTCAGATGGGTTGGCAGGCGTCAGGGCGAGCCCTGCCGGGAAAACGCCCCGTGCTGTCACGGGAGTCGACCATGCCTCAATTCCACTCGTGGCCTTTGCCTCCACCTCGAGAACGTACGTTGCTGCCGCCGCCGGAATCAACCCAGTGGCACTCGGTGAGACCGACAATGCAAACGAGCAAGTCTCGCCTGCAGCGATTGCCTTGTTGCACGTGGTAGTAGCTGCGAACTTGGCGACGTCAGCAAGGGCTGGTGCAGTGGTGACCGGGGTTGTGTTGGGGTCCAGCGCTCCGACTACCAGAGTCACTGCATCACTCGCCACCTCGCCCTGGTTGGTGATGGTCATCGGCATCGCGGTCGATGTCGCAGTGTACAGCACATCTCCGAACTTGTTCCCAGCGGTGGGACCGGCGATGACCAACTTGGCCGGCTTTGGCACCTTGCCGATGAACCCAGCCGCCGCCGTGTTTCCTCCAACGTCGACGATGCTAACCCGACCCAGTCGGTACTGGTCGACCGAGCTTAGCGGATGGAAGGTGACCGAGAAGGTGCAGCTCCCGTTGGCTGCCACGGTCACGCTGTTGACGTCGCTTGCATTGCAGGGTGTGGCGCCGACATTGGTGTGGACCACGAAGTCTCCCTGATTGGGGAAGCCTGTGGTTCCCGCAACCAGGGCGGCGGCGGTAATGGCGCTCGTGCCGGCAGTCAGAGAGAACACCTGTGCTGTCGAATCAGTGCCAGTTGGCGTCGATCCGGTCGGGTTGAAGTTGAAGAACGACGGCGTGATGAGAGGCGCTCCAGTCGACGCCGCGCTCCAGCCGTGGGCCGTGATGGCCTGGGCGTGAGCCGCGTTGTCGGCGTTGATGTCCAGGGTGGCCTGGTAGATCTTCAGAGCGGCACCGGATCCGGCTGCCAGATGGAAACTCACTGCGCAGATCTCACCCGGAGCCAGGCTGGCCTTGCCAATACAGGTATTGGCTGGGGCAACCTCAGCGAATGTGAAGTACGGGTCAACCTGGTCCTGAGTGAGCGACGGCGGCGTGGCCGTGACGGTAGAGCTATCGCTCCATAGGTAGTGGAGAGCCGTCGACGCAACAGCGCCGGTGTTCGTGTAGTAGATGGTGACGTCGCTGCTCTTGAGACCCTGAGCCACGGCCCCCAGTTCCACTACGTTGCCGAATCCGGTGGTGGTGAGTCCCACCGCTTCGATGGTGGCCTTCTTCACCGCCGTGGCCGTGATCGCGGCCGTGGCGAAGTTGTCACCGCTGGTGTCGCCAACCTGAAGCGTGGAGCCTACCGGGGCCGTGATTGCATCTCCGACCAGGGCAGGAGCCGTGAGGCTGATTACTACAACGCACTTGAGCCCAGCATCCAGGTGGCTGGTACAAGTTGTGGCAGTACCATTGGTGTTGAGCGGGGCAAACACGTCATTGGGGTCGGTGGCGATGGAACTCACCGAGAGGTTGTTGTACGTATTGGAGCCGACATTGGTGACGGTGAACGTGTAGGTAGCGCTCATCTGTCCCGAAGGCACCGAACCGAAGTCATGCGTCAACGCGCTGAGGGCGAGCTGAGGCGTGGCCGTGCCGGACACCGCGACGTCCACTTCCTGGTCTGAGCGGACCTCCCAGATCATCAGCGTGAGGGGTTCGTCGACAGTGGCCCCATCGCTCAACGACGTGGGATTGAACCGCACCTTGATGGTGCATGAGGTCGGGTTGGCCCCGCCCAAGTGCCGAGTATCGCTGACCCCGCAGGTTCCGACCACGCCCGGAGCCTGGGCGATCTCGAAGCCGGCGCACGAAATCGGATTCAGGCAATCGAACTTGTAGTCGATGTTTCCGGTCTCGGCCGTCCCACTAGCCAGACTGACAGTGATCGTCTGATAGTCGCTCGGCGCATTGACCGCCACGTTGCTGAAGTCGGCAGTGGGCGGGTCGACCGCAATGGGTTTCGACCCAAGGGTAGAGGAGGTGCCATTGCCGATCAACTGCACGGTCGAGGACAGTGACCCAGAAACAACAGTAAGGGTCGCGGTCTTGGCGCCAGCCGTTGCCGGAATCATGATGAACGACATGTCGCAATGGCCGAGGTTTGCCAGCGTCTTGTTGGAGCAGTTGTCGTCCACCGTTGCGAACTCAGCAGCGTTGGTGCCAGTGATGGTGAAGGACAGTGGCCCCTGGGCCGCCGTCCCATAGTTTGTGACAGTAATCGTCTGGCTCACGAGGCTGAGGCTCAGGCCAGTCGTCGCGACCGTGCCCACCTCGACCGAACCAAAGTCGACACTCCCCTTCGAGAGCATGTCAGCCGAGAAGGTCAGGGGGCCAGTGGCCGTGCCCGACAAGCCCACGCTGGCCGTACCACCAGCCGATCCACTGATGGCCAGTGTGCCAGTCTTGGCTCCCAGACCGCTCTGCGGGTAGAAGTCGACTACAACCACGCACTGTTGCAGGTGAGTGGAGACGTCCGCCACGAGACCCTGGCAGTTCACCTCGCGGAAGGTCGCCACGCTGAAGTCCGCCGGAGAGGTGGACGTGGTGAGGCTCAAACTCAGGGTGTTCTTGAAATTGGCCGCGTTCGACCCACGAACCCTGACCACGAAGATCTTCTCTTGATTGAGAATGTTGCTCGCGTCGAGCACGCCGAGCGGCACCTGTCCGAAGTCAGTGCCCAGGGTGGCATCAAGCGGCGTGCAGGTCCCATACTCGCCATCAACGCCACCAACAACGCTTCCGTCCGCATTGCTGCACGGAAGGATCTCGATGAAGGGCAAGCCGAGGGCATTCAAGGCCGCGCTGGGGTTGCCGCCTTTGGCCGCGGTCACCTGCAAGGTGGCCACGCGAGTGCCTGCTGCGGTGGGGGTGAAATCCACCGTGATGATGCAGGAATCGCCCTTCTTCAGAGTGGCGGGAGCGGCGGCCGGGCAGGTGTTCTTCGAGATGACGAAATCACCCGCGGCAGCGCCGGTGATCTTGACGGCGACAACACCCGTGTCGGTGGGGCTGTTCGGGTCGTTTGCCACTGTAAACGTGATTCCGGAAGGCGCAGCACCCGAGCCAGTCGAGCCGCCCGTGCCACCGGCAGCACTCAGGCCGTACGAACCATTGGTCTGGCCGATGACCGTGGCTGCGAACGTGGCAGCGCAGGCGCTATGAAGCCCGTGGTGGATTGCCAGAAGATCCGCGGCCCCGGCGCAGGTGGTCGTCGGTTCGATGGTGAGCATGGCCTGTGGCACCGACGTTCCGTGCAGGGTTGCGCTGCCAGAGACTGTCCCGTCAGTAACGGTCACGGTCCCCGTGGCGTTTCCCTCGACCATGGGCGCGAAGTGGACGGCGAACACGCAGGTCTTGCCAGGCGCCAGGGCAGCGGAGCAACCGTTGCCCGCGACCACGAAGCCATTGCCCGGCGATGACACTGTCAGGGCGCCGGTGGCTGCCCCGCCGCCATTGGTGACGGTGAAGCTGGCGTCGGCGCTAACCGAGTTGTTCGGGATGGAGAGGAAGTCGTACGAGGAAGGCGACACAGTGAGTACGCCCGCGGTCAGGCCGACGCCCGAGAGCTGGATGAAGCCAGGATTCCCGCTGGGGGCCGTGACGTTGAGGATCGCATTCAACGACCCAGCCGAGGTCGGATGCAGGGACACAACCACGCTGCAGGTCGCGTTCGCATCAAGCGAAATGCCAGTGCAGGTATCGCTGCCCTTCACGAACTGCGGGTCGCTGAGGGTCACGGTAAGCGCGCCCGAGGCGGTAGTCCCAGTATTCTTCACGGTGAAGTTCTGGGGCGTGCCGGTGCTGCCGATCACGACTGAACCCAGGTTGGCCGTGCCTGTGACGGTGAGGGTGGTGGGTCCGACCGAGACGCAGGTCAGGGGCGCGGTGACCGTAGCGGCGGCTCCGCTGCTGTCCGCCACGCTGAGAGTTGCACTCTTGGTCCCGACGCTCGTCGGGTTGCACACAACCTGCAACGAGCAGCCCGTTGCTCCGGCCAGCGGCGCAAGGCAACCCGGAACAGTGATCACGAACTGGTCCGCGTTGGCGCCGGTAATAGTAGCCGAGATCTGGCCCGTCGACAGGCCGCCGGAGTTCGCGACCCCGAAGGTCACGGCCGCGCTCTGGGTTCCGCTCTGGCTCTGGAAGGAGGCCGAGGGCGGGGTGATTGCCAGCTTGGCCGTGTCAAGAACGGTGGCAGTAACGATTGCGGTCTTGGTCTGATTGGCGGCGCTGCACACAACCGAGTCGGTCTTCGAACCTGCCGAGGTCGCCTTGAAGGTGAAGCCGACCGTGCAGGAAGCGTTAGCAGCCAGGGCGGCCGGGCAAACCTTGGCGGGGTCAGCCGTAAGATCGGCGCCACTCACGGCGCAGGAGAGGTCCGTGACAGAGACGGTGGCCGTGACGGTGACCGACCCAGGGACGGAGGAGTTGGTCGGCACCTTGTCGCCGAGGTTCACACCGGCCACGCTGAAACTGCCCTGGGGCACGCCTTTGCCGCCCAGGCTGACCGTCAACGTGCTGGAAATCAACAACACCCCACTGACCTGCCCCACCGCCGTCGGCTGGAAGACCACCGAGATGTCGCAGCTACTCGCCGCCGGCACCGAGGCGCAGGTAACGGTGATGTTGAACTCATCCGACCCAATGATATTCGGTACGATTGCGACCGGCTGGGTTCCTGAGTTGGAGACGGTGATGACTTGTGTGGTGCTAGTCGCGCCGACATCAACACTGCCGAAGGTCACAGAAACCTTGTCGCCGATCGACAGTGTGCCCGCCGGGGCCGGGCCGTCCGGACCGGGGATGGTCCCTCCCATGTCCGATGTCGCCTTCGCATCGGGCGGGGGGTTGGAACTACTTCCACCGCAGCCGGCGACCGCCAGCATGCCGACCAGCCCCAAGCAAGCCGCCTGGAGCAACCGATCGAAATTCTTAGAACACGTCGTCATGTAATAGCCTCCGTCAATAACCCAAGTGTTGTTTCCGCAAAGCGTGCGCGTTGCAGCAGCCGGGACAGTTTTGGGTCAGTAGCCTGTGGAATCAAGAAAAAAAACGAAGCCACGGCGGATCCTTACCCCAGATCCATCCCGTTTTGGACGGAAGTGTAGGCACAAGTGGCACAACCTCGTAGACAATTGTTGCCTCCGTGTGGAGAAAACCGGAAACTCATGTCATCAATGTAGTCTTCGTTACGGGATTTCCGTGTGAATACGCTGGACAGTGGATGCGGGGATTTGGTTCTGCACCACCGGGAAGATGGGCGCGCTCGCCGAACCGTCGAGAATGGCTGGCCACGATCCGCGACCAAGCCACTCGCGGCTGCGCTCAGCGAGCCGCGGGATTGGAGTGTCTCTGCGGTCGTGACTTGGCCGCCGCGACTTGGTAGCTTGCGCGGCCAGCGACATGGACAACATCGAAGGCCCCACGCCTCCTCCGGTAACCCCGCCTGCGCCACCGCCACCGCCGGCCAACATTGGACTGCGCATCCCGGTCGCCATCGAGGAGGAGATGAAGTCATCGTTCATGGACTACGCCATGAGCGTGATCGTGGCGCGCGCTCTGCCCGACGCACGCGACGGACTCAAGCCCGTGCACCGGCGTATCCTCTATACGCAGCATTTGATGAACAACCTGTGGAATCGGCCGTACATCAAGTGCGCGCGCGTGGTCGGCGATGTCCTGGGCAAGTTCCATCCCCACGGCGATTCTGCTTGCTACGACGCCCTGGTCCGACTGGCGCAGGATTTTTCCATGCGCTACCCGCTCATCGACGGACAGGGGAACTTCGGCTCGGTCGACGGCGATCCGGCGGCTGCCTACCGCTACACCGAGTGCCGCATGGAGAAGATCGGCCAGGAACTGCTGGCCGACATCGACAAGCAGACGGTGGAATTCCAGCCCAACTACGACGACAAGGAAACCGAGCCCACGGTTCTGCCTACCCGGCTGCCCAATCTGCTGATCAACGGCTCCTCCGGCATCGCGGTGGGAATGGCCACCAACATTCCTCCCCATAACCTGCGTGAGATCGTCGACGCGACCATCGCGGTCATCCGCAACCCCGACATCGAGGTCGACGATCTCATCGAGATCGTCCCGGGGCCCGACTTTCCCACCGCCGGAATCATCTGCGGTCGCAACGGCATTCGCCAGGCTTACGAATCAGGCCGCGGCAGCATCCTGGTGCGGGCGCGAACCTCGGTCGAGGAGCACCCCAAGTCGGGGCGCAAGTCCATCGTGGCCACCGAGATCCCATACCAGGTCAACAAGGCCAAGCTCATCGAGAAGATCGCGGAACTGGTGCGCGAGAAGAAGATCGACGGCATCTCCGACGTGCGCGACGAATCGGACCGCGAGGGCATGCGGGTGGTGGTGGATCTGAAAAAGGACGCCGTGCCCGAGGTGGTGCTGAACAACCTGTGGAAGATGACGCCTCTGCAGGAATCGTTTGGCATCAACTGTCTGGCCATCGTCGACGGACGGCCGCAGACCCTGTCGCTCAAGCAGGCCCTGCAGCAGTTCATCCAGCACCGGCGCGACGTGGTCACCCGGCGCACGCAGTTCGACCTGCAACAGGCCCAGGCGCGCATGCACATCCTCGAGGGCCTGAAGATTGCGGTCGACAATATCGACGCGGTCATCGATCTCATCCGGTCGTCGAAGGACACCGAGTCGGCCAAGGCGGGCCTGATGGAGAACTTCGCCCTGTCCGCCCTCCAGGCGCAGGAAATCCTGAACATGCGCCTGTCCAAGCTGACCGGGCTGGAGCGCGACAAGCTGCTGGCCGAGATCAAGGAAACCGCCGAACTCATCGCGCGCCTGGAAGCCATCCTGGCCAGCGACATCGTGCTGGTCGGAGTCGTGGTGTCGGAGCTGGAAGAAGTGAAGACGCTCTTTGGCGACGACCGGCGTACCGAAATCGTGGACATCGATGTCGACATCAACATCGAAGACATGATCGCGCAGGAGGAAATGGTGGTCACCGTAACCCACGGCGGCTACGTCAAACGCAATCCCCAGGGCCAGTACCGCGCGCAGCGACGCGGCGGGCGCGGCATCACCGGCGCCAACACCCACGAGGAGGACTTCGTGTCCCAGCTCTTCGTGGCGTCGACCCACGACACCTTGTTGATGTTCACCAACAAGGGGCGGGTCTACGCCCGCAAGATTTGGGAGATCCCGCAAGCGGGTCGAACCGCCAAGGGCAAAGCTTTCGTGAACCTGATTCCTTTGCAGGAAGGTGAACGGGTGGTGGCCTTGCAGCCGGTGCGCGAGTTCTCCGAGGGCGCCTTCGTGGTCATGGCCACCATGCGCGGCCTGATCAAGAAGACCTCGCTGCAGGCCTTCTCCAATATTCGTTCCTCCGGGATCATCGCGCTTACGATTCAGGATGATGACGCCCTGGTTGGACTGCGCATCACCGAGGGACTGTCCGACCTGCTGCTGGGCACGCGCAACGGCTGGGCCATCCGCTTCCGCGAGACCAACGTCCGGCCCATGGGCCGGGTGGCGCGCGGGGTGCGCGGCATTCGCTTGCGCGATCGAGATGACTTCGTCGTCGGTATGGCGGCCCTGCCGCCGGATCGGCCGGCCACCCTGCTCACCGTTTGCGAGCACGGCTTTGGCAAGCGCACCACCACGTCGGACTACCCGACCAAGAATCGCGGCGGCAAGGGCGTGATCACCATCAAGACCACCGAGCGCAACGGCAAGGTCATCGGTTTGCGTCTGGTCACCGACGAGGACGATCTTATGTTGATCACCAGCGCGGGCAAGCTGATCCGCATGCCGGTGGATGGCATTCCCACCATCGGCCGCAACACCCAAGGTGTGCGCCTGATTCGCCTGGAAGAAAGCGAAACCGTGGTGGCCATGGAACGTCTGGCCGAAATGGAAGAAGGCGAGCGCGAGGTTTCACCCGAGGTGGCTGCAGCGCGCGCCGAGGAACAAACTCTGGCGGAAGAGGATCTGGGCGAAGAAGCAGCCGGCGAGGACGATGACGACGACGTGGATGACGAGGATGCAGGGGAGAGCAGCGATGACGGCGGCGACGAACCCAAGCTGAACTAGGGCAGCGCATGCGCAAAACCACGGTTTCCGATGCGCTCTTCGAGCGCGCGCAGAATCTCTTCCCCGGTGGCGTGAACTCACCCGTCCGAGCCTTCAAAGCCGTAGGCGGCACGCCTGTCTTTCTGGCGCGGGGCCAGGGCGCCCGGGTGTGGGACGCCGATGGGAACAGCTACCTGGATTTCTTGGGCTCGTGGGGCCCGCTCATCCTGGGCCATGCCGATCCTGACGTGGTGGCTGCCATCGAGAGCACGGCTCGCCGCGGGACCTCCTTCGGCGCTTCGACCGACCGCGAGGTCTTGCTGGGCGAAGCGATTCGAGCGGCGATGCCGTCGATGGAGCGGATGCGCTTTGTGTCCTCGGGGACCGAGGCAACCATGTCCGCCTTGCGTGTGGCGCGCGGCTATACCGGCCGCCATAGGTTTATCAAGATCGACGGCGGCTATCACGGTCACGCCGACGCGCTGCTGGTTTCTGCTGGGTCAGGCCTGGCCACGCTGGGTCTGCCTGCCTGCGCGGGCGTCACCGAGGGCGCTGCCGCCGACACCATTGTCGTCCCTTTCAATGATGAGACGGCCATGCGGACCGCTTTTGACGCCTACCAGGTGGCAGCGGTCATCATCGAACCCATCCCAGCGAACATGGGTCTGATCGCCCCCAAGCCAGGCTACCTGAAGTCCGTGCGGCAGATGTGTGATGCTTATCGTGCGCTATTGATCTTCGACGAGGTCATTTCGGGTTTCCGGGTCGGCCGCGGCGGTGCCCAAGCGCTTTTCGGGGTGCGGCCGGACCTGACCTGCTTGGGCAAGATTGTGGGCGGAGGCCTGCCTCTCGGGGTTTTCGGCGGACAGAGCGTGATCATGTCGGAGGTCGCGCCTGAAGGTCCGGTCTACCAGGCCGGCACGCTTTCCGGAAATCCGCTGGCCATGGCCGCTGGGCTGGCTGTCCTGCGCAAGTTGGACCAGTCTGCCTACGAACGACTCGATGCTCTTGGCCGACGCCTCGAGGCCGGCATTAAGGACGCGCTGGCCGCCACCGGTGTGGCCGCGCAGTTGCACCGGGTGGGTTCCGCCTTCACTTTGTTCTTCTGCGCCGAGTCGGTGACTGACTTTGCTTCGGCCAAGCGCGCCGATACTGGGCGCTACGCCCGCTTCTTCCATGAGATGCTCGACCGTGGCATCTACCTGCCGCCAGCCCAGCTTGAAGCCGGGTTCATCTCACTGGCCCACCAGGAGGACGACATCGACGCATTTGTCGCGGCCAGCCGAGAAGCCCTGGCCACGATTCACTAGGTCCCCTCTGGCGGTCAGTGCCTTTTTGCGGTAAGAGACGCGTCCTCCTGGGAGACTGATCAAGCCATGCCACAGAAAAGTCCGCTTTCGCTCGTCAACGAAACCTTTGGCGCCAAGGACAAGCTTGTCGACAAGCTGGTCGCCATGCTCGATCGGGGCGAGGAGCCCAAAGCCGAACTGCGCAAGCGACTGCTGGCCGCAGCCAACCGGAGATTGCTCAACCTTCACCGAGTCGCCACGACGGTGAAAGAGAAGTTCGGCTCGCGCGACAAGCTGGTGGCCCAGACCGCGGCGCTGCTGGGGCACAGCAAGGACAAGGACTTCGTGTCCCGGCTCGACAACCAGTCGGACGCACGCTTGCTCGACGTGGTCACCACTGCCGAACGCAAGGCCAAGCGGGCCGCGGCGAAGCCCAAAGCCAAGCCGGCGACGTAGCTACTTGTTGATCTGAACCTGGAGATGGGCCGATCCCAGGTTGTCGGCGGAATCCCAGGCTCGCACGGTAATGATGTGCGGGCCCGCCGCCAGCGACGGTGGCAACCGGATGGAGAAGGCTTCGGACATCTCGTCGAGAATGCCGTCGTCGGGCGAGGCCGGTCGCCAGTCGTTGCCGTCGATGGAAAACTCGATCTGCGAGATGACCGACGCCGCGTCGTGGACCCGCCCGGTCACCCGTGGCAGCTGGGCCTGCAGGTCCACCACCGCAGGCCGGGTGTTGTCCACTAGGAATGACTGCGAATCGAAGGTGAAATCCAACGCACGGTCCTTGGGAGTCACTTTTTCGTCCGAGGCCCACACACGAATCAGGTAGTGGCCGTCAGGAACCGAGTCCGTGTTCCAATCGTATTCGGGCTTGCTCAGCGGATCTGGCCCACTCAAGAGCCGCCACACCTGTTGCTGTTCCTGCCGGAACCACAGCCGATAGATGAGTTCGTCGTTGTCGGGATTCTCGACCTTCCAGCGCAGCTTGAGCACCGACGAATGTGAGCGTGCGCCAGGGGCGACGGTGGCCAGACTGCCCGCGGCTCCACCCGCACCCGCCGCGGCGGGCGCCGTGGCCGCGTCTGCAAGATAGACCTCGGTGACACGAGCGCGCTGGTTGTGCGGCACATAGTATGCGAGCAGCTCGCGCAACGCGGACGACTGGGTGGGAAGCCCGACCCGATATTGAAGATAGCGCGCCTGCGCACCGGCCACCTTGCCCTGCCCTTGCTGGTCGTGGTGACTGACCGATTCCAGTCTGGTCCAGTCGCTCCAACTCTTGTCGGGCTTGGCCGTGTTGCCTGCGCGGGTCTCGAAAACCAAGTCGGCCGATCCGGTCCAACGCAGAAAACCCCATCGCGCAGGGCCGTCGGCGTCGAGCACCTTCGAGAGATACGAAGCTTCGCTGGAGGAGGC
>Ga0224523_1000704_pt1 | contig 16121 bp, 13 predicted proteins | sample CFST50metaG_FD_182732 | JGI IMG/M metagenome (GOLD analysis project Ga0224523, IMG submission 182732) | Peat soil microbial communities from Stordalen Mire, Sweden - C.F.S.T50 | ecosystem: Environmental > Terrestrial > Soil > Wetlands > Peat | place: Sweden: Norrbotten County, Stordalen Mire...
TATGAACTCCAGACAGGCAAGAAACTGGAGAGGGTTGATTTTACAGAACTAAGAGGTCTTGAAGGTGTTCGTGAAGCAACTATTGATTTTAATGGTTTACCAATAAGAATTGGTATAGCTAACGGACTAGGTAATGCCAGAAAGCTTCTTAATGATGTAAGATCAGGCAAATCGCAATTCCATGCAATCGAAGTAATGGCTTGTCCCGGTGGTTGTATCGGTGGTGGCGGACAGCCTCTGCACCACGGAAACTCGGAAATAATAAAGGCAAGAGCGGCAGCAATTTATGCAGAAGACAGGAGTAAACCGATCAGAAAGTCGCATGAAAATCCCTTTATAATCAAGCTTTATAATGAGTTTCTTGGTAAGCCCAACAGTGAGAAAGCTCATCATTTGCTTCATACAAAGTATTTCGATAAAAAGAAAAAAATAATTGTAAAACAATCATAATTTACCGGTTGGTCAATAATAAAATTCAAGGCTATGTCGACTATTAAAATAGAATTGAGAAACGAAGATGTTGCAAAGATTAAAGATATTTGCAAATCTTTTAATAATGATCCCCAGGAACTCATTAATGTATTGCATAGTTGCCAGGAACATTTTGGATATCTTCCTGCAGAAGTGCAGGAGGTTATATCATCTGATCTGGGAGTTCCTGTGGCAAAAGTTTATGGAGTAGTTACGTTTTATTCTTTCTTTACTATGACTCCAAAGGGAAAGCACCCGATAAGCATCTGCCTGGGAACTGCATGTTATGTTCGTGGTGCTGAGAAAGTTCTTGAGGAATTCAAAAAAGAGCTTGGATTAAATGTCGGTCAGGTTACAAAGGACAATAAGTTTTCTTTGTCAACCCTAAGATGTGTCGGGGCTTGCGGGCTTGCACCAGTGGTTCTGGTAGGCGAAAAGACTTATGGTCGCGTTGCTCCGGATGATGTCCGAAATATAATTAAAGAATACGAATAGAGTTTTTTAAAACTGGTTCTAAGATTCAGGAAGACCGGGGCTTTTGAGTTCCGGTCTTTCTTTTGCCTTCCCTCCTCTTTCCATTGCTGGTCGCCGGATGCCGGTGACCGGTGACCGGTAACCGGTTACCGGTCTTATACCAGAAAAAGTACTCTTTCTGACGTCGCTTTTCATCCGGTTTTCTTGCCACAAATACCTTCTTACCTGTATAAGGATCGAAGCCTGTATAATACATAAGTGTTGATAAAGTCATTGGGGTCGGAGTAAAATCCTGAACCTGCTCAGGCTTTATTCCCATGCTTTTCACCTCATTTGCAAGCTCCTGCATTTCCTTGTCGGTACAACCCGGATGGGATGATATAAAATATGGAATAATCTCATAATTTAATCCTTCGCGCCTTGTAATTTTATCGAACCTTGATTTTAGCTTTCGGAAAAACTCAAAAGGCGGCTTCCTCATAAGGTTAAGCACTAATTGACTGGTATGCTCAGGTGCAACCTTGAGCCTTCCTGAAACATGACCCTTAATAAGCTCATCGAGGTATTCGCTTTCAGCCCTGCCGGCATTTTTGTTCCACTCCGGGAAAAGCAGGTCGTACCTGACTCCACTGCCTATAAATGCTTTTTTTATACCCATAAGGCTGTTAACCTTTTTGTAAAGGTTTGTCAGTTCCTGATGGCTTGTTTCAAGATTCGGGCATACTCCGGGCCAGATGCAGGATGGTCTTGAGCACTTACGACACGTTTCCATATTCTTCCCCTTCATCCTGAACATATTAGCTGATGGGCCTCCAAGGTCAGACAGGTAACCTTTAAAGTCTGGCAGACTTACTATTTTCTCTATCTCGTTCAATATAGATCTTTCAGACCGGCTTACAATCTGTTTTCCCTGGTGCGCTGCGATAGCGCAAAAGCTGCATCCTCCAAAGCACCCCCGGTGAATGTTAACAGAGAACTTTATCATCTCATAAGCAGGGATAGGTCCCTTTTTGTAATACCTGGGGTGAGGCATGTACATATATGGAAGATCATATGTCCTGTCTGCCTCTTGTTCATCCATCGGTGGAAATGGCGGGTTAATGATTACAAGAGAGTTCCCGAAAGGTTCGATAAGCCTGGCAGCTTCGATCTTGTTTGATTCCTTTTCAAAAACAACAAAATTGACTGTAAAGAGCTTCTTGTCGGCAAGACATTTTTCATACGGGTTCAGAATCTGGTCCTTCCATGATTTCTGAAGAGGTAATGGGTTATCCTTGCTTATGGCTATAGCAGTCTGGGGTACAGTTTTAAGAGAAGAAAAAGGGACACCTTTAGCAAGAAGGCGCATAACTTCCCTTATAGGCTGCTCCCCCATTCCGTAAATCAGCATATCGGCACCGCTGCTGATGAGCATGGATGGCTCAAGGGTATCTTTCCAGTAATCGTAATGAGTAAGCCGACGCATCGATGCTTCTATTCCGCCTATTACTACCGGAACATCTGGGAACAACTGCTTAAGTATCTTAGTGTAAACAATAGTCGGGTAATCGGGACGGAATCCTGCCACTCCCCCCGGTGTATATGCATCATCGGAACGAATCCGCCGGGCAGCAGTGTAATGATTCACCATCGAATCCATATTACCGGCTGTGACTCCAAAGAAATATTTTGGTTTGCCGAGTTTCCTGAAATCTCTCAGATCGTCTCTCCAGTTTGGCTGCGGAACAATTGCCACACGGAATCCTTCGTTCTCAATCACCCTTCCTATTACTGCAGGACCGAATGAGGGATGATCGACATAGGCATCGCCACTGAAAATAATTACATCAGGCTGATCCCATCCAAGCTCCTCTACCTCTTTTTTTGAAGCAGGAAGAAAACCTCCCCTGATGTCAGACTCCGTATTCATTTCATAAAAATACTGAAAATTACTATCTTGCTGTAAAGTAACTTTGATCAATATGACATCCCGTCAAGAATCGGCAAAATACTCTTCAGGCTCTCATATCAGGCTGGTAATAAAATTATCACTTACATTGCTCTGTTTGTTATGTGCTGGTTTAAGTGTAACCGCCCAGAATTCACAAAAGAGGCCGAAGGTGGGTCTTGTTCTGAGCGGAGGCGGTTCACACGGAATGGCACATATCGGAGTCCTTAAAGTAATGGAGGAGGCTGGTTTAAGGCCAGATATTATAACCGGGACAAGCATGGGCAGCATAATCGGAGGCTTTTATGCTATGGGCTATAGTATTGACAGTCTCGAGAAAATTCTTAAAGCGATGAATTGGGATTTGTTACTTTCAAACAAAATTCCGCAGAATAAGATAAAATTTTCTGAAAAGAGACATTTCGATAACAGTGTAATGTCTCTTCCGGTTATATTCAAAAAAGTCAGGCTCCCCTCAGGATTGATTTCGGGGCAGCAAATTGAGAATTCTCTCAGTTTTTATGCCTGGCCGGCAGCAAATATCAATAACTTCTCATTACTCCCCATCCCTTTTATGTGTGTGGGTGTCGATTTAGTGAAATTCAAGCAGGTTGATCTTGGGACAGGTTATCTACCTGATGCATTACGCGCCAGTTCATCAATACCGACAGTATTTTCACCTCTTAAAATAGATTCTGCTTTGCTAACAGACGGTGGTGTAATAAACAACTTCCCTGCTCTTGAAGCAAAAAATATGGGGGCCGATCTGCTTATTGGTTCATACGTCGCATTTCGCCCTTATGATGAGAATCATCTTCAGAGTGTTTCCAATATTATTGAACAAATAGGATTTTCAAGGAGTATCGATGATTTTAACGAACAGAAAAAACTTATCAAAATACTTGTTTCACCTGTTGTCAGAAACATTTCAATACTTAATTTTACTCCCGTTGATTCTATCGTTGAAATAGGATACAAAGCTGCCCTCCCATATAAGGAATATTTCAAAAGGCTTGCCGATTCTCTTGACAGATATGGAAAGCAGGAACCACTGCCATATATCCTGGATAAGAAATATTATTCATTTGACAGGATTGAAATAAAGGGGAATAAAATTATTCCAGACAAGCAAATACTTGGAGTACTTGATATCCGGGCCGGTGAAAAAGTCGACAAACATAAGCTGTATGATAATATAGAATTATTGTATGGCATGAACAGTTTCGAAAAAGTTAAATACAAAATTGAACCGCGCGGTGATTCACTTATTCTTATAATTGAATGTTTTGAGAAACCAAAAACAATGTTTTATGGATCCGTTCATTATGATAATGCATTGGGTTCAGGAATTCTGATGTCGGTTTCTGTAAAAAACCTACTCACGTCAGGATCTGAGTTCAGTATGGATTCTTTCCTTGGACAATACTACCGAGTTAAAATGTTGTTTTCTCAATCTATGGGAGGGTATCAGAAATTTGGAATATCAGCACTCTTCAATGCTGATGATACACCTATACCCATATTGACCATCAAGGGGGAAACCGGAGAATGGGAAAGTCTTAATCTATCTTCAGGATTCAGCTTTGATCGCTTATTCGGGCTTAACCAGATGCTAAGTCTTTCATTTGATGTCGAAAACCGTTACCTGATGCCAAGGTACGTATCGGGAATAGATCTCAGATATTTGTCATATAATTATTTAACATCAACATTAAATTACCGGGTAAATTCACTTGATAACAGGCATTTCCCCGATAAAGGGACATTGCTGAATATTTCAGCAGGAATATCTGATCTTTTTTCAGGAAGCATTAAAATTGGCAAGGACAGGACAGAAATAGATAAAGATTCACCGGGAGAATTCCGGATTGGAAGATTTTATACTTTAGAAGGAAACTGGAAGAAATATTTTCCTTCAGGCAAACGGTTGACACTATCTTTGAGCGCAGATATTCTGTATGTTAACAGGTGCGACTCGGTTCCGTCTCAAAACAACTTCTTCATGCTTGGCGGGATGACTTCAGTAAATGACAGGTCCATTGCAATGTACGGGTTTCGTACAAATGAAATAGCTGTTAAACAGTTGGCCGGAATGGGAATGGAACTGGACTGGAAATTATTAAAAGATTTTCACCTGACTGTTGGAGCAAATCTTGCGGAAGCAATGGAAGCTGACAGGACTTCGGGCTATTCACTGCTTGCCGGATATGGAGCAGGTCTCGGTTATATGTCGATATTGGGTCCTGTTAAAGTCGGAGTGATGCATGGATTGTACGGGCAGGAAAAATACTTCAGTAAGATCAAGGGTTACTTCAGTATCGGATTCCAGTTCTAAGGGATCATTTCCGGTATAGCACCATTAATAGATACCTTTCTGAAATCAGGAGTACAAGTTTGTCACATTTTTTCTCACGGCCTGATTGTTGCAGGTACAAAAATGGTATTATTCAATAAATTTTTTTACCATTTGTATTATTAGACTTTTCAAATGACAGATATTAATAAAACCATTCAGCAGCATAAACAGCTTTGTAACCTGGTTTCTGAGAGGAAAATCAAGCAAAGCCTTGATATCCTGTCTGATATGATGATAAGCGCCTCATCCGGCGACTTTCATGATGAGTATGATGACCTGGTGATGACCTATAGGAATATGCTCACTTATACCATTGAAGGTATAAATGATCCTGAAAGAAGCAAGGTTTATCTTAAACTGATCCAGTCAATTCTTGAACTCTCTGATAAGGTAAGACAGGACATATTGTCACATTATTCAGGTTGGAATACTTACTGGGTTAAGCAGCAGGCAGATAAGGAACAAAAACTTACCGGAAAAACATTGGTTGAGACTGTCGATGATCTTATTTTCAAAACTGAACTCGATGAATTGCTGAATCTTAACAGTGAAATTAATTCCGATCCGGAATCAGAAATAGCAAAGAAGCACAAACAGCTGATCAGAAATATCTTTAATCATTTATGGCTGACAGATTATTATGGAGAAGCTGAAGAAAGTCTTATCGAAATAATTCTTCACTCCGGCAAGTTCAGGTGGTACGAATCATGCATATTTACAACCGCGATAACCCTGAGCTCATTTCGGATATGGCAGCCTGAAAAGCTGCTTCATCTCATCAGCATATATGAATCCGGAGAAGAACAGGTTATGGAAAGAGCCTTATCAGGCCTGATACTAAATCTTCATTACTATAACGACAGGTTCCTGCTTTATCCGGAAATAAGCTCAAGGATAAGTAAAATGAGTACAATGCCTGCATTTAAAGAGCATTGCAAGTTAATTGTGCTACAGACGATCAGGTCGAGAGAAACCGAGAATCTGAGCAGGAAGCTGCATGATGAGATTCTTCCGCAGGTGGCAAAACTCCAGCCCAGGATCGAGGAGAAACTCGATCTCGATAATATCCTTCCGAAGGATATAAATGAAGAAAAAAATCCTGACTGGTCTGAAATGTTCAGCGATTCGGAAGAGATTTTCAAGACAATGGAGGAGCTCACCAGGCTCCAGATGGAAGGTGCTGATGTATACATGTCGGCATTTGCCAACCTGAAGCATTTTGACTTTTTCAAAGATTTCCAGAACTGGTTTATCCCATTTTATCCCGACCATGAAGTTGTTGACGAGATATTCAGGGATGAGATCCTCGGTCCCGGAACAAATGAAATGGCGGAAGCTATGTACAAGACACCCTTTATCTGCAATTCGGATAAATACTCCCTTATCCTGAACCTTAAGTATCTTCCTTCATCGCAGAAAAGTATGATGTTAAAGGTATTCCGCATGGAACTTGAAGGATTGCAGGATCTTGGGGAAGAGGATGCCGTTGCAGACCCCAACAGAAAATTCAGGACCAATGTAACCCAATATCTGCAGGACATATACAGGTTCTTTAAGCTTTCACCTTACAGAAAAGAGTTCGAAGATATTTTCACCGGTAAGCTTGACATATATAATTCAGAATTTTTCAGGCTCACTACTAATGCTGCTGAAGCTGAAGCAGGTCTTGCAGACTACTTCTTCAGCAAAGACTTTTATGATGATGCTCTGGATCTGTATTTGAAGCAACTTATGGAGAAGTCTGATGACGCTCAGTTATATGAGAAAATTGGATACTGTTTTCAGCAGAAGTCCGATTTCGAGGAGGCGCTAAAATATTATAAGCTGGCTGAACTTATAGACAGAAAGCTATGGACAATAAAGAAAATAGGGTTCTGTCTGCGCAGACTCGGAAGAAATGAAGATGCTCTTGAGTATTATCTGCAGGCCGGGGACATTGAACCCGACAATATGCATACTGCAATTATTACGGGACACTGCTATCTTGACCTTAAAGAGTACGAACTTGCTCTCAAGCACTATTTCAGGATAGAATATAATGACCCGGGAAATATCAAGATACTGAGGCCTATTGCCTATTGTTACTTTGCTCTTGGCCGGTTTGATGAGTCTGAAAAATATTACGAACGGTTGTCAGCAGGAAAGCTGAATGCTCATGACCTGATCAATATGGGTCATCTGGCACTATGTCGCGGCAGGAAAAAAGAAGCGATTGAATATTACAGAAAGAGCATAATTACAGGTGAAATTACGAGAGAGAAGTTCATGGCTATATTCGCAGAAGACCGCAATTTGCTGGTCTCATTAGGTGTAAACAAAGATGACTTGCCGATTCTGCTTGACTACCTGCTTTTCATTACCGGTTAACCATTGTGGTATCACCGGGCCGGAATGGTGGTCTGTCGGGAGGAGGCATCGGCCTTCCGTCCTGAAAAGGATGACCCTGGGGGCCTCCGGGTCTGTTATGATAATCAATTGAGTCGTTATGATTTCTTCTGTTTTGCCTGATCATTTCCTGCCGCTGTTCATCCATCACCTTCAATCTTGCGAGCTGATCTTTGGTAAGCTTGGAGTCGAGCTCCTTACGCATTTCCTTAATATTTGAATCAAACTCCCTGCGCATGTCAGTCTGCAGGTTGCCGTTAAGCTTTGCATATTTATCAAGAATCACTACTATCTCGGCTTTCTGTTTTTCATCAGGCTGAATTGCATTAAAGAAACCTTCCCTGAATCTCTCCTCTGAGAAGTACATACGGACGGGCTTCAGTTTATGAAACCTTACCTGTGCCGATGTCAGCATTCCAAGAACGAATCCGATAACGAGAGTAATTATAACTAGTAATACAGGTTTTGCTTTCATCTTTCTGAATATTATTTGCCGGTTAGCATGCAGATTATGCTTTCATCATAGCTGTTTCCAAGACCCAATATTGAATTTAGTGAAAATGATCCCTCCATCAAGAAAATAGATATCATCAGGATAACGATGGCTGCTATTCCGGTAAGGGCAATACGATTGAAAACGTAGTTCATGCTTCTCACAAATTCCACCTCGTGGTTTACAGAGAGCGATACGGAAAAGATTTTCCGGATCACCTTATCACCAAATCCCTCGCTGAAATCATAAGAGACTCCTGCATTTTCAAGCTGATCTGCAATCTCATGAGGCGATACCTCGGCGTCAAGTGACCTGATCATTAATTTCTTTACCTCTTCTGTTTTCATGTTCAATTATAATTTTTCAATTACATTCTTTAGCTGTTCCCGGGCTCTCGATAACCTTGAAAGTATTGTCCCGAGAGGAAGTCCCAGAATTTCAGCCGTCTCTTTTGTCGAATAGCCCTGAAGCATCCTCATAGAGACAATGATCCTGAACTTCGGTTCCAGGCTCATCAGGGCCCTGTTTACAGTTTCTGTAGCTTCCCGCTTCTCCTGGTTGTCAACATCCGCAACTTCAAACTCGTACATTTCGCTGTTACCTTTCTGCGAAAACATTGAAAAGAACCTTTTTCTTCTTTTAATCTCGTTCAGAGTAAGGTTAACTGCTATCTTCTGAATATATGTAGATAATTTTGCCTCTCCCCTGAAATCAGGCAGTGAATAATATAGTTTTATAAATACTTCCTGCCCTATATCCTCCGAAAAAACCGAATCTCCGAGCATTCCTTTGACTATTCGTGCGACCAGCTTCCGGTAACGGTCAACAATTTCGCCGAATGCTAATTTGTCTCCGTTTATGGAAGCCTTGATAAGCTCATTATCGTCAGTCTGCTTATACGATTCCATCAATATTCAATTAATAGACAACAACAATTATCTAAATATTCCCCGATTGTTAATTTTTATTAACATAAAAACTTTAAGAGATCAGAAGCCTGTTTCACGTATTGCTCATTGTCCAGGGTCATCTTCCGGCGATAGCATGACTTCATAATCTTTAGTATACCTCACCGGGTATAATTTCTGATTCTCAAAGCCATCATTCATGCTCTTCCTTCTGAAATCAAAATCGGTCTGAAGTAGCTTAGGGTTATGAATTTCCGGATGAGAAAGAAATTCTTTACCATGAATTGCCAGCCCGCTCAGGAAATAATATGTGATATCATAACCAAGCCAGGCATAGCTCATCTCATTCGGCTCAGTCAGAAATTTCTCTCTAAAATCGGCATTAAACTGTTTCACTTCCTTTGAGGAGTAATCAATCCAGAAAGGCGAATACACCAATAAGTCAAGATCAAATAAGTAGCGGGGCTCAAGATTAATAAGTCCCCGCATTACAGGATAGCCAAAGACTTTGAGTATATATTTCCCCGAAAGGCCCTGAAGATTCTGAAGTGTTTCGCTGATAGCAGGAGCCTCCTCTGAAGCAATGATCACGATATTATCGGTAGTATTTGAAAGCGCATGTTCCAGCCTGTTGATCGAATCGTTGTTAAATGCCGAATTGGTGTTAAATATAAATTCCTTAAATTTTATTTCTTCAAAAGGGAGCCTGTTGCTCAGTTCTGTAAGAATTTTTGCTTTAAAATTCTTCACATCATTGTCAATGCCAGCAGTGTCGCCATGAATGAAGACAAAATTCTTGTCGAAATATTCTCCAACTTTCTTTGAAATGGTATTCTGGGCAACTTCAAGCGTTGAATTCGCCAGAAACAGATAAGGGTTGTTGAGCAGTGCCGAATTATTAATAAGCTGGACGGGTGAAACAACCGGAATTCCGAGCTTTCCTGCATATGCAGTAATCTTTGCAAGGTTTGACGAATAAACCGGACCTATTATCAGATCCATCCCAACAAGCTGACCGTTCCTGATAAGCCTGGTAAGTTCTAATGTATCATTGTTTATATCAAATGTATGAACAGTGATATCAAGTCCAATGGAACGAAGTGTGTCACATGCCATCAGTATGCCCTCGTACATTTCAACAAACCCAAAACTTCCCGGGTATATAAATTCATCCGGACGGCTTATTACTTTGAATACCTTCCGGCCCTTCACCATTGAGGAATCGATGTCATTCCTTACAGCGTTCTCTTTCAGATAAAAGGGAAGAAGAACTGCGATGTCAAACGAGCCCTTAAGGTTTTTGACAGGAGTATGACCGGCTGGCCTTGTGATTGTAATTACCGGCTGCTTAGCGACAACCTTAACACTATCCTTTTCCGGTATATTAGAAACAGGAGCCGCTTCAACAACTTTCGGAGCAGGCACTCTAATATACTCCCCTACCTGCGGGAAACGCATATTGCTGTTCTGTTTTCTTAATTCTTTGACTGTAAGCCCATACTGGTTTGCTATGGAAGATATCGACTCTCCCTTTACGACCTTATGGAAAATATAATTTGGTTCCTGTTTAGCAAATTCCTGCCTATCGGTCATAAAATCCCTTCTTGGGATTGCAATCTCATATCCAACTGGCAGCTTTGAGATTTCAATACCAGGGTTACTGGAGATTATTTCAGTATCAGAAACTCCGAATGCCTTGGAAAGCGAGTATATAGTCTCTCCGGGCTGAAGCTTATGATAAATAAATTTTGCCTCATCATGTTTTAGCTTCTGCTGCTCAGTCTGCTCCTGTTCATTTGAAGCGGCATCCCTCACCGGGATTCTTAATGTTTGTCCCTCATTTATTCCAAATACGGCCGGCGGATTCTCTTTTGTCAGCTCCTCAACCGTAACTCCATAAGCTTTTGATATTGAATATGCAGTCTCCCCTTTTTTTACATGGTGAATGTAAAAGACAGTCCCGGATATGATTACCTTATCCTTTGACCTCTCGACGTTAACCTGTGCATTAAGAGGACAAATTACTGACAGCAAGATAAGTATCGCGAGAAAAGTCTTCAATAACCTGTTTATTTTCATTACAACCACATTTACAATGTTGAAAGAAAAGCTTTGCAATTTTTCTCAATTCTTCCGGTAATATCCGATATATCAGCTTTAACGAATATTTCTCCTGTAATGTTTTCATAAAGTTCGATATACCGCTCCGATACCTCATTTACAAACATATCAGTCATATCCGGAATATTCTGCCCGTCTTGTCCCTGGAAGCCATTTGCCATAAGCCATTCTCTCACGAACTCTTTTGATAACTGTTTCTGGGGCAAACCCTTGTCGAATCTTTCCTTGTAACCGTCTGCATAAAAATAGCGTGAAGAATCAGGTGTATTGATCTCGTCGATAAGGTATACCTTTCCATTCCTGTTACCAAATTCATATTTTGTATCAACAAGAATCAGACCATGTCGGGCAGCAATCTCAGAGCCTCTCATAAAGACTTCCATCGTATATTTTTCTATGAGATCGTATTCGTGTTCAGGTATCAGTCCGCTTCTTATTATCTCATCGCGCGATATATCCTCATCATGCTTTCCATGTTCGGCCTTGGTGGTAGGAGTGACTATTGGTTCTTCAAACTGTTGATGTTCTCTCATCCCTTCAGGCAGGCGGATTCCACAGATCTCTCTTGCACCCGACTTGTATGTACGCCATGAGCTACCTGTCAGGTAAGCTCTTACAATCATCTCAACCGGATATGGCTTGCAAATATGGCCTATAGTCACTGTGGGGTCGGGAGTAGCTATTTTCCAGTTTGGAACAATATCGTTCGTTGCATCAAGGAATTTTGCAGCAATCTGGTTAAGTACCTGACCCTTATAGGGAATTCCTTTAGGAAGTACAACATCAAAAGCCGATATTCTGTCGGAAACAATCATCAGCAGGTATTTGTCGTCGATATTGTAAACATCCCTGACTTTTCCCTTATAAAGGCTTTTCTGTCCTGGAAACTTAAAATCTGATCTTAGAATTGTCTTGTCCATTATAATATTCTTTATTTTTTAGTTCCGTTTTCCTCATTCTCATAAGCCCGCACAATTTTTTTCACAAGCTTATGCCTCACTATATCGCGTTCATCGAATCTGATAATTGAGACACCTTCAATACCGTCAAGTATTCGCATAGCCTGCAGAAGCCCCGAATCGTTTCTCTTTGGCAGGTCGATCTGTGTTGAATCGCCTGTCATTATAAACTTGGATGATACACCCATCCTGGTCAGGAACATTTTGATCTGGCTTACAGTTGCGTTTTGAGCTTCATCGAGTATCACGAATGCATTTTCAAGTGTTCTCCCCCTCATAAAGGCAAGAGGTGCGATCTGAATAGTGCCGTCCTCAACCCATGTTTCCAGTTTCTTGAATGGAAGCATATCATGCAATGCGTCATAAAGAGGCTGAAGGTAAGGATCGAGTTTATCCTTCATGTCACCGGGAAGAAAGCCGAGCCTCTCCCCAGCTTCAACTGCAGGCCTTGTGAGTATTATCTTTTTTACTTCCCGTTCCTTCAGTGCCCTTACAGCCAGGGCAATTGATGTATATGTCTTGCCGGTGCCAGCCGGTCCTTCAGCTATTATCAGGTCGTTGGTCTTATAATCATTTACAAGTAAAAGCTGGTTCACTGTTCTTGCCCTGACAGGCTTCCCGCTTATGCCAAATACCAGAACCTGCTCAAATTCGCCTTTTGATGCAGATTTCATATGTTCGTCATCGAAAAAATACTTTTCGATATCCTGCTCATCAAGCCGCTGATATTTCTGGTAATATTCAATAAGCCCGTTGAATTTCTCGGCAAAAGTGGTTATCTCAGCTTCTTCGCCTGTGAGTTTTATTTCGTTGCCGCGTGAATGGATCTTTATTTTCGGGAAATAGCTGCGTATTTTATCAAGCAATGAATTGTTCGTGCCGAAGAAAACGACAGGGTCAACATCCTCAAGAAAAATAACTATCTCTGTCATTAATTATTAACCTTTCTGACGCGGTACTTTCCCTTCATTTCCGACCTTAAACATGTAAAAGTTTAAAAAAATGATTCAGGGATTTGCACAAAGTAAGTGTATTTTTCTTTAGAAGATTATCTTTGTCTTAAGTTTTTTCCTTATGCCGGTTATTACTCTGACTACTGAATGGAAGCCCGATGACTTTTACCACGGGATCATTAAAGGCAAGCTCTGCAGGTTATGCCCGGGTATTACAATAATTGACAATGCATTCAACATTCCGGCTTTTAATATATCCCATGCGTCGTTTGTAATCAGGAATACCTATAGAAATTATCCGGCAGGTACCATTCATATAATATGCGTTCATTCTGAGGCGGTGAAAGAGCGTAATTACCTTATAGTCAGGGCAAAAGAACACTATTTCATCGGAACAGATAATGGTATTTTTAATCTTATTCTCAATTCTGATCCGGATGAAGTTGTAAAGATCAAACAGGGGACTGGTTCAGATGAACTTGAAATATTTGCAAAAGCAGCTTCTGACCTCATATCCGGTAAGAAGCCTGCAGACATCGGCAGTCCATTCACTAATATAAGTGAAATAGTTCCCCTCAGGGCAACTATCGACAAGGATGTAATTATCGGGAGTATTATTTTCATCGACTCATACGGAAACGCCATCTCTAATATTACGAAAGAAGTGTTTAACAGGGTTTTCGAAGGAAAGGATTACCGGATTCTCATACAAAGCAATAAGAATTATACGGAAAGGATTCTTGAGAAATACAGCGATGTTCCTGTGGGGGAAATGCTCGCCAGATTCAATTCCCTCGATCTCCTTGAAATTGCCATAAACGGAGCCAATGTTTCCGAACTGCTCAGCCTGTCTACCGGATCGGTGGTACGAATTGACCTGGCTTCCAGGAATACATCACCTAACCGGTTGTTTTAAAATTATTGCTAATGAACGATAAAGAAAGAAGCAAGGAGGAGTTCGAAAAACTCCTTAACATTATTGATAAACTGCGGACAACATGCCCCTGGGATATGAAGCAGACAAACGAAAGCCTTCGGAAACTGACAATCGAGGAGACTTATGAACTTGCTGAAGCTGTATTTTTAAAGAATGACGATGCAATCAGAAACGAGCTTGGAGATCTCATGCTTCACATTGTATTTTATGCAAAGATCGGGTCTGAGAATGGCAAATTCACAATGACAGATGTTCTTAAAGGAATAAATGAAAAACTTATTTACAGGCACCCTCATGTATTTGGCGATGTTAAAGTCTCAGGTGCCTCAGAAGTTGAAGAGAACTGGGAACAACTGAAAATAAAGGAACACAATGGATACAAATCTGTTCTTTCAGGTGTGCCGACATCACTGCCTGCTACAATAAAAGCAAACAGGATACAGGAGAAAGTCAGGGGTGTGGGATTCGACTGGGAAAAAAGGGAACAGATATGGGATAAGGTAGCAGAGGAGATCGGTGAGCTTGAAGATGAAATAAATGATCAGGATGCCGAGAAAATGGAATCGGAATTTGGCGATGTTTTCTTCTCAATTATAAACGCTTGCAGGCTTTATGGGGTAGATCCTGAAGCTGCGCTGGAAAAGACTAACAGGAAATTCATCAGGAGGTTCAACTATTTGGAAAACCAAACGATAAGAAAGGGAAAGTCACTTCATGATATGAGCCTTGAAGAGATGAATGTGATCTGGGAAGAAGCGAAGAAGGAGGAATAACCCCTGTCACGCCAAGGCGTGACTGCCCCCTAAAGGGGCTCAAATCCAAGAAGAAATATATTTTAGCCCCCCTTTAGGGGGGTTGGGGAATCATTCAAATACATAGCTCAGCAGCTGGTATATCACTTTGGCTGCAACAAAATCAGGAAATTTACTGGCAGGTGAAGGGCATAGCTCAACAACATCGAAACCAACCACATTCCTCGACCCGGTAACATTCCTCAGAAAATGCATAATTTCAAAATAATCCGGTCCTCCCGGCTCCGGCGTTCCTGTCGAAGGCATTAATGAGGGGTCAAAGACATCAAGATCGATTGTTATATAGACATTTTCGGAAAGCTTATCAATAGCGCTTTTGTAAAGCTGCTTATTATAATAAAGATCTTGCGAATAAAAAATCCGTTTGTCATCGACAAATGGCAGTTCCTCTGCCGACATGCTCCGAATGCCTACCTGGACCAATGGTGCATATTCTCTTGCCCTTGCCATAGAACAGGCATGGTTAAACCTCGATCCTTCGTATTCCTGTCTAAGATCAGAATGAGCATCAAGCTGTAGAACCGTCAGGTTTTGAAATTTTTCTGAAAAGGCTCTGACTGATCCTATACTTACTGTGTGATTCCCTCCTACTATAACCGGAAATTTTTTCTCAGACAGCAAGAAAAGCGTTTTATTGTAAACTGCATCAACAAGGGCTTCAGGTGAGCTGTTTTCAAAAATTGGATCAATGGTATGTAAACCCTTCTTATGGACCTCGGAGGCCGTTTCAACATCATAAAACTCAAGGTTTACCGAAGCTTCCATTATGGCATCGGGGCCTTTATCGGAACCCTTTAGCCAGGTGCTGGTTACATCGTATGGCACTGGAACGATAATTATGCCCGACTCGGCATAATCATAAACTACTTCGGCGCCTCCGAAATTCATTTCAGGTAGTGATTGTTTACTTGGTCTTGGGTTTGGAAGGCTTCTTTTTGGTGGCAGGTTCCTCTTTTAAGGCAACCTTTTCCTTCTTTTTCCCTGCAGGCTTTTTAGCGCCCTTTTCACCAGAGTCAGGTTTTTCTGCCTCTTTTTCGGGTTCATCTTTCACCAAAAGATTCAATTCCTGGAGAATATTGTACCAGTGTGCAATTTTCTTTATATCGCTTGGATATACCTTATCCTTGTCGTACTCCGGAACGACCTCGCCGAACCAGACTTTAAGCTTCTCGGGATCTGATTTATAATCTACTGCGGGGCCTCCGTTATGCTTCTCATAAATAAGGTCGAATATTTTCCCCAAGGGCATATCTTCCTTTTCCGTATATACAGTAATCTCCTCGAGGGAGCTAACCTTGGAAGAGCCGAATGCGCTGCTTCGTCTT
>Ga0224523_1000705_pt1 | contig 16119 bp, 14 predicted proteins | sample CFST50metaG_FD_182732 | JGI IMG/M metagenome (GOLD analysis project Ga0224523, IMG submission 182732) | Peat soil microbial communities from Stordalen Mire, Sweden - C.F.S.T50 | ecosystem: Environmental > Terrestrial > Soil > Wetlands > Peat | place: Sweden: Norrbotten County, Stordalen Mire...
ATCCGGGTGATCTGAAAAATTAAATTTAAATTTATCTTGCTGTAAAGGCTGGGATGATTTTGTCAGATGAATTCCTCTTCCGGTGAATTCCGTGATGACATTAAAAGCCCGGAAGATGTCTCTGATGACTGAATCGCCCTGTAAACTTTCCCTGGAAAGGCCTTCCAGTTCCAGGTCCACATGATCAGCCAAAGCCGCTGCTTCATACCAGAAGGCTGCAGCCGACCAATCAGGTTCCACCGAAAACTTGCAGGGAAAGTAATTCCCTTCCGCGATGAAAATCCGGCTACGTTCCTGTACAACATGGATCCCAAAATCTTTCAATAGACCGATTGTCATTTTCACATATGGAAAAGAAACTGCAGGGCCGCTGAGGTGTAAGGTCAGTCCGCCGGGGATCTTCGGCCCGATCAGGATCAGGGCTGAAACAAACTGGCTACTTATACCGGGATCCACAATGATCTCCCGGCCTTTCAGGGAAGTTCCATGGATCATTACCGGCGGATAGCCCAGTTTTGAAAGATAATCGATCTGTGCGCCCATTGACTTCAGTCCGTCCACAAGGATCCCGATCGGCCGTTGTTTCATTCGTTCTGAACCGGTAAGGATCCACTTGCCCGGAACCATCGAAAGGTAGGCCGTGAGAAAACGCATCGCGGTACCGGCATTTGCCGTATCAAGTTCGGTCATCGACAACCGGCCATGATGTTCCCGGATCTTTTGCAGTAAATCCTGGAGAAGAAGGGTATCATCAGCATCAGAGAGATGCGCTATGTCAAAGCCGTCAGAAACCAGGGCCCGGATGATCAATAAACGGCTACTGATGCTTTTAGAGGAAGGCAAACGGATGCAGCCAATCAGGTTGCGATCTGTTTTTCTTATCGTAAAGGTTTTCATGACACCTCCCCTATCGTTCAAGTGTACGATAAAAATCAATGGATTCTATAATTTCACCAGGATCGCAGGGTTCTCCGGAAATTGCGTTTCCGGGCGACTTAAGCAGGGAAAAACAAGCCCCTGAACCTTTTCTTTTTTTATCATGTCCAATGAATTCCATCATGAAATCCAGGTCTTCCTTGTGAAGTGGATAATATTCGTAATCCGGGAAAATCATTCGGATGATGGCATCCCTGTCCCCTGAATCCAATCCGGATTTTATGACCGATAAATAGCTTTCGCATATCATTCCAAGGGCAATTGCATGACCATGCGATAAAGGGTTCCTTTTCGTTTGCAGGGAGAGCGATTCAAAGGCATGGCCGATAGTATGTCCGAAATTGAGGATCTCCCGGAGGTTTTTTTCCCTGAAGTCCTGTTCGACAATGCGGCATTTTATCGTAACCGATGCAGAAACAAGATCTTCCCAGATCTTTTTATCCGTTTTCATCTCCAGGAGATCCTGAAGCCGGATCGTACCCAGCTTTTTCCATAGGCGGATATCCGCAACAAGCGCAATCTTGATGATCTCCGCAAAACCGCTCACTAACTCGTAGGAATCGAGTGTTCCAAGAAATCCGGTAGAGATAAAAATTGCGTCGGGATTTTGAAAAGTGCCTACCTGGTTTTTAATATCTCCGAGGTTTATCCCGGTTTTCCCGCCAATGGCGGCATCCACCATTCCAAGCAGGGAGGTGGGGATATGAATGAACGGGATTCCGCGGTTAAAGGTCGATGCCACGAATCCGCCGAGGTCAGTGATGACGCCGCCTCCGAGGTTGATCAGCAATGAACGCCGGGATGCGCCTTTAACGGCAAGTATATTCCAGAGATGTTCTGCAGATTTTAAGGATTTATTTTTTTCACCCGCTGGAATTTCCAATACTTCTGCCGCTAACAAAGACGGAACAGCGGATGTTAACTCTTCCAGGCAACAGAACCGGGTTTGTTTATCGGTAAGAATAAAGATGGAATCTGGGCCGGGTGACAGGTTCCGGAGAAATGCATTCAATTCCTGAAAAACAGTGGATCCGGTAAATATCCCGGCAGCTTTTCCAGGGCCGGTGTTCAGAGTAAGTCGCATACTGTCAGATCATCCTTCATGAAAAGTTGCCATCAACAGATCAATATCCTGGAAAGGGAGATTAAAATATCGGCTGATAAAGGAATTGGTGCTCATACCGTTGTAGAGGTAAACGCCCTGCCTTACCCCATGATCCATTTTCAGGAAATTGTCAATACCTCCTTCCGTTCCGATATCCAGGATGACCGGAACGAAGATGTTGTTCAAGGCCTGGGATGCTGTGTGGGGAACCCGTGAAGGAATATTCGGAACGCAATAATGCGTGATGCCATGAACTTTATATACCGGGTTTTTATGTGTGGTCGGATGGGAAGTTTCAAAGCATCCTCCCTGGTCAATGCTGATATCTATTATGATGGATCCGTCTTTCATTTGGCTGACCATATCCTCGGTGATGAGGCAGGGGGTTTTCCCGTTTTTCGTATGGATGGCCCCGATCACAACGTCTGCCGTGTGCATCGATTCGAGTATTACTTTCGGATGCAGGATGGACGTAAAAACGCGCATACCCAGGTTGTTCTGCAACCTCCGCAACCGGTAAACGGAATTATCAAAAACCTTTACAAGGGCACCCAATCCTATAGCCGAACGCGTGGCATATTCGCCAACCGTCCCCGCACCGATAATCACCACTTCCGATGGACGAATCCCGGTAAAGCCACCAAACATCTTACCTCTCCCATATTCCGGATCGGAAAGGTATTCGGCGGCAATAAAGATGGAAGTACTACCTGCAATCTCACTCATAGCGCGGATCACAGAAAATGTATTCGCCCGGTCCCGGATCAGTTCAAACGCCAGTGCAGTAACTTTTTTCTGCATGAGCGAACGAAAATATTCTTCTTTCTGGATCCCGATCTGTAAAGCCGAGATGAGGGTTTGCCTGGGTTTCAGGAACTCCAGTTCGGTGGGCGTTACTGGCGCGACTTTCAGGATCAGGTCGGATTTGTAAACCTCTTCGGGCGAATAAACGATCTGCCCCCCTGCTTCACTGTATTCATGATCGGTAAAATGCGCAGAAATACCAGCCCCTGCTTCTATGACTACCTGGTGGCCGTGCTTCGTTAATAAACCTACTCCATCAGGAACGAGCACCACCCGGTTTTCCTGGGAACTGTTTTCTTTCAGGACCCCTATCGTGAGCTTGCTTTTCTGCCTGCCAACCTCCAGCATCTCTTCCTGCGGCCTGAGAAACTCGCTGTATTTTGATTTCTGTTCCTCCATGATCTCAAAATTTCATACGAAGATACAAAATAGCTGGTGAGTTTGTGAGCTGGCGAGCTGGTGAGTGAAAAAAAATTAACGAACTCGCCAACTCGCCAGTTCGCCAGCTCGTATGCTAAAACTTTATTCTCCGTTCGTCGTCCCCACTGATCCAAACCTTGACAACATCCGCGGGTAATAATGCCTCCACCAATTCCGGCCATTCAATGAAACAATAAGCGCCGGAATAAATGTATTCTTCATACCCGATGTCAAAAACTTCCTCGATCTTCCTGATCCTGAAAAAATCAAAGTGAAAAATAGAATCACCTGCCGTAGTCTTGTATTCATTGATGATGGCAAAAGAAGGACTTTGAACAACATCCACCGCTCCTAAAACAGAAGAAATAACCTTTATGAAAGTTGTTTTGCCGGCGCCCATTTTCCCGTAAAGTGCAAATACACGACGGCCGGGAAAAGAAGCCAGTAACTTCTCTGCAGCCTGCCTCAGACCGGATTCGTTGGGAACGTTCAGGATCAATTCAGAATATAGATAAAATTATTGTTTTCGTTTCATGACCACAAACGGAATCATGACCTCTTCGATTGAAACACCTCCATGCTGAAAGGTGTTTTTATAATAGTTCACATAATAATTGTAGTTGTTCGGGTATGCAAAGAAATCATCATTCATGCAAAAAACATAATTCGAACTTACATTCATTTTCGGAAGGAAAGCATCCGCGGGATTCTTGATCTCGAACACCTCGTTGTGTTCAAATTTCAACGCTTTCCCTGTTTTATACCGGAGATTGGTATTGGTATTCCGGTCGCCCAATATCTTCACCGGGTTACCTACCCGGATCGAACCGTGATCAGTCGTAATCACCACATTGACATCCTTTTCCGCAAGGAACTTGAAAATATCAAGCAGCGGCGAATGCTGGAACCACTGCATTGTCAGCGAACGGTAAGCCTTTTCATCATCCGCCAGTTCCCGGATGATCTCCATCTCAGTACGGGCATGCGAAAGCATATCGACAAAATTATAGACGATGAAATTCAGCTTATTCACCATCAGGTTGGGCAATGACTCCACCAGTTTCCGTCCATAGGTCATGTTCAGCACCTTGTAATAGGAATACCGGATATCCCGCCCATATCGTTTCAGAAGTTCTCCCAGCAATTCTCCTTCATAATTGTTCTTCGTCCCCTCTTCGTCTTCATTCACCCAATATTTTGGATATTTCTTTTCAATTTCTGTCGGAAGCAGACCTGCAAAGATCGAATTCCTTGCATACTGGGTTGCAGTGGGAAGAATGCTGAAATAGATTTCATCCTTTTCAACCCGGAAATATTCTTCAAGCACAGGTTGCAATACTTTCCACTGATCATACCGGAAATTATCGATCAGGATGACGAAAAGCGGGCGGTCATCGTTCAGGAGCGGAAAGATTTTCTCCTTTATCAGGTTGTGCGACTGAACCGGTCTATCGATATTTTTATTGTTCAGCCAGTCGGTATAGTTTTTCTCAAAAAACTTCGCGAAGGCATGGTTCGCTTCATCTTTCTGCATTTTCAGCACCTGGTTCATTCCTTCGTCCTGCGATTTCTCCAGTTTCAGTTCCCAATAAGTGATTTTCTTATACACTTCTACCCATTCTTCATGGTTCAACCGGGGACTTATCTCCATCCCGATATTCCGGAATTCCTGCTGGTACTGAAAGGTCGTTTTCTCGCTGACCAGCTTCTTGGTCTCCAGGTTTTTCTTGAGGCAGAGCAGGATCTGGTTGGGATTAACGGGTTTAATGAGGTAATCGGAGATATTAGATCCGATGGCATCTTCCATGATCGTTTCTTCCTCGCTCTTGGTGATCATCACGATCGGAAGGTTCGGAAAATCGGATTTCATCTTCATCAGGGTCTCAATCCCCGACAACCCGGGCATCTGCTCATCCAGAAAAACAATGTCAAAATCTTTCTTCCTCAAAATTTCGACGGCTTCCTGGCCGTTGTTCGAGATATCTACCTCATAACCTTTTTCTTTTAAAAAAATGATGTGCGGTTTCAAAAGGTCTATCTCATCATCCACCCATAAAATATTCGTCTTCACCATGGTTTTCTAATTTATCATATAGGATAAAATGTTGTAATATTGCTTTTATTGTCTGCCTTATGTATTTTTATCATCTTTTAACAAAGTTACAAGGAATCCGGCGATGAACAACTTGCCCTACAAACCAAAAATCATCAATGATCCTATTTATGGATTGATAACGATACCAAATACGCTTGTTTTCGATATCATCGAACATCCTTGGTTTCAGCGGCTGCGCAGGATCATCCAACTCGGGCTGACGCATTATGTTTATCCTTCAGCAGTTCATACACGGTACCAGCATGCGCTGGGAGCCATGCACCTCATGACTCAGGCGGTGGAAGTGTTGCGATCGAAAGGGATTTTAATTTCTGCGGATGAAGAAGAAGGCGTTCTTTGCGCAATCCTGCTGCATGATATCGGCCATGGACCTTACTCACATGCATTGGAACAGACCATGGTAAAAGACCTCTCCCATGAAGATCTTTCCTTGCTGATGATGGATTCACTGAACGATTTCCTGAATCATCAACTGGATACAGCAAATAAAATATTCCGGAACGATTATCCGAAAAAATTCCTGCATCAGTTGGTTTCGAGTCAGCTCGATATGGATCGGCTTGACTACCTGTCGCGTGATAGTTTCTTTACGGGCGTGGCAGAAGGGGTAATCAATACTGACCGGATCATCAAAATGCTTACGGTAATGGATGATCAGCTTGTGGTGGAAGGAAAAGGTATTTATTCCATAGAAAAATTCCTCATTTCCAGGAGGTTGATGTACTGGCAGGTATACCTCCATAAAACTGTAGTCGCTGCAGAATACATGCTGGTAAACATCCTGAAACGAGCCAAGGAATTGGCCTCGGAAGACATCCCCTTGTTCGGTTCACCGGTGCTGCATCTTTTTCTTTATTCGAATATTACAATCGATCATTTCCTTGGAGAACGAAAATGGATCGAAGATTTTGCAAAGCTGGATGATTACGACATTTTTTCCGCCATCAAAGTTTGGACAACTCACCGTGATCCCATCCTCTCCTATCTATGCAAAAGCCTGGTTGACCGGCATCTCTACAAAGTCGAGATCCGGAATAATCCCTTCGAACCGGAATATGTCTCTTTCCTGAAGGAAAAAACGGCAGCACAATTCCGGTTAAGAGAAGAAGAGATCGGCTATTTTCTTGTTGAAGGTACCGTTACGAACAATGCCTATAATCCCGAACATGACCGGATCCGGATCCAATTCCGCAACAATGAACTGGTGGATGTTTCCGAAGCATCCGACCAGCTGAACATCTCGGTCCTGTCAACACCGGTTAGCAAATACCTTTTGTGTTACCCAAAAAACCTGATAAACTGACAGGTTGAGGGGAAAATATTTTCTGGCTGATTCGAAATTAATTGGTAACTTGCAAGCCTTTTCTGAGTGTAATTATCTATAATAAAGAGTATTGATGGATTTTACCGCACGACAGATTGCAGACATTCTGAATGGCAAAGTGGAAGGGGATCCGGAGGTAGTCGTATCCAGACTCGCAAAAATCGAAGAAGGTCTTCCCGGAACCATGACCTTTCTTGCCAACCCGCTTTATACCCATCACATTTATACCACAAAGGCCTCCGTCATCATAGTAAATGAGGATTTTATTCCTTCACAACCCATTGCAGGTACCCTGATACGGGTTGAAAATGCTTATATTTCCTTTGCGAAACTCCTCGAGATATTCCAGAACCTGCAATCCGACAAAAAAGGAATTTCACACTATGCCTTTATTTCCAAAAGCGCAAAGATCGGCGAAGATGTTTATATCGGGGAATTCGTTTCGGTTGGTGACAATGCCATAATCGGTAGCCAGGTTCATCTCTATCCACAAACCTTCATTGGCGACAATGTCACGATCGGTGATAAAACAACGGTTTATGCCGGTGTGAAGATCTATCATGATTGTTTGGTCGGAAGTGACTGCACACTTCATGCAGGCGTTGTCATCGGTGCTGATGGTTTTGGTTTTGCGCCCCAGGCCGACAATCAGTACAAAAAAGTGATCCAGACAGGCAATGTCGTTATCTACGATAATGTTGAGATCGGGGCAAATACTACGATCGACCGGGCAACCCTGGGATCGACGGTCATCCATTGCGGGGCAAAGATCGACAACCTGGTTCAGATCGCGCACAATGTTGAGATCGGAGAAAATACCGTGATCGCGGCTCAAACCGGGATCTCAGGTTCGACCAAGATTGGAAAGAATTGCATCATCGCGGGCCAGGTAGGTATTATAGGGCACCTGAACATCGGCGACAATGTTAAGATCGGCGCCCAGTCGGGGATAGAACATGACATCAAAGACGGAGATGTATTTCTCGGCACACCTGCACTGGAAGCCGGAAAAACCCGGCGTTTGTATGTTTACTGGCGAAATTTTGACCAACTGGCAAAGAAGATTTATCAGTTGGAAAAATTATTGAAGAAAGAATAACGGTTCTGTTTTCTAACGAAGATTATGAGCGATAAGCAAAAAACCATAAAATCCTCTATCAGCATTTCAGGTACCGGGCTTCATACCGGCAATGTTGTGAATCTGAGTTTTCATCCGGCACCTGAAAATTTCGGTTATAAATTCAGGCGGACCGACCTCGGTTCTGATAATGAAGTGCCAGCCGATGTGGACCATGTTGTGGATACTTCCCGCGGTACAAGCATCGAATACAAAGGCATACGGATCGATACAATCGAACATGCGCTGGCAGCGCTGGCAGGACTCGGGATCGACAATGTACTGATGGAACTGGACCAATCGGAAACACCCATTCTTGACGGAAGTGCACGAATCTATGTTGAAAAACTACTGCAGGCAGGTATCGCCGAACAAAAGGCTGCCCGGAAAACCTACGAACTGACCACGAATGTCACCTATACGAATCCTGTAAAGAAAACGCAGATCATCGCCATTCCGGCAAAAGAGTTCCAGTTATCGGTGATGATCGATTTTGATTCCCAGGTTCTGACTTCGCAGAATGCTGTCATGACAACAATCAGCAGGTTCAAGGACGAAATTGCCCCCTGCCGCACCTTCGTTTTCCTGCATGAACTTGAAATCCTTCTCAATAACAACCTGATCAAAGGGGGCGACCTGAACAATGCGATCATATTCGTTGACCGGGTGATCTCGCGGAAAGAACTGGACCATCTTGCACACATATTCAATAAACCCCGTGTGGAAGTACTGAAGGAAGGCATACTGAATAACCTGGAGCTGAAGTTCCCGAATGAACCGGCGCGGCATAAATTGCTCGACATGATTGGCGATCTTGCCCTGGTAGGGATGCCCATTAAAGCCCATGTGATCGCCAGCCGTCCCGGACACTATTCAAATGTTGAATTCGCCAAACTGATTAAAAAGCAGATGTTGTCGGAGCAACGGACCGAAACGGTTCCGCAGTTTGACCTCAGTAAGAAACCTGCCTATGACATAATGCAGATTCAGAAGGTCATTCCCCATCGCCCGCCTTTCCTGCTGATCGATCGGATCCTTGAAATCAGCGAGAATCACGTGGTGGGGATGAAGAATGTGACGATGAATGAACCTTTTTTTGTAGGTCATTTCCCGATAGAGCCGATCATGCCGGGTGTTCTTCTGATAGAAGCCATGGCACAGGTTGGTGGAATCTTTGTACTGAGTTTTGTTCCGGACCCGGAAAATTATATCACCTATTTTCTCAAGATCGATAAGGTAAAATTCCGGCAAAAGGTAGTTCCGGGCGACACCGTGATCTTCCACAATACACTCTTAGATCCCGTAAGGCACGGGATCTGTCATATGGAAGGAAAGGCCTATGTAGGCAATAAAATAGTTATGGTAGCCGAACTGACGGCACAAATTCAAAAAAAATAAAAACAATGAATCAACCCCTGGCATATGTCAATCCCCAGGCGAAAATAGCTGCCAATGTAGTTATTGAGCCTTTCGTCTGCATCGATAGAAATGTGATCATTGAAGAAGGTACATGGATCGGATCCAATGTAACCATTATGGAGGGCGCCCGTATCGGGAAGAACTGTAAAATATTCCCCGGTGCAGTCATCTCAGCTATTCCGCAGGATTTAAAATTTGCAGGTGAAGATACCATCGTGAAGATTGGCAATAATGTAACTATCCGCGAATTTGTCACCATCAACCGCGGCACCAAAGCCAGTTATGAAACCGTAGTTGGCGATAACACCCTGTTAATGGCTTATGTTCATGTGGCCCATGATTGTGTTGTTGGGAATAACGTTGTCATGGCCAATGCCTCCGGGCTTGCCGGCCATGTGATTGTTGACGACTGGGCCATTATTGGGGCGATGGTTCCGATCCACCAATTCTGTCATATCGGAGTACATGCATTCATAGCAGGCAGAACAGGTGTAGGTAAAGATGTTCCTCCCTATACAAAAGCAGCAAGGGAGCCTCTTTCCTATGTCGGGGTTAATTCGATCGGACTGCGAAGAAGAGGATTTTCCATAGAGGTGATCAATAAGATCCAGGAAATTTACCGGATCATCTTCCTGAAAAACTTCAATGTCACGCAAGCCGTTGAGATCATTGAAGCCAAGGTGGAAGCTACACCCGAGCGCGATGAGATCCTTTCATTTATTTCCAATTCCAGTCGCGGGATTATGAAGGGTTATTCTAAAATCCGTGAAAAATAAACGATACCGGCAGGTTTCTCATGCCGAAATCATTATTCCCCTGTGAAAATTAGCCTGACCGGTACCGGCAAAAAGTTTAACACCGAATGGATATTCCGGGAACTCAGCTATTCCTTCGAGAAAGATCACGCTTATGCAATCCTGGGAAGAAATGGCTCAGGAAAATCAACCTTGTTGCAAGTCATCGCAGGAAACATTAATCCCACATCGGGGAAAGTTAACTATAGCAAAGACGGACAGGAAATTCCTGTGGAAAAGATCTTTCAGCACCTTACCATTGTAGCGCCATACCAGGAGCTGATCGAGGAATTCACTTTACGGGAGATGCTGGATTTCCATTTCTTTTTTAAGTCGCTGGTTCCGGGATATACCATCCCGGATATCATCGATAGAATCGGGTTTAAGGATCCCGGCAGGAAAACGATCCGGTTATTTTCTTCCGGTATGAAACAACGGGTCAAGCTGGTCCTTGCATTGTTCAGTGATGTCTCTATTGTGTTACTGGATGAACCTACAATGAACCTCGACGAGACCGGTACGAAATGGTATCTCCAGCTGGTCGGTGAAATGGCAAAAAACAGGATCATCCTCGTCTGTTCGAACCTTCAACAGCAAGAAACCGTATTTTGCAAGGAAAAATTATTTATCGAAGATTATAAACCGCAGAGGGCGTCCTGAAACCAGGGAATGTTCGGCACCGCGTTTTTTTTCATCTGCTTTCCTGAGTAAATCAGATTGAAAGCAGGTTGCAGATTTAAAAAAAATGCCTAATTTTGCACCCCAATTATTTTATTATCAATAAAAGTTTTATGGCAACAACCGCTGATATCAGAAATGGCTTAGTAATTGAATATAATGATGATCTTTTTTCAATTGTAGAATTTCAGCACGTGAAACCGGGCAAGGGACCAGCATTCATTCGTACAAAACTCAAGAACCTTAAGACCGGCAGGGTTATCCCCAATACTTTTGATTCCGGCGTCAGGATCAATGTGGCAAGAGTTGAAAGAAGGAAATATCAATACCTTTACAAGGACGATTCCGGTTATCATTTTATGAACACAGAATCCTTTGAGCAGACATTTATTCCCGCAGAGATGATCAATGCTCCAGCCTTCCTCAAGGAAGGCCAGGAAGTTGAGATCCTGTTCCATGCCGACACGGAAACCCCTCTTACCTGCGAGCTTCCGACATATGTAGTTTTGAAAGTGACCTATACCGAACCCGGCATGAAAGGTAACACTGCAACAAACTCCATGAAAAGCGCTACGGTTGAAACCGGAGCAACAGTAAGGATCCCCCTCTTCATCGAGACAGGGGAACTGATCAGGGTGGATACCCGCACGGGTGATTATTCCGAAAGGGTGAAGGCATAGAGCATTAATTTAGTAAACCGGATGAAAACCGGGATGTTTAGATTAACCTTATTTCAAATTACGGACGATGAAATTTGATTCTGCTCAAAAACTTAAAGAAATTGCCGGCCTGATTCATGCACGTTTTGTGGGTGACCCGGATTTTATCGTTTCCGGGATCAATGAAATCCATATGGTCGAACCCGGTGATCTTACCTTTGTCGACCATCCCAAATATTACGACAAGGCTTTAAAGTCAAAAGCCACCACGATCCTGATCAATAAAGACATAGATCCGCCTTCAGGTAAAGCATTGATCATCTCCGATCATCCCTTTGATGATTATATTTTCCTGGCAGCAACATTCCGTCCTTTTCAAAAGGCAGTATCTGCCATCAGCCCTTCTGCCGAGATCGGTGCAGGGACGGTTATCCAACCCGGTGCTTTTATCGGAAATCATGTTAAGATCGGAAAAAATTGTATCATCCATGCTAATGCCAGCATTTATGATCATTGTATCATCGGTAACAATGTCATCATTCATTCCGGTGCTGTGATCGGCTCAGATGCCTATTATTTTCAACGCAGGCCCGAAGGTTATAAAAAACTTGAATCCTGTGGCCGGGTAGTGTTGGAAGACAATGTGGAAGTGGGCGCACTGACCAGTATCGACAAAGGGGTGTCCGGAGATACCATCATTTCCTTCGGAACAAAGTTTGATAACCATGTCCAGGTTGGCCATGATACTTATATCGGAAGGAATTGCCTCATCGGAGCATTTTGCGCCATTGCAGGAGTAACAAGGATTGAGGATGATGTTATTCTTTGGGCCAGCGTACTTATCAACAAAGACCTTGTGATCGGAAAAGGCGCTATTCTTCTTGCCGGTTCCGGAACCGAAAAGTCTCTTGAGGGAGGAAAAACCTATTGGGGTACGCCGGCAATTGAAGCCCGGAAAAAATGGCGTGAAGTCGCTGCTTTGAAGATGTTGCCGGAGATCATTCAGAAACTGAAATAATAAATCGGAACGCGTAACGCGTTATGCGTCACGCGTATCGGCTTGTGGTTTCTCCTTCGGCAGGTAATACAAGTCAAGTGCAACCAGGATGGCAATGAATCCCCAGAAGGGGACAGAAGCTTTATCCGTGTCGAGGAAATCATTCATGGTTCCATGGAAGTAATAAGTGATCAACCCCAGCAGAACCGATAGGCTCAGCATCCTGATCTCCTTCGAATCAGTCTTCTTATAAACCCGTAATCCGGTGCGAACAACAAAGAAAAGTATACATACAACCCAGAACATTCCCAACACTCCGGATTCCGCAAGTGGACCGATATACTCACTGTGGGCATTCCCTTTATCCCCGGCATTTGTACTGATCCGGGTTTTCTCGCTATATCGCTGGAAAGGCGCATATTCAAACTGGTAAGTTCCTGGACCGAAACCCAGTACCGGCCGTTCCCGGAACATACGAAAAGCAGATGCCCAGCGGTTCAGACGCTCCAGGTTTGAATCATCAGTTGTTACATTCGAAATAGATTGTACATGTTCAAGGAAGTTGGCAGAAGTTCCCTGTTTGTTTTTTTCAAGTTTTTCCCAGATGTCGTTTTGAAAAAGGAAGAAAATGCTGAGCAGGATACCGAAGGAAATCAGGATCCACTTCAGTTTTATCTTCAAGGCAATGACCAGGTAAACCAGAACAGCGAATGCAAGGCTAACCCAGGCGGCCCGGCTATAGGAAAGGACCAGGGCCATGATGAGGACTACCAGCACGAGAAATGAGAAAAACCGGAGGGTTTTCGAATAGGTCTTTGTAAAAGAGAAACCGGCAAATACGGGGATGAAAAACGCCAGGATTGCGCCGTATGCAGTATGATCATTATAGAATGGCTCCATTACCCAATGACCCGATTGTTCAGAAAATCCCCATAAATAATGGTTATAGGTCGTATAGATGATCACCCCGACCAAGGGAATAGCATAAAGCCAGATAAATGAGCGGATGTTCTTTATCTTCCGGAACAGAAGGATCCCAACAAAATAAAAAGGAACAACAAACCATAACCTTGCCGTCAGCGCTTTTATGGAGACAATGGGGATCTGGCTTGTAAGGCTGGTAATGAACATCCATGCGAGACTAAGCACAATAATAATGGTCAGCGGGTGCTTAAGGATCTTCCTGTCGTAATTGGTTGAATAAAAAAGCTTAATAATGAACAACGCCAGTACTCCTGCCATCAGTGGTTCGGTGGGGAGCGAGATCCCCAACCCGAATTGGGGATCCGTCATGTTGATTGCAATCGGTGTGAAAAATACAATCAGCAGGAGGATCTTGTCCATGGAATAAAAATACAAGTACAGGATCACGGCAAGAACCGGGATCAGGAGTGTCCAGTAGATATCCCGAAGCATAAAGTATACATTAAGTGCGATAAAAATCACACTAATGGCATATACCCATCTTATTTTAGTTCTTTCCAGCAATTCTCTGAAAAATGAATTTTGATTATATGGTTGTTTCTACTTCCGGCCTTTTCCGCCGTCTTTCAATGATGCCGATTACAACAACAGCCAGGAATAAGGATGCCAGGGCAGAAACCACAACGATGACCCATCTTACGGGATATCCCTTTTTATCAGCCACGAAAGGCTTGTTCAGCACATTAACATAGGTGTAATTCCTGTTCAGGTCCAGAACGGCCCGGTCGTAGTCCAGCTTAAATGCGCTATAATCTTTCGTTATAGCAATCATTAAGTTCGATAACATTTCCCGCTCTCCCCCTTTTTCCTCGAGGTTCTTCTTCAGCCGGTTCACCTCACCACCTCTGTTGCCTGAACCTCCTCCCGAGAGGTAAGCCCGCATCACTTCGCGGGTCTGGTTGGGATAATCCAGCAAACCGTATTTAACTCCAAGTTCCTGTGAACGTTGTTGAAGGGAATCCAATTCCATTCTTTTATAATTGGTAACCGTTCTGTAATTATTTACAACTTCTCTGAATTTTTCCTTATGAAGTCCGCGAAGTTTAAAGTTGTATTGGTTCATGATCTCATTCACCATATCACAGGCGACCTTTGGATCTTTATCCCAAACCTCAATGATTACCGCACCATAGGGTGTCTTCGAAATTTTCACATTTTGACTGTATTCCCACAATAAGGTACTTGTATAATATACATAACCCGGGTCTATCCCATAATGTCTCGGAAGATCAAATTTTGCAACCACACTGTCGCGGATATCTTTCGATTGCAGCACTTGTATCATCTGTTCACTAAGGCTTTCATCTGCATAGGCTGATATATTGGAAGGATATAAAACCGCAAATGATTTGAACAGGGGTGTAATGAAAATTGAACTGGTGAAAAATGCGGCGAGAATCGCAGCTGCCACTATAATCACCGCAAGATGAATCTTCCAACGAATAAGAATTTGGATTAAACTTTTACTTTTAAAGTAATCTTCCATAACTGTATAATTTAGGAATTTGAATTTAAATTTCCGGGTTCAGGATAGGTGGAATTTCTTGTGTGATTCGTATTTGCTGATCTTCTCCATCATGATGATGACGATGATAGTGAAAAAGAAGGCAGAAAAGGTTGTTACCACCACGATCAGCCACTGCACCGGGTAGGATTTCCGTTCGGCTTTGTAAGCATTGTTCACGATGAACTTCTGGGGCAGGTCTTCTTCTGCATCCACCTTGGCTTCCTTGAATTTCGCCTGCAGCAATGTCAACTGATGGGTTTTAAATTCGAGAGCATTCTTCAACGACATATAAATACCTCCATATTGCCCTAGCACATCAAGCCTTTTTTGCAGAGCAGCCATAGCCGATCTGTTATTATTACTGGTCGCAATGGCCATTTGCGTATTCAGTGCCTGTGACTGGTACTCTACATCATTCACGCCGAGTTTCCCGATGGCTACCAGTGAATCTGCAACCTTATCTACTTCCTCCTTCAATGAATTGTATTCTGCTTCCACAATCCTGTAACCGCTATAGGCCCTTTGCCGTTGCATTTGGTTCTTTGTAGAGTCGAGAAGGTCGGCAATCTTATTGGCTATGTCAGCCGCCATCTGCGGATCTTTATCCAAAACCGAGATCTGTACGGCCATATATTCAGTACGGCGAAAGGTAATATTCCGGTCATATTCCTTATAAAGGGATTCATTTTTGTATCTGGAAGTAGAATCGATCCTGTAATGCTGAACAAGATTGAACTTCTGAATGATCCGGTCGCGGATTTTATTGGAATTCAAGATCTGCAAGAGTTGTTCTGCCTGTTCGTCTTCGCCAAAGGACATAAGATCCTGTCCTTTTGCTGATTGGTCACTCAGTAAGGCTTTTGAAACGGAACTGGTACTGGCAGGATACATTATAACGGTAGACTGGAATTTCGGAGTTATGAACCATGGGCAAGAGAAGAACCATGAACCGAGAGCAGCAATGATGATGACCATCAGAAGCGGCTTTCTCCATTTGTATAAAAAGATAACCAGGCTGCCAGAATCAAAATCACCATTTCTTTTCATTTCATTTGTCATAGTATCAAAGATCAAATAATTTCCAAAATTATTGTTTTTTCATGAAACCGCAAAAAGAGAAGATCATGGAAGAAAGGAAATGAGTTAACGGTCTTCACGGAGGATCAGAAGCATGGATTTCAAATTAAGAAGTTTTAACGCTGCAGCAAAACCGACGGAAAGAACGATCATCAGGAAAAAGTTCAGTAGCCAGGAATTGC
>Ga0224523_1000706_pt1 | contig 16082 bp, 11 predicted proteins | sample CFST50metaG_FD_182732 | JGI IMG/M metagenome (GOLD analysis project Ga0224523, IMG submission 182732) | Peat soil microbial communities from Stordalen Mire, Sweden - C.F.S.T50 | ecosystem: Environmental > Terrestrial > Soil > Wetlands > Peat | place: Sweden: Norrbotten County, Stordalen Mire...
CATTCCACGCGCTCGGTCTCGACCTGCTGCGGGCGCGCGCCGCTGCCGCCGGATTGCCGCCAAACTTCGCGATTCTCGACGAGACCGCTCGCCATGCTCTGCTCGCTCAGGTGCGCGAGGAGGCGGGTGAGTGCGCGCTATCGGTCGCGCGGGCCGCGAGCGCCATCTCGGCGGCCAAGGCCGCGCTGGTCGCGCCAGCAGATGCAGCACCCGAACTGGCGGCAATCTACTGTGTGTATGAGAAGGCTCTCGCCGGCGCGGGCGCGGTGGATTTCGACGATCTGCTGGTGCGTGCTGTCCGCCTGTTGGAGACGGATCAAGCCGCGCTCGCCTCCGCGCGCCGTCGCTGTCGCCACCTGCTGGTGGACGAGTATCAGGACATCAATGCCGCCCAATACCGCTTGGTCCGCCTGCTCGCGCCCGAGGGTCCGTCCACGAATCTGTGCGCGGTTGGCGATCCCGATCAGTCGATCTACGGTTTTCGCGGTTCCGATCCTTCCTATTTCGGCCGTTTCGCCAGCGACTATCCTGGAGCCCGCACGCTGACGCTTGCTCGCAATTATCGTTCCGTGGCGTCGGTCGTGGGTCTGGCCACCGCTGTCATCGAACGCACGCCCGGCCGCGCGGCGCGTGCGCTGCAGCCAGTTTCGGCGCGCGGATGCAAAGTCCTTCGCCAAGTTCTCTCCGACGAGCGAGCCGAGGCGGACTTCATTGCCGCCGAGATTGAGGCGCAGGTTGCGGGCACCAGTTTCCTTTCCATGGATGCGGGCCGTGCCGCCGACGGGCACGGCCTGGCCTTTCATCAGATCGCGGTATTGGTGCGTCTGTCTGCCCAGGCCGATGCCATCGAAGAGGCGCTCGACCGCAGCGGGATTCCCTATCACCGCCGGGGCGACGACGCGTTCACCGCGCGCCCGCATGTGGCGGACATCTTGGCCAAGCTGCGCCGCCATGTCGATGAGATGGGAACCCTGGCAGGGTTCCCATGCCCTCCCGCGATGGTCCGCGGCGAGCGAAGCTCGCCGACTCCCCACGCGACTGAGATGGGAACCCTGGCAGGGTTCCCATGCCCTCCCGCGATGGTCCGCGGCGAGCGAAGCTCGCCGACTCCCCACGCGACTGAGATGGGAACCCTGCCAGGGTTCCCATGCCCTCCCGCGATGGTCCGCGGCGAGCGAAGCTCGCCGACTCCCCACGCGACTAGCCAGCCCGCGCAGGCGCAGTTTCCGCCAGTCGCAAACCTGCTCGCAACGCTGGTTCCCGACGCCAATCTCGACCCACGCTGCCTGCGTGCGCTGGAACTCTTGCAGGCCTTTGCCGTGCCGTTTGGTGCCGATGCAGCCAACTTCCTCTCCGAAATGGCACTGGCGCGCGAAACCGACCTGCAATATCTCCCGCAAAAGGTGGCGCTGCTGACCTTGCATGCGAGCAAGGGCCTGGAATTCCCGCTGGTCTTCATTGCCGGGTGCGAGGACGGAATCCTGCCGCTGCGTCTGCCTTGGCTGCCACCCGCGGACCTGGAAGAAGAGCGCCGTCTGCTCTACGTGGGCATGACCCGCGCCCAGCAACGCCTGGTCCTGACCGCCGCCCATCGCCGCAGCCTGGCCGGCCGCACAGTGGAGAATCGCCCCTGTCCGTTTCTCGACGACATGCCGGCCGAGCTGCTCACCACCTCGCGCTCGGCCCCGCGCCGTCACAAGGCGCGCCAGCTATGCCTATTGAAATCCTAACTCTTTCGCACTCCGGGCACGAGACTGCTTTGAATGCCGCGTTCTGCTAGCAACCAATATCGCCTCGTTGCCGAGAACTCCTGCTGGTGCTCTCCACGCAACCAGCAGCAAGCTGTCACACCCACGCGATCGCGGGCGCGTACGAGCGCCACTGCCCCGAGACGACCTTTCTTGCCCGCGGTGTCCTGCTTCCTGGATGGATGAAACACCCGAAGCGAGAAGGAGCCTTGCTCGCGCGTGACTTGATTGTGAAAGAGCTCCATTGGGTTGATGGCACGGCTGCCGTATTTATCGTCTTGACAGTACGGGCCGAACACCGACGACAGGAGCATCTCGATATGGGCGCCGCACTCGCCGGCAACAGCGCGCGTGAGACCGGGTGGGCTCCTCTACGAGCAACTCGTGAACCGGGCCGTCGCCTTCCTGCCGATGCCGAAGAAGACGTCGAGGACGCCGAAGCGGGCCCAACTGCGATGCGGGTTGGGTGTGGTGTCGCATGGGGCGCGGACGCTACGGTTTCGTGCCCGGCAAGAGGCGCGGGTACATCCATCCGGTGACGGCGCTCACCCAGGCCGTAGCCGCCAGCCAGGCGCCCAGCACGTCCGAAGGATAGTGCACGCCGAAGTAAACCCGCGACACACCGACACCGATGGCGAAGGCAGCGCCCGAGACGAGCGCGGTGATCCGCACGCTGCGCGGGACGCCACGCGTCCATAGGAGAACAAGCAGGCTCGCGATGACGCCCGTCGACACCATCGTGTGCCCGCTCGGGAACGACGGCAACGCTGGCGTCGACAGTATATAGATCCAAGTCTCGCCCGGTCGCGCCCGACGGAACCTTTCCTTCAACAGCACGTTGAGAAGCAGGCTGCCGCCCGCGGCGAGGGCGAGAAAGAGAGCCTGTCGAAACTGCCGGTAGATGACCAGTATCGCGAGCACAGCAAGCGCGAGCAACATCATCGGAAGTGGGCCGCCTGCCTGCGTGCAAGCCATCATCAGAGAGTCCGGAGCACCCCGCATGCCGACAACCCAGCGCTGAATTGGCTCGTCGAAAACATCGAGCTCCCCTTCGCGCATCTCACTCGCCAGACGTGCAAAGAACACCGTCGCCCCGAGGCACAGAGGCAGACTCCAGGAGAGTCGGCGCACAACGCGCGCCCCGAGGCGCGCCGTAGCCACAGCCAATCGCGAAAGCGGTCTCAGTGACGACACCCCAGCTTCTGCTGTGGGGACTGCCAGGCTCGCACTCGATCTTCGAGCAGCTCCAGGACGCGCTGGAGATCGCGCGCCGGTCCTGCAACGTGATCGGCCTGGTGGAGTGAGGCTGTCCATAGTCGTGGATTGCGGCGCCTGCCGTCCCGCTCATCCGGTGATGAACGATAAGGCAGGGCCGCAACCGATGATGTCGCTGGTCCTAGGCGGCTTCATGTCGCCGTCGACGGTGGCGATGGTCGGCTCCTGGTAGTCGATGCTCAGATGCGGCACGACCGCATCGAAGGTAGCCGGCAGCGGCAGGCCGGCCCAAAGCGGGCCGAGGCTGCCGACCAGCCCCCAGAACGACAGGTGTGTCGACCGGAGCATGAAGCATCCAGGTTGGCTTCTCGCCTTAGGCATGGCTCGGCAACCGAGGCCGATATCGTCAATCGAGGCGCAGATGATCCCGGTATGGGTCGTGAAGGGCGCGACGGGCGGATCGTTGCCCTCGGGTAGTGTGATCGTGGCGTGCACCGGTCGGGTCAGGATCTGCTTCGACTTCCTGAAGGTTAGCAGGGACAGGATCTCATTGCCGATCGTCGTCAGAACGACCTTGATCGCCCGCCTCGGCCCGCGGTGCTTGGGGTCCTCGTAGTACTTCTGCAGAAAATTCACGGGGAGTCCCGTGCCGTAGAGGAAGCCGTACTCGTCGTTAATCTTGAGCGGGTTGAGCGGCGTCACGTCCAGCGGACGCTTGTCGCGGATCTTGGCGGCGATGAGTTCGGCCAGTTTGACCGCAGGATGCTTGGTGAGTCCGAGGGTCGTTGCAAGATTGTTCATTGTGCCGATGGGGATGATGAGAATCTGCGGGATAGGCGCGGCCGGGGAGCGTTCGTGCTCGAGCAGCACCTTCGACAGTGTCTCATGCACGGTGCCGTCGCCGCCGGCGATGACGAGTATGTCAGGACGGTCGTGGCTAAGCTGCTTGGCCGTACCTTCGAGCGCGCTGAGTGTCTCAGGGTTGTAGGTCCAGCGCGGAGTGGCGAGGATCGATGAGATCACTTTGCCGAGCCCGGCTCGGGGCGTGTTCTTGCCCGCCTTCGGGTTGGTGACGACTGCGACTTTCTTTTCTGTCATTTCTCCCCCCTGGCGCGTTTCAGAAGGTGCCGGCGAGTCCCAGACCGTGCGCTCCGACCGGGGCGATCTGGACGTGAGTTTCCCAGCGGCGGAGGTGAAGCCAGGGGACGCCGATGCCGATGCCGGTGCCGACTACCGCGGCGACGGCGACGTCGGTTGGAAAATGATGGCCGGACGCGACCCGCTCGACCCCAATGCTGCTGGCAATCAGTGCGCCTACGAACCAGGGCCAGACCTGCTCGCCGTACCGTTTGCGAATGGTGTACGCCGCCACCGCGAGACCGGCGAACGCGGTAGAGACGTGGCCGGCATAAAAGGAGAGATAGCCCTCGCCCGCGCCGACGAAGGCGGGATCGCCCGCATAGGTGCGGGGTCTCGGGCGCGCCACGATGAAGTTGGTCGCATTCTGTAGAGCGGTGTCGACGGCCAACGCCTCGACGTAGATCACCAGATCTTCACCCCAGGCGCGCCCAAACCCCAGGGCGAAAAGATCGACGAGAGGCAGCGCCGACAGCACGCTATAGACCGTGGCATCGGCGGCAATGCTCGCGGCCTGGCTGTGGTAGTGGACGGTCCACCGGTCGAGGCTATTGATGCCGTCCGGTTTACAGGGACAGTCTTTGTGCACCAGCTGGTTCTCGAATAGGATGCGCACCAGCCCCGCGGCGCCACCCACGACGATAAGGGGAATGTCGACAGCCAGATGCAGCTTGTACACCTCGCGTGGCTGCGGTTTGGGTGGCGCAGGCCAGTCAGCGGGCAGCGGCTGCTGTGTCGGTTCAAATGGAGTGGGTGTGGTGTCGTCTTGGACGGAGGTGGCGAGCAACAGCAGCGCAATCAGAGCGTTCACGGGTTTGCTCCCGCAAGTCTTTGGGTTGTCGATCTCATTTCTTGCCGCTCCTTGGAGCCGTCTTTGGTGGTTGCGCCTTGGGCGGTCCTTCGTCCTTCTGCAAGAAGATAGTTGAGCAATTTCACCGGCGCTCACCCCCCGCCACGGGTTCGCGCGCGCCCAGCGACTTGCCGCCGCGCGAGCGCTCGGCGACGCCGGCAGACTTCGTCGTGCCGGGAGGCACGGCGCTCGGACGCTGGCCGGGTGGCGGCGGATCCTGGTCGGGAGCGCGCGCGCCGGCCTGCTTACCGCCGGCCGCCGCTTGTTCGATGATTGCGTTGATCTCCCCGCCCACGAGCAGGATGAACCCGGTGATGAAGAGCCAGGTCAGAAGTGCGATGACGCCGCCGATCGAGCCGTAGGTGACGTTGTAACTGCCGAAGTGGGACACATACGCGCTGAAACCCCAACTCACCAGGAACCAAACCAGCGTCCCAATAACCGCGCCCGGCGTGATGAACTTGATCTTCTGGTCGACATCGGGCAGCACGTAGTAGCTGAGCGCGGCGCCGAACGTGATCATGATTGCGACGATCGGCCAACGGATCCAGCGGATGACGATCACGTATTCGTCGGCGATGTGGAGATAGCGGGCCGCCCACCACCCGACGCTGCCGCCCGCCACGAGCAGAGCGATTCCAGCCAGCACGAGCAGGCCGGTTCCGACGGTCATACCGAACGCAAGCAGCGAGGTCTTCCAGAGCGGGCGGGACTCCTTGACGTCGTAGGCGAGGTTCAATCCCTTGCGTAGGGCGTCCACCCCGCAGGACGCGGAGTAGACCGCGGCTGCGAGGCCCAGGGTCAGCAGGTGCGGCCTGGGACGGCCCACCAGGTCACGTAGGTGCGTCCTGACGATCCCCATCGCCTCGGGTGGCAGAAAGGTGCGGGCGCGCTCCAGCAGGGTGTCAGCGGACGCGCGGGTATAGGGGATATAGCCGGTCAGCGTCGCCAGAAAGAACAAGAACGGAAAAAGCGAGAAGATGAGGTAGTAGCTGATCGCGGACGCGCCGTCGCTGACCTCATTGTCCTCATATTTCTGGTACAGGCGCTTGCAGAAGCCCCACCAGTTCAGCCGTATGCGCCACAGCAAATCTCATTTCCCTCCCCCACCATTCAGGAAGCAAGGACAGGGCCAATACCACCTCGAACCCGCGGACTGGGAGTTAATAGCAATTTCGAATGAGTTCCATTGCGACCCCTTGCCAGTGCGCAGGCCTGGGAACAGGCGGATGCAGCATCAATGGAACTCCGTGGGAATCTATCGCGCGATGCCCGCGTTCGCGGGGATGGTCCCATGTTCTTCGAGTGCGCGTTTGTGGACGGCGCGACCAGTAGCTGACTAGCTGACTCTATGTGATGATCTACCAGGCGCGACTTCGACACCTCATTGAGCGCATCTCTTGCGTGCCTCGCTCAATAGTCTCCCGCACTGCTCCGTCAAGATGAAGTACTGATTCACTCAATTTGATTGGATCGGCACAGCGCAAGCCACTGAGCACATCAGCCGCCGTAGATCTCAAGTCCGATTGTGACACGATACTGCGAATAGGTGAACGGAACGCCGCTGAGCTGCGGGGCTGGCATCGCGAAGTTCAGTGGATTGATAATTACGAAGAGGAGCCGGGACACCTTCCATTCGAGTCCTAACGGGCTAAGCCCCGCGTAGATCCCCATACTGCCCTTGGGGGCACCGTACAGGTCGATCAACAGGCGGGAGAATCCCAGATTGGCCGTGGTGCGAAGGTTGAATTTCTCGTAAGCCAGCGGCAGCCGCAGTATCACGGTTCCGTACCCATTGAAAGCGCCCGCGCGCACGGCCGTGCGGTTGTTGATGGCAATCCATGGGTTCCATTCCGCGTCGAGCCCGAAGGTCCAATGCTTGCTGAAACGGAGGCGAGCTCCGAGAGTAACCGCGGCGGCCGCGTAGGCATACGATCCTGAGCCGCCCAGATAGGCACCCAGGGCCATCTTCGAAGGATCTTTCGGACCCGGCTCCTTAACCGGCGTGGTAACCGGCGGCGGTGGGGCGTGCTTCTCTTCGGCGGCGGCGACGGCGGCGGCGGCGGTAGCCTCGAAACCCGGTTGGGCGGCCTCTGGCTGCGCGAACGCACGGCTCGGCAGGAGGCTTGCGATGAAAAGCAAGGTCATGCCGACCATGGCGCGGCGTCGTCGCCGTGCCTGTCTCAGCAAGGCGAGTAGCCCGAGAAAGACTGCCAATCCCGAAGCCGCGCTCCGGTTCCCTGGCCCACCCACGCTGCAGCCGAGCAGCGACCCATTACCGTATTTGTGTTCAGGCGCGTCGCACCAATTGTTGGCGAACGTGCAACCCGGTGAGTAAGTCAGATACTGGTCCAAGATCGCCCCCACTGCCGCCATCTTCTGTTCGTTGGTTTGGCTGGGATCGAGCGTCGCATGCAAGACCGCCGTGGCCGCCTCGGTCGCAAGCGCACGCCGCTGTGCTCGCAAAGGGTCGGGATCATCGCAGCGGTCCATCTCGCTCGAGTGGGGTGGCCCGTCGATCGCCTCGACTAGGTTCCCGTTGGCCTCGTCCACCCAATCCAGCACGACAGTAATCTGCATCCCATCCGCCGTGCGATAGGTATGGGTGAAGCTATCCTCGACGGCGTGAACGGCTTGCCCCATGCGCACGTAGTAAGTCGGCAGCAAGGCATTCACGCCATGGCGGAGCGCCAGGTAGAGCGGCAGCGAGGTCCTATTGGTGGGATCGGGCATGCCTGTGGCATCGAGCCCATCGAGGGCTTGTCCAACCCGTTCAATGATGAATGCGCGACAGTCGAGAACCGCCGCTTCCGATCCGCCGGGCTCCTGCTCATTCGCGCCGCGGAGGCAATGCTCGCGCTGCGCGCCGGGATCGCCATGAACCAGCGGCAACTGGCTCAGATCCATCGAATCCCGCCCTTTCAGATCATTGTCGCGAACGCCCACCAGCAACGTTGCGCCCCCCAGATCGGTCATGTCATTGGCCGGGGTAAACTCCAGATCGTCGATGAGTGCCCGGTCGTTGCTGTCTGCCGGAAGAGGCGCCGCGGTTGCCGCAGTTGCAGGATCCAGGCGCACAGCTCGAAACGCGTCGGTCGTGACCTTTTCGTGGCACCCAGCGGTCACAATGGTGGAAATTGTGTATGCGTCCGCCGACTTGGGCCTCGCCATGAGCCACCCCACGAAGATGGCGCCGGCCATGACTGCGGTGAGCACTCCGCGCTTGAAGAATCGTCTTCGTGTCATCCTGTTCTCCTTGCAGCACGCGAAGCCACCTCGCGAGTGCTGGAGAGCACTCGCAAGTTGGCGCCGCTAAATTGGCGATCAATTCAAGATGGTTGATTTGAATCAGGTGACCCGACGGCCTTGGATCACCCGTATCACCACGACGACCACCGCCAGCACGAGCAGGATGTGAATGAATCCTCCCAGTGTGTACGAGGTCAGTAAACCCAAGCCCCACAGCACTACAAAAAGTATAGCCAAGCTCCACAACATGATTGCCTCTCTTTCAGATTCACGAAGTGCAAGTCGCGCGCCAGCGACACGGTGGACCGCCCAATGTACTGAGAGCCGCGCACCGATTGCGCGGTATTCACATGCGCCCTGGAGGGTCAGAATCGGACGTTGACCGCCATGCCGCGCTGACCACCGTCTGTCGCTACCGGTACGATTGAAACCGGCGAGCCGTGCAGCGAGGGGATAATCACCCCGACCGACGATCCCACGACCGCCCCACCCACGGCGTCGGTGATGAAATGCATGCCGCCGAGAACCCGCGCTGTGGCCACGAAGCTCGCGATCGCACCCCCAACACCTAGCACGATCCAGTTTGCCCTCGAGTGGGGGTGAAGCCGTCGCATGGCCACCAACGTGGACGTCGCGATCGCGAAGCTGATGGCAGCGTGACTGCTCAAGTACGACAGCCCCGCGTCGGCGCCATTGCGAGCGGAACCCCCTTTGTCTCCATAGAGAAAGGGACGCGGCCGGCCCGCCGCGAGCGTCAGAACGGAAGCGACGGCGGTTGCGGCCAGCCCCGACTCGGCGACCACGACGGCGTCGTTCAGGCCCGGCCAAAACCCCTCGTCCACGAAGAGCAAGGTCGCGGCCCCGACGCCGATGGCGTAGAGACCATAGTCCGAGGCAGTTTGCCAGCCGGGGCTCCAATAACCCGCAGTCGTGCGATCGAGCGCATTGAGATCGCCGCGGTTGCAAACCGGGGCGCCCGTCGATCCGCAGAACGCCGGCTGCGTGCGAACCAGCCGCCCACCCTCGAACACCAGCCCGATCGCCAGGATCGGCACATCGATCTCGGCGTAGAGTTGGAAGGCTGGGCGCAAAGGATTCTGCGGGCTCGGAACGATGGGGGTGAGTGCGGCGGCCTTGGCGGTCTTCTTGGCGTCCTCGACCTTTTCAGGCGAAGCCCCGGCCGATGGCAGCGCGATGGGCGGATTATCAGCAGGCGTGGGCGCGGCTGTGGGCGCGTCCTTGTCGAGGGCCGTCTGGGCTCGGACGACGCCGACCGATCCCAGCCACCCCAAGCCGAGCACGGAGCAAACGACGAGCCCCAGCGTAACCCCTCGGTGCCAACGGAAGGCCCGCGCGTCACCATTCCGTGCCGCTTGCGCGCAGACTTTCGCCGCATTCCGCATGAATTACTGGGGAAACCTGCAAGTCCTGCGCCGCTGCCAGCGTGTCATCGCGCAAGAGGCGCGCCCAGCACCCTAGCGCCGTTCCAGCGCCAACCCGGCCCCGAAGCCGATCAACGAGGCGGACGCTGCGTTGGAAGATCGCGCGGAAATGTCTCTGTGTCCTCTGTGCACTCTGTGGTGAGAAGAGCTAGCTACTCCTGCAGCGTCCCCCGCTGCATGCGGCCCTCGCGCCACAGAGCCTCCTCCATGGCAGCGAGCAGTGGTCGGGTGGTCTGGGCGTCGCGGGCGCTGAGTGCGATGGCCTGCGGGGCAGCGGCGAGCCCGGCGCGTTCGTCGGGGGTCAGGCGATCGATCTTGTTGTACACCAGCAAGCGGGGCGTGCTGGCCAAGTCCAGGTCATTCAGGATGCGCTCGACAGCCACGATGTGCGCCTCGCGATCTGCATCCGCAGCATCGACGACGTGCAGGAGCAAATCCGCGTCCTGCAATTCTTCCAGAGTAGCGCGAAAGGCCTGCGCCAGGTCCTTGGGCAGGTCGCGGATGAAGCCCACGGTGTCGGCCAGGATCAGCTCGCGCTCGCGCGGGAAACGCAGCCGCCGCGTGGTGGGGTCGAGCGTGGCGAAGAGCTTGTCTTCGACCAGCACCTCGCTGCCGGTCAAGGTGTTGAGCAACGTGGACTTGCCCGCGTTGGTGTAGCCCACGATGCCCACGATGGGGACTTCACGTCGGGTGCGCTCAGCGCGACGGCCGGCGCGTTGACGGCGGGTCTGGTCGATTTCATGTTCCAGCCGATGCACGCGCTCGCGCGCTCGGCGGCGGCCGATCTCCAGCTTGGTTTCGCCTGGGCCGCGGCCGCCGATGCCGCCGACCAGGCGGCTCATCATGGTGTTCTCTTCCTGCAAGCGCGGCAGCCGGTAGCGCAGCTGGGCCAGCTCGACCTGCAGCTTGGCGTCGCGGCTGCGCGCCCGCTGGGCAAAGATGTCCAGGATGAGAATGGTGCGGTCGATGACCTTGAGATCGGTGAAGTCGGAAATGGCGTGGGCCTGGCCGGGCGTCAGATCGAGGTCGAAGATGAGCAGGCCCGCGTCGTATTGCATGGCCCGCACCAACACATCCTCCAGCTTGCCGCGACCGATGAGGTACTGGGGATCAGGCTCGGGCCGGCGCTGAATGGCCACATCCGCGACCACGATTCCCGCGGTCCGACACAGCTCGCGCAACTCGTGCACGCGACTCTCGGTGCTGCCCGAGGCGCGCGTCTGGCGTGATTCCATCATCACCAGCACCGCGCGCTCGGCGCCCAGGGTTGCGCGCGTGGTGGGCAAGGCGCGGTCGAATTCCTCTTCCAGCGCGCCCACCAGTTCCTCGACATCGACCGAGGCCCGGTGAAAGGGCACCGGCGTGAGCACGGTCCAGGGCGACAGCTTCTCGCGTGGGGGCAGCAGGTGAGCCAGATGCAGATCGCCTGGCCGGCCATCCTGGGTCACGCCCAGCGCCGCCACCACATCCAAGCGCAGCAAAGCCAGGTCGACCAGATCGTCGCGCGAGATGGCCTCGTTGCGCAGATGGGTGTGCACCAGGCGCAGCCCGCGGAAGCGTCCGTGGCCGGCGCGCACGCGCCCCACCGCAGGCAGCATGATGCGCGAGGCATCGCCCACCACGACATGCTCGATGTCGCCCCGGCGTGAGATGAGCACGCCCACCTGCCGCGCCAGCTCGCGCGACAGCCCGCATATGTACGTGGCCAGCTCGGCTGACACCAGCTCGTGCGGCGGCACGCGACGTCGGTAGATGCGTTCCAGGGCTTTCAACTCACTGGGCTTGAGACCGCCCAGGTTCCCGGTCACCTCGCGCATGAAAACACCGCGGGAAGAGTTGGCGAGCTGGTTTCACCACAGAGGACACAGAGGGCACAGACAGCCCGGACGCAAAAAGAGTTCGGATTCAAGATCCGCAACCCTGCCTTTCCGGGCTCTGTGAACTCTGTGCTCTCTGTGGTGGAAAAGCACTCTTCCCTCGCCACGCTACACCCACAGAGTCCGCTAGCCTTCGTCGGGCGAACGCGTTGCGGACGCCGGGGATACTGCCGCAGGCGCGGCCGCGCCCCGATCGTCAAGCAGGGTCAGGGCCACAGCCAGGGCTCGCTTGGCCTTGTCCACGATCTTGTCGTCGTTGCGCAGCTTCTGGTAGGCGCGCAGGATCTGGTCCTCGAAATCAGCCAGCTTGGTCTCCAGTTCGGCGGTGCGATCACGCGCTTGGGCCACCTTGACCTCGCGGTCGCGCAGGTCAGCGCGTGCGGTGTCCAGTTCACCCTCGATGCGCAGCACGCGCCGGCTGAGCTCGCCCAGTTCCTGGCTACGCGCCGCCAGCTCGCCCTCGGCCCGCGCAGCCCGCGCCGAAGTCTGATCCAATTCCGAACGGTGGCGCTCGGCCATCTCGGTCTTCTCGTCGAGGTGCCGGCGATCCATCTCGGCCACCGCGTTGTGGTGCTCCTCATCGCGCGCCTGCAGTTCGCCGCGGCGCCGTTCGTCAGCCACCGTCAGCTCGGCCGCCTGGCGCGCGGCCGCTTCTTCCATGTCGCGCTGGCGCTTAGCTTCACTGGCGGCCAACTCGTCTTCAGAGCGGCGGCGCAGGGCCTGGATTTCGTTCTTGTGGTCGCGCTCCTTGGCCTCCAAAGCCGCTTCGTGGGCCTGGCGCTCGGCCGCCAGCTGGGCTGACGACTCTTCCTTCAGTGCGGCGACAGCCTTTTCCTGTTCGCGCCGCATCCGCGTCAACTCGACGTCGTGGCGGTCTTCCATGGCCGCGGCCTCATCCGCCGCGCGGCGCTGCTGAGCCTCCAGCTCCGTGGCATGGTCCATCTCCACGCGCGCCTTCTCCGTCCGCACCTGCTCCTCGCGGGCTGCTTCGGCGGCTTGCCGCTCGTTGGCGAGCTGCGCGAGCTCAGCCCGATGGACCTGCTCCATGTCTGCGACGTGGTTCTCCAGATCCTGCCGGATCTTGTCGATCTCGGCGCGCGACCGATCCTCGGCGGTCGCGAGCCGCTTGCGCAAGGATTCGATCTCATCCTGTGTTTTGGCGAGCTCGATGTGGTTGTCGTCGAGTCGCACCTTGAGCGCGCGCTCGCGCTCGACGGCTCGATCCTTGTCCTGGCCCAGGGCGGTCACGCGCTCGCTGGCGTAGACCAGGCTCTTCTCCATGGCGAGCATCTTCTCCTCGAGATCGCGCCGCGCGCGCTCGTGCTCGCGAATGCGGTCCTTGTGGTCGAGCATCTGGCGCTCTTTGGCGTCGAGCGCGTCCCGCAAGTCCAGCATATCCTTCTCTTTGCGGTTGATGGTCTCGCGCAGACCGAGCAGGTCCCTTTCTTTGTGGAAAGGTTGCGCCTGCAGCCGCCCATTCAACTCCTCCACTTCACTCTGCAAACTGCGCTTGTCGTTCTCCAGTTCGTGGATGCGCTCCTGCAGTTCGGCCAGCACCCCTTCGGGGGCGCTGGCTGAGGCCAGGGTTTCTACCGATGTGGCGTTCACCGCGTCCGGCGAGGGTGGGGGACCTGCCTCGTCGGCCGACTCACGCAGCACGCCGGGCGGGATCTCGAGCTGCGCCTCGGGCACCGCGAACTGTGGCGCGTCCTGGGCCGGTTCCACCAGATGCGCCATTCCCGGCACCACGCTCCCCATCTCTGCTTCGCCTGACGGCTGGTTTTCCGGGGACGGCGACAACAGCTCAGCCACCAGACTCGACGGCGCCACAGAGGTGGCCGCATGTTCCCAGGGCTCGTCAGCCTCGTCAGGAAAATCGAGGTTGCCAGGCGCGGGCCCGCTTACAGTTGGCTGCTCGTGGATCTCAAGTGCGTCAAAAGCCGCCTGGGTTTCTTTGTCGAAGATCGCGTCCAGGCTCCGTCCAATCGCGGACGAGTCGCTTGCCTCTGCCTCCATCTCCAGGACGGCTCCACGGACAGGCGCAGCGGCCGGGGCCGGAGGCGGGGTGGGGATGCGAGATTCGTCGACGATGTCATCCGCCTCGATGGCGATTTCCGAGGACAGCAGGTCAGAACTCAGGAATATCTCGTCGACCGGGGCAGCAGCCGCCGCGCCCAACCCGACCAGCTGGTCCACCTTGCGACGAAGCTCTTCGACATCGAAAGGCTTGAAGATGTACTCGTCGGCATGCAGCTTGAAAGTCTTGTGCTGCTCGAACTTGGCGGGCGCCTCGTCCGATGAGGTCAGGATGAGCGGAATGCCCTTCAGATCCGCGCTGCGCTTGAGCTTGTTGCAGACGGCATAACCCACCTTCTTGGGCTCGACCGAGACGATGATGAGCACAGGAAGGTTCTTGCGTGCCCATTCCACCGCATCTTCGTCGTTGGTAATGTTCGTGATCTCGAAGCCGTAGGGCACCAGGGTTGCCGACAGCACTTGCAGGGCGGCCTGGTCATGCTCCACGCACATAAGCGTTCTCGTCGCCATGAGGAGGATCACGTTACTACGGATAGGCCCGCAGTACCAAACCAGACCATATCTCCGCTCGTCGTGGGACCACGGCGCTGCCACTCAACGCGCCGAGCTAGTGCCGTTGCAAGTACACCGTCTCGACCCAGTGGGCCAGCGCGTCTTCGTCGAGGTCCGCCGTGAACACGTAGTTCAGCCCGTCCGGTCCATGGTACGCAGCCGTAGATACCCCGCGGCTACTGCCCACGTATACCTCTCGCCCACCCAGGGTCCGGCGGCGCGGGCCAAAAGCGAGGTCATCCTCGGCTGGAAACACCATCAGCCCCAGCCGGTGGCCGGCCGCAACCTGATAGACGACATAGGCCCCAAAGCGCTCGCGCACGTTCACCAGCCGGCCGCCCTGGCAGCGCGCCCGATCGGCATCTGCCGCCGGCGGCATGGTGAAGTCGAGCTTGCCGCGAAACCAGTCGGTGACCGCGGCGCAACTCTGTGACAGCACGTCGAGCGGCACGTCGTGATGGAAGGTGGACAGGGCCTGCTCGAGCACAGGGGACGAGGGGCTCCGCCGCGGGCTTGCCACCAACAACACGACCGCTGCCGACGCTGCGATGGCCAACGTGAAGATGCGCGGGTAGGCCTGCCATGGCCACTGACGTCGTGCCGTGGGCTCGGCCTCGAGTGCACCGTGGAGGCGCTGGCGCAACCCCTCCGGAACTTCTGGCCGCGGCAGATGCCCGCGCAGGGCCGCTTTGAAACGAGACTGCAAGCGCGTGGCGTGCGCGCAGGCGTCACAGCTCACCAGGTGGGCCTCGTAGGCCGTCCGATCAGACCCAGACAGTTCGCCGTCGACAAAAGCGTACATGATGGCGTCCGCTTCCGAGCAATTCATCACCATCACCCACCCTCCTGTCTGGTCTTGCGAAACCCGTCCAGATCGACCACCTGGGCTTTGGCCCTGGCAGCCATTTCCGCTTCGCTCTGACCTTGCTGGGCGCGGATGATTCCCGACTCGACCGCGTAGTCATGAAGGCGTTTCTGTAGCAACTTTCGCCCACGATAGAGTCGGCTCATGACCGTGCCCGCCGGACACTCCATGACATCGGAGATTTGCTTGTATGACAGGTCTTCCAGGTCGGCCAGGATCACCGGCAAGCGGAACTCGGCAGGCAGGTCCGCGAGAGCCTGCTCCACGTCGCGCGAGAGCATGCGGCCGAAAAGTGCGCTTTCGGCGTCGTGCGGATTCTGACCCTGAAACTGCCCGAGGTGCGCGTCACAGGATTCCGCCTCGCCCATGATCTCCTGTTCGCGCTCCCACGCCCGGTAGCGATTGCGAAAGGAATTGGTGAGGATGCGCAGAAGCCACGCCTTGCAGTTGGTTCCAGCCTCGAAGCTGTCCCAGAAACGATAGGCGCGCAGCATGGTTTCCTGCACCAAGTCCTCGGCATCACTTTCGATCCGGGTCATGCGCAGGGCCACACCGTAGAGGAGGCGAAGATGCGGCATTACCTCGCGTTCGAAGTCGGCCTTGGATGGAGCAGCGCGAAACAGCATGGTCTGTCTACGATCTCCCAACAGATCCCAGCCTGGGATTATTTCCTGGCGGGCGCATGTCCGCTCGTCTCGTGAACTTTTCCGCGAAGCGGCTCGTGAAGCACCGCGCTGGAATTCCTCTTCTAGGGTAGGTCGGCGGGGCTCAATACGGTGACCAGGAGGCGCTGACTTCCCGCGGGGACCGCAGCGTCCGCCTGCCTGGACGATCCCGCGATGTCCAGATAGGTGACATAGGCGGCATCTCTGCCTACCCAGGCGGACAGAGGACCCGTGTTTCCAGACACGCTGGGAAGGTATAGCGCCCTTCCCCTGGGATCTGCGACATCGTTGAATCGCACGACCTCGGGACCTTGCGAACGTGTCAGCCCGAGGGTGAACTCGTACCCGGCAGGGGCGATCCAAGCCAGCTTGGGCATGTTCGAATAGCCGCCATAGAGCGCGGATGCCAGCAGCGGATTGGTGGTCACGTTGCCGGGGGTGTCGG
>Ga0224523_1000707_pt1 | contig 16081 bp, 8 predicted proteins | sample CFST50metaG_FD_182732 | JGI IMG/M metagenome (GOLD analysis project Ga0224523, IMG submission 182732) | Peat soil microbial communities from Stordalen Mire, Sweden - C.F.S.T50 | ecosystem: Environmental > Terrestrial > Soil > Wetlands > Peat | place: Sweden: Norrbotten County, Stordalen Mire...
TAGGGCGCTCGCTTTTCGAACTCTTCCCCGCGTTCGTCGGCAGCGTGTTCGAGACCGAGTTGCGCCGGGCCATGGAAAGTGGTGCCCCGATCCGTGTCCACGCGCCTTCGGTGGCTACCGACCGCACAGTCGAGCTGTTTGGCTATCCGGGTGCGGACAACCTGACGGTGTTGTTCCGGGACGTCACCGAGCGCGAGCTTCAGGCCCGTCGCGTGCAGCAGCTCACGCAGCTCTACGCGGTCTTGAGCCAGGCCAACGAGATGATCGTCCGTACCCGCGACGAAACTCACATCTTCCAGGAAGTGTGCCGGATCGTCACGGAGCAGATGGCGTTGCCATTGGCCTGGATCGGGCTGGTCGAGGGCCGATTGGTGAAGCCGGTGGCCGCCAGCGGCCCCTCTGCCGCGTACCTTGGCGGCATCAGGGTAGAAGTCGAGGGCGAGCTCGGCCGAGGCCCGACGGGCACCTGTATCCGCGAGGATCGGGCCATGGTGAACGACGACTTCGAGAGCAACCCCTTGCTGTCGCCCTGGCGCGAGTCGGCGCTGCGACACGGGATCAGGGCGTCCGCCGCTTTCCCCTTGCACAAGAAGGGAAAAGCCGTGGGTGCTCTCACTCTGTATTCGCCACAACGGGCCGCCTTCGACTCGGAACAGGTCGAGCTGCTGCTGGCCCTGGTGGCCGATGTCTCGTATGCGCTGGATGCCATCGAAGCCGAGCGCCAGCGTGCCGAAGCCGAACATGCCCTGCAAGAAAGCGAGCGCGAACTGCGCGACGCAGACGCGCGCAAGAATGAGTTCCTCGCCATGCTCTCTCATGAGCTGCGCAACCCGCTGGCGCCCATCAAGAACAGCCTGTACGTCCTTCAACATGTTGGCGGCGATGGCGAGCAAGTCCAGCGTGCTGAATCGGTGATCGAGCGCCAGGTTGCGCACTTGACCAGTCTGGTCGACGATCTTCTCGACGTCACGCGGGTCACGCGCGGCAAGATCCGGCTTGAGAAGGAGCCGGTGAACCTCGACGAGCTGGTCGGCCGGACGGTCGAGGACCACCGCGACCTGTTCGCAAGAGCCGGAGTGAAACTTGCCTTGCGGACCAGCGGCGGCAGGTTGATGGTTCACGCAGACCGGACTCGCCTGATTCAGGTGGTCGGCAACTTGCTGCAAAACGCGGTGAAGTTCACCCCCAAGGGCGGCACCGCCACAGTTTCGGTCGAGAGACGTGGGGATGTCCAGGCAGCCGTTCGGATCTGCGACACCGGGGCTGGGATCGGTGCAGACGTCTTGCCGCACCTGTTTGAGCCCTTCACCCAGGCGGATCGGACCCTCGACCGCTCCAAGGGCGGCCTTGGACTCGGGCTGGCGCTGGTCAAGGGTCTGGTGGAAATGCACGACGGTAGCGTGGTGGCGCGAAGTGAAGGGCCAGGCAAGGGCGCCGTGTTCGAGGTCGTCCTGCCCACGATACCGCCGTCAGAGATCGCCGAGCCTCGTCCGCCAATCGAGCAAGCTCCTGTTCAGCCCCAGCGCGTTCTCATCATCGAAGACAATCGCGACGCCGCCGACAGCCTGTGCGAGGTCCTGGATCTCCTCAATCACTCGGCGATGGTTGCCTACTCCGGCGATGAGGGCCTAGAAAAGGTTCGGGCGCACCGGCCGGACGTGGTTCTTTGCGACATCGGCCTGCCCGGGATGGACGGGCACGAGGTCGCGCGGACCATCCGCGCAGACGCCACTCACTCCGCCACCACGCTTGTCGCGTTGACCGGGTACGCCTCCCCAGAGGACCTCGCCAAGTCGCAGGAGGCGGGCTTCGACTACCACCTGGCCAAGCCCCCGAGCATCGAGGCGATCGAGCAGGTGCTCGCGCAAGCGATGCACAGAACCGGAACCCCCCAGTTGCAAGAGTAGCGAACCTGTGGCCACCGACCTGCGTGAACAGAAGCAGAACGATCTTGATGTCTCGGAGCACCGACGCGTCGACGAGGCGCTGCGGGCGAGCGAAGCGCGTTTCCGCTCGGTGCTGGAGAATTCCCGGGATGTCATCTATCGAGTCAATGTGCAAACCGGCCACTACGATTACATCAGCCCTTCCGCGGAAACCGTCGTTGGCTTCTCGCCTGACGAGCTAGCCGCAATGGACGTCGAGACGGCGCAGGCCATGATTCACCCTGACGATGCGCCTGCCATGCGGGCTGGAGTGGCGCGTTTGGAGACCACCGGCACGGCCGACGTGGAATACCGTCAGCGAGCCAAGAACGGCGACTACCGGTGGCTCTCCAACCATATGTTCCTGGTCAAGGACAGCTCGGGCCGGCCGCTCTATCGCAGCGGCAACATTCGCGACATCACCGAGCAGAAGCAAGCCGAGTGCGCGCTTCGGCAAAGCGAAGCCCAGCATCGCGCGCTGTTTGACAACAGCATCGACGCGATCTTTGCAACCGCGCCCGACGGCAGGGTGTTTGCCGCGAATCGGGTCGCCTGCCAGACCTTTGGCATGACCGAGGAGGAACTGATCCGCGCGGGTCGTGAAGGAATCACCGACTGGTCCGACCCGCGCCACGGCCCGGCCTTGGCCGAGCGGGCTCGTTCAGGTCACCTGCGCCGCGAACTGGGCTACGTGCGCAAAGACGGCACGAAATTCACCGCCGAGATCAGCTCGGTCATCTTGCCCGACCGGGCCACGTCCTTCGTGATCTTGCGCGACATCACCGAGCGCAAGCAAGCCGAGGAGGAACTACGGAAAGGCGAAGAGCGCCATCGACTCTTGGCGGACACAATGCTCCAAGGTGTGGTTCACCAGGATGGCCAGGGCTCGATCATCTCAATGAACTTCGCCGCCGAACGAATCCTGGGCAAGACCCGCGAGGAGTTCTTGGGCAGCAGCTCTGTGCAAGAGGAACACCACAGCATTCGTGAGGACGGATCACCCTTTCCGGGACTTGAACATCCTTCCATGGTGGCGTTACGGACCGGAAAGTCGATTCGCAACGTCGTCATGGGCGTGTTCAATCCACGCGAGAGCGCCTACCGCTGGATCAGCATCGATGCAGTGCCGTTGTTTCGGCCCGGCGACGAAAGTCCATACGAAGTGTACACGGTCTTCGCCGACATCACCGAACGCAGACAGGCGGAGGAGGCGCTCCGCGCCGGCAGCACGCTTCTGAACAGCGTTCTCGACAGCTCCTTGTCTGGCATCATGGCGTTCAGATCGATCCGCGATGCCCAGGGCCGCATCACCGATTTCGAGTGGCAACTGTGCAACGCCACCGCCGAGCGGATGGTCGGACGGCGTGCCACTGACCTGGTCGGACGCAAGCTGCTGGTGGAGATGCCCGGCAACAAGGCAGACGGTCTGTTCGACAAGTACGTCGTGGTCGTCGAGACCGGCGGGCCGCTGCACCACGAGCACTACTACGAACACGAGGGGCTGAAGACCTGGTTCGACACCTGTGCGGTCCAACTCGGCGACGGCTTCGCCGTGACCTTCTCCGACATCACCGTCCGCAAGCGGGCCGAGGAAGCGCTCGAACGCAGCAAGCAAAGATTGGCCGAGGTGTTGGATAGCATCCAGGACGATTTCTACGTCCTCGATCGCGACTGGAAGTTCGTCTTCGCCAGCAGGCAGTTCACGTCAAGAATTGGGAAGCAGCCGGAAGACTTCCTTGGCCACAAGATTTGGGAGATGTTTCCCAAACACCTCGGCACCGTCTATGAAGAGAACTTGCGCGCGGTGATGGACAAGCGGGAAACGCGGCGTTTCGAGACGGGCGGCAAATACGCGGAGGCCTGGTATCGAATGACTGCTTCTCCTTCGACCGAGGGAATCACCGTCCTCGGAACGGAGATAACCGAGAACAAGAGAATCGAGGAGGCATTGCGCGAAGCCGATCGGCGCAAGAACGAATTCTTGGCGGTGCTCTCGCACGAGCTGCGCAACCCGCTGGCCCCAATCAGGAACAGCACCTACATCCTGGAACATTGCGAGCCAGGTGGCGACCAGGCGAAACGCGCTTTGGAGGTTATCGATCGCCAGGCCGCGCAGCTGGCCCATTTGGTTGACGACCTGCTGGACGTGACCCGCATCACGCGGAACAAGATCCAGCTTCAGCGCCACACCCTAGAACTCAATGAACTCGTGCGCCACACCGTGGAGGATCACCGCACGCTCTTTGACCGGGCTGACGTGCGTGTCGAGTTCCATCCTACCTCGCGGCCGATGTCTGTGAGCGCTGACCGAAATCGTCTGGTACAGGTGATCGGCAACCTGCTGCAAAACGCGGCGAAGTTCACCGGCCGGGATGGGGAAACGCGCATCACCATCAGTGCCGATGCGACGGAAAGGCGGGCGGTGATCCAGGTGGCAGACACGGGAGTGGGCATGACGCCCGAGCTGGTCGCGCGCCTGTTCCAGCCCTTCAGTCAGGCGGATTCAACCTTGGACCGCAGCAAAGGCGGGCTCGGACTCGGGCTGGCTCTGGCCAAGGGGCTAGTCGAGCTGCACGGGGGCAATATCACGGCCCGAAGTGCGGGGCTCGGCCAAGGGGCCGAGTTTGTCGTGCGCCTTCCGCTCGCGATGGATGATGCGGTTGCGCCCCAGGCAGGTGCCAGCGCCAGCAAAGGCCGCCGGCGCGTTCTCATCATCGAGGACAACGTCGACGCAGCCGACAGTCTGCGCGACGTGCTGGGATTTGGCGAGCACGACGTCGAGGTGGCGTACAACGGCCCGCAGGGCATTGCGAAGGCGAAAGAATTCCGGCCCGACGTCGTGTTCTGCGACATCGGCCTTCCCAGCATGGATGGCTTTGAGGTCGCGCGTGCTTTCCGGGCGGACGAGGCACTCAAGGGTGTGTTTGTTGTGGCCTTGAGTGGCTACGCTTTGCCCGAAGACGTGGCGCGGGCGCAGGCAGCAGGATTCGACAGGCACCTGGCCAAGCCCACGAGTCTGGAAAAGCTAGAGGAAGTCCTGGAGAGTCGTCCAGGTTCGTAGCCTAGTGATTGCTTTCAACTGTCAGCGGAATTGCGATTCGACCGAAAGACTGGTTGGTTGCCGCATCGACCAAATCAGCGCTGAGGGTCAGACCCGCAACGTCCGGCCTCGTCTTCTGGAAATAGATGAATCCCGCGATCTTGCGCCCGTCAGCAACCAAGCCCTCCCGGATCGCCCGCCGGAGCATCTCCTTTGTGGGCAAAGGTTCTCGCCAGTAGGCGTGGGCGACGTACTGGTCTAGATCCGGCTCGACCCATTCGCCAATCCACTCATCCTCAAGGCCAAACTCGGCCGGTACCGCTGAGACGGGAATGATCGCGTTGCCCTTCACCTGGGAGGGCGGCACAGCGCGGAGCATCTCGCGATTGTCAGGCGGTGCCTCCACGCAGAAAGAGTCGTAGCGCAGCCACAGTGTCTTGCCGCTGTGGTTCTCTACTTCTATCCACACGGGAAGAACGTATTGCGACAGCGTGGGCGGATTTCCGTTCCACGCACGCGCCCTCGCTATCATGCGCACGCCAGCGCTTTCACTCGTCTCATTCTGCAGCGCGCTCGCGGTTTTCGCCGCGCCGGAAACCGCGGCCGGCTGGTCGCGGTGGGCACATGCCGCCAACGCACATACGCTGAGCAGCGCTCCGCGCAGCCATTGCGTGCTGTCCGCGACTAGCCTCCCATTCCTCATGACTTTCTCATTACTTTCTCCCCTGCCGGTATTGGATGCCCGATGGGCGCGAAACGTGTCCCGGCCCAAGAAGCGGGCGCGCAGAACGGCGGGAATCCAAACTGATAGCGCGTGTTTCTGATTCTGTCCTGTGCCAAGAATCATTCGGTGGAGCTCGCCGACACGATCATCGAGCGCGAGACCGGCGATCACTCATGGTCGCTCAGGCATCGTTTCGATCTGGCGACCGATCTCCTGGATCGCGTTGTTCCCGAGAGTCCGCAAGAGCTGGCCCTGATCTTCGTGTGGCTGCGCTTCTCGGCCGTGCGGCAGCTCGAATGGCAGCGGCGCTTCAACACTCAGCCGCGCGAGCTGGCTCACGCTCAGGACCGCCTGACTCTGAAGCTGAGCGAGCACTACGCCTCGGCCAAGGCCACGCGCCCGCTTGTGCGTCTGATCACCGGCTGCGTGGGCCGGGGCAGCGAGGGCCAGCGGGTGCGCGATGGCATCCTGGAGATCATGCATCGTCACGACATCAAAGAGGTGTCGGGTCACTTTCTGGAGGAATGGCACCAGAAGCTGCACAACAACACCACGCCCGACGATGTCGTGATTTGCCAGGCGTACCTGGAGTTCTTGCGCGGTCTTGGCGATGAGCGGGCCTTCTGGGCCAGCTTGCAGGCCGGGGGCGTGAGCCGCCAGCGCTTGCACAGCTACGAGCGTCCCATTCGCAGCGCGCCTGACTACATTCCCCATCTGCGCGAGGCGCTCTTGCACGATTTCGGCGAGTTCCTGTCGGTCTTGCGTGCGCTCCACGCCGCCAGCGACCTGGGCAGCGCGGCTCTTGCCGCGCGCCCCCTGCTCGACGAGTCCAACCGCCAGCTCCTCGACTCGCTCTGGCGCCGGCGCGACGAGGCTGGGGCGGAGACCTGGGTATTGCAAGCGGCCAGCAGGCTGCGGGAAAGTTTGACCAGCCGACTGCAGCCGGGCGCCGCGGGGCTGCGTGAAGTGCTCTACCTCGATCTGGCTTTGGAGGACTTTGTCCGCGTGGCGGTCGAGCGCAACTTGCAACAGTCGCTGTCGCTCGCGCAGTTGCTGGCCTGGAGCGAACTGGCCCTGCGCAATCTGTGCGCCTCGCGGCCAAGCGAGGAACTGGCGCTGGGGCTGAGCCACTTGCAGCGCCTGTGGACCCAGCCGCCCGTGGGGCGCGAGTGGGCTCTGCATGCGCAGGCGGTGCTGGAACGGCTGCGGCGCGAGTTGGCCGCGCTGGTTGATGGCGATGTGCATTTGCTGCAGCCAGTGGCCGAGTATCTGGGGCGCGCGTTCGGGGCCGCGGATTGGTCGGTGCGTTTGTTCAGCGAGGAGGTGGTGCGCGGTCGCCTGGATTTCGTGGCTTCGGCTCTGTTGCGCAGGCTCGACGGGGTGCTGCGCGGGATTGCGGGGCTGGGCCACTGGCAGGTGGTGAGCCGCGGCCGCGGCGAGGCGGGGGGAGTGGTGGAGAGGCTGGATTCGCTGGCCACGGTGCAGGGCCGCGTGTTCCAGGTGCGCACCATCCTGATCGCAGAGAAGATCAAGGGCGACGAGGAGATCCCCGAGGGCGTGACCGCCCTGCTGTGCAAGAGCACAGTGGACTTGGTCTCGCATGTGGCGGTGCGTGCGCGCAACGCGGGCGTGCTGCTGGCCACTTGCTGGGACGCCGATCGGTTGACGGATCTGCGCAGCGGCCAGTGGCTGCGCCTGCACGTGAGCGCTGCGGGTGATGTCACGGTGGAGCGGGGCGAATCTGCGGGCGGAGAGACGATTCCGTCACGGGCTGAGCGGCCTGTGGTGCGACCGCCCAAGCCGGACATCCTGGCGTTGCGCCCCAAGGATTTTCGCCCAGACAACGTGGGAGCAAAGTCGCGCAACCTGCAGCGCCTTACGGGGCGGTTGCCCGATTGGATCCATATCCCCGCTTCAGTGGCGTTGCCCTTCGGCGTGTGTGAACGGGTGCTCGATGATCCGCGCAACCGGGCCGTGAGCGAAGAATATCGGGCTGCGACCGCAAGCTTGCGCGGCGCCGAGCACCAGACTGTGCCGTCGCTGCTGGCCCATATGCGCGACACGATCGCTCGCTTGCAATCCCCATCTGACCTCGAGCAGGCTCTGCGCACGGCCATGGGCGCAGCGGGGCTGCCGGTGGCCGAGCCTTGGTCCGAAGCCTGGGGTTGCGTGACGCGGGTCTGGGCGTCCAAGTGGAACGAGCGCGCCTACTGGAGCCGGCGCAGCAAGGGCATCCCCGACGACGGGCTGGTGATGGCGGTGCTCATCCAGGAAGCGATCGCGGCTGACTACGCTTTCGTCATCCATACCGCCAATCCGGTGACGGGCGATCGCGATGAACTCTATGCCGAGTTGGTGCCTGGCCTGGGCGAGATCTTAGTGGGCAGCCATCCGGGCCGCGCCTTGGGATTCTGCCTGCGCCGGGGCGAAGCGGTCCCGCGCCTGGTCTCCTTTCCGAGCAAGAGCCTGGGCGTGTATGGAGACGGTCTCATCTTCCGATCCGATTCCAATGGGGAAGATCTAGCTGGCTTTGCCGGCGCTGGGCTATACGACAGTTTCATGCTTCCGCCTAGTCGTCCCGCTCGCATCGATTATGCCCGCGAGGAGCTGCTGTGGAACGAATCTTTGCGCAACCACATCCTCATGGGTGTGGCCGGTATTGGCACAGCGATAGAAGCAACCCTGGGTGGCGCGCAGGACATAGAGGGCGTATATGCCAAGGGACGTTTCTTCGTCGTGCAGGCTCGTCCTCAGGCGGGATTGGAAAATGGCTGAGTCTTCGCGCATTCACATCGGCAATCAGACCGCCTTCTACGTGGCGCCGCTGCAGCCCTTTGCCTTTGCCGTTGAGCAGGGCTTTGATGCCTTTGAGTTCTTTCCCGATGGTTCAGCCGAAGGGCCAAGCTGGGCGACCGCGGACGTGCCGCCGGAAATTCGCGCCTTCATACGAGAGCAGGCCAAACGGCGCGACATCCGGCTGAGCGTGCACGCCTCCCTGGCGGCCGACCCGATGACTGCCTCTGGCCTGCGGGTGCTCGCGCGCGACGTGGCCTTTGCCCGCGACATCGGCGCTCAAGTGGTCAACCTGCATCTGGCGCCCGTGGAGCCCCAGGTGTTCGGCCGAGCGGTGCTGCTTCTCGCCGCTCCCTTGCAGGCGGTTGGCTTGCAGCTCTCGCTCGAGAACATCATTGCCACCGCGCCCGAAGACATCAACGCGCTCTTCGCCGACCTGCGGGCCCGCGATCAGGTGCGCGCGCGCTCCGTCGGCCTCTGCCTCGACATCGGCCACGCCAATCTGTTCGAAGGCACGCGCAACGATTACCTGGGGTATCTGGATCGATTGTCGGATCGCGTGCCCATCGTGCATGTGCATCTGCACGAGAATCGTGGTGACCATGACAGCCACATGATGTTGTTCACTGGCCCGGCAGGGGAGAACCCGCTGGGCATCGAGGGGTTGGCGCGGCGTCTGATCGAACGTAGCTACAGCGGCTCAATCATCTTCGAGCAATGGCCACGTCCCTCCAGTTTGCTCTCGATGGCCAGGAACCGGCTGCGCGCCATCATCGAAGTCGCGCAGTCAGCCAAGGGCAACAAGACGCGCGCATAGCGCTGCGGATCAGGACTATGCGTGTTGCTGTGGCCTGCGCCATGTGCTAGGTCGTAGCTCTGGTCATGGGGTGGGCGCCATTGGGAATGCGCGGAGTGCTTTCTTCGCTTTGTCTCTTGCCGAGAGATCTTCAGTTTTTTGCCGGATCAAACCTGCACGAGAAGAGGTGATGGGCACGAAATCTCCCAAAGACGTCAACGCTGAGAACCAGCGGCTGAGTGCCGAGAATGTGGAACTCCGTCTCCGGTTGCAGGAGGCCGAGCAAGCGCTCGAAGCGATTCGCACGGGACTGGCTGAATACAGCGCCGAGCACAAGCACACCGAGGAGGCGCTGCGCGAGGCGAATCTCCAACTGGCCGAAGCCGATCGCCACAAGAACGAGTTTCTCGGGCTGCTGTCGCACGAGTTGCGCAACCCGCTCACGCCCATACGCAACAGCATCTACATCCTGGAAAAGGCCACGCCGGGCGGGCCGCAAGCGCGCCGGGCGCTCGCGGTCATTGACCGGCAGATGAGTCACCTCACGCAACTGGTGGATGACCTTCTCGATGTCACCCGCATAAGCCGAGGCAAGATCCGTCTGCAACGCGCGCGTCTCGACCTGGTTGAGGTTGTGCGCCGGACCGTGGAAGACCACCGCGCTTTTCTTGAGCACCATCAAGTGGTGCTGGAGCTGCCGGACGATGCCATCTCAATCGACGGCGATCCGACGCGGCTAGGGCAGGTGATCGGCAACCTTCTCATCAACGCAGCGAAGTTCACTCCGGAGAAGGGCAAGATCTCAGTGGTGCTCGCGCGGACCTCGGATAGCGCCGTGTTGGAGGTCGCTGACACAGGGCTGGGCATCGACCCAGACACGCTCAAGAGGCTGTTTCAGCCCTTCGCCCAGGCCGAGCGCAGCCTGAGCCAGAGTCGCGGCGGAATGGGGCTGGGGTTGGCGGTGGTGAAAGGACTGGTGGAGTTGCACGGAGGCGCGGTCAGCGCGCACAGCGATGGCCCCGATCAAGGTGCGCGCTTCACCGTCAGGCTGCCGCTGGACGAGAAGGGCTCCGTAGCGCGCGAAGGCCAGAACGCGAATGGCACCCACGCTCGAAAGCGCAAGGTGCTCATCATCGAGGACAACGTCGACGCTGCGACCCGCCTGCGCGAGACCCTCGAGCGCTGGGACCGCGAGGTCGAGGTCGCGCGCAGCGGGCCCGAGGGACTGGACAAGGCACACCTGTTCGATCCCGACTTCGTCCTCTGTGCACTCGGCTTGCGCGGAATGGATGGCTACGATGTCGCCCGCGCCTTCCGGGCCGACGAGCAGCTCAAGGACGTGCACCTCGTCGCCACGAGCAACAGTGTGTTGCCCGAGGAGATTGAGCGAGCGGCGCAGGCCGGCTTTGAACGGCATCTCAGTGAGCCGTCCAGCGTTGAGGCGATCGAAGAGATTCTCCGCGCTATGTTGAGACCACCCTCAGGGGGAGGCAGGAGCCGGTCGGGCCCATAAGAGCGACTACGGCGAACACCAGGTGGCGCTGCGGGTTCGCGGCCACGGCGTGGCCGCCTACGCCTTCACCTTCGGTCAGTAACCGGGGCATCCGCGAGCAGCTCCTCCAGCTTCTCCAGGCTCGATGGCTTGGCGAGGTGCTTGTCGAAGCCAGCGTCGCGTGCCCGCTGCAGGTCATCCGGCTGGGCGTAGCCGCTCAGGGCCACCAGAAACACATCTTTCAGGGCCGGGTTAGCTCGGAAGGCGTGCGCGACCTCGTAGCCGTCCATGCCGGGCAGGCCGATATCGCAGAGGACGATTTCGGGCTTGAAGGTTCGAGCCCGGTGGAGCCCGTCGGGACCGTTGTAGGCAACCTCGACGACATGCGCGCCGAATTCGAGTACCTCGCGCAGGCTGTCGGCCGCGTCCCGATTGTCCTCAATGACCAGCACCCGTCGGCAGATTGCCTCGGGCCGGGCTGGGCTTGTGCTCGGCTCCTTGCCCGCGCCCTGGTCGAGCGGCAGCTCGATCACGAACTCCGCCCCCTGGCCGAGGCCTTCGCTGTGCGCATGAACCTCACCGCCATGCATCTCCACCAGGCCCTTGACCAGCGCCAAGCCAAGCCCCAGGCCACCCTGGCTGCGATCCAGGGATGCGTCGGCCTGCATGAAGGGCTGGAACAACCGGCCGAGCAGCGCCGGCTCGATGCCAACTCCGCTGTCGATGACCCGCAGGATGGCGTGAGTCTTCGACGGGGCAGCCTCGGTGCTGACCCTGACCCGCCCGCCGGCCGGGGTGAACTTGGCCGCATTCTGCAGCAGGTTTCCCACCACCTGGGAGAGACGCTCGACGTCGCCCCGCATCGGCAAGGGCCCCGGCGCGAAGGTAGCTTCGACTATGATTGCCCTACCCTCGAGCAAGGAGCGATGGTCTTCCACCGTGCGACGAACCAGATCGTTCAGTTCGAGCGAACTGCGCTGCAACTGAATCTTGTTGCGCGAGACGCGCGTGACGTCGAGCAAGTCGTCCACCAGGCGCGTGAGCTGGCCGATCTGTCGGTTGATGACATCGAGGGCGTGCTGGGACTGCTGACTACCCGAGTGCGCGCGGCCGAGAATGTACAGGCTGTTGCGAATGGGCGCGAGCGGGTTGCGCAGCTCGTGTGAGAGAATGGCCAGGAACTGGTTTTTGTGGAGGTCTTGTTCGCGCAGTTGCTGGTTGGCCGCTTCCAGCCGTTGTTCCGCCTGTTTACGCTGGGTGACGTTCTTGAAGTAACCGATGAGGCCGTCGATCTCACCTTGGGCATTGCGCCTGGGCACGTAGGACCCGTCGAAGAACTGCGCTTCGCCCTGGGGAGTAGCGATCGGCAGTTCCACATGGATCGGCTCACCAGTCTCCAGCACCCGCCGCTTGATGGCGGTCAATTTGTCGGCATCCTCGCGCGACAAGAAATCCTGATCGGTCTTGCCGATCATGTCCTTCTGGGTGAGTCCCATCTGTGGATTGATGACCAACCGATAGCGCAGGTCGCGGTCCTGGATGAGAATGTGGTCAGGCGTGTGGTCGGCGATGGCCTTAAAGCGCTCCTCGCTCGCCCGCAGCGCCTCTTCGGCCCGCATACGTTCGCTGATGTCAATCGACGCCCCGAGAATCGCCGGCTTACCCCCGAACGTGATGGGGCGAACCGACGACAGGAGCCAGAGGGGCGTTCCGTCGGCCCTCTTGGCTTTCAGCTGATAGTTGCTGACCAAGCCCTGCTCCCGGATGGCGTCGATCATCTTCGCGCGGTCAGCCGGGTCGTAGTACACCTCCGGCCCTTTGCGACCAATGATTTCCTCTTGGCGAAATCCGAAGGCTTCGTTGTAGGCGGTGTTGGTAAACACAATGGTGGAGTCTTCTGTGCGGCTGAGAGAGATCAGGACGGGAAGAGCCTCTGCTATGGTTCGAAATCTCTGCTCGCTTTCCTTTAGAGCCTCCTCGGCTTTCTTGCGGTCGTCGATGTCGCGCAGATAGACGTCCAGGCCCCCGGTGCGAGGGAACATGAACACTTCGTACCAGCGACCATTGAGGGGCGAGGGCGCCTCGTAATGCTCGTGGCTGCGCTTCTCCACCGCATCGAGATAGTGCTGATGAACGCGGGTGCCCACGATCTTTGGGAACATGTCCCAGATGACCTTGCCGACCAACTCGCTCGCGGGCCGGCCAAAGGGCGCTCGTTCGGCCGCCGGGTTCACTATGACGAAACGCCACTGGTCGTCGAGCGAATAGAAGGCGTCCGCGATGCTCGCCAGGATTGCGCTGGTCCTGTCATGGGACTCGCGCAGGGCCGCCTCGGCCTGTTTGCGCCCGGTGATGTCCGCCACGGTGCCAACCAGGCTGGTCGCGCGGCGAGCCCGGCCCTCGCCCTCGAAAGTGGCCAGTCCGTGTGCTTCGACCCAGACCATCGTGCCGTCGGGCCGGTTCACCCGGTACTCGGCCGTATAGGGCTTGGGATTGGCTGGATCGAGGGCGGCTTCCACCGCGGCCCGGACGCGCGTCAGATCGTCCGGGTGCAGGAGTTTCAAGATCTCTTCGTTCAGTCGTTCGCAGCCAGAGACCCCGAAGATTTCGGTGTAGCGCTTGTCGTAGGTGGCGACACGCGCCGCCGGATCGTAGTGCCACCATCCCATGTGCGCGGCATCCAGCGCGAGCTGTCGTTGCTGGGCCAGGCTGTTCGGCTCGGCGTCGGGTTGTGGGCGCTTGGCGCGAGATCCACCCTGGGCCGTTCCTCTGCTGGAAGACCGTTCTCGTGGCTGACGACTCATGAACACACCTGACTAGGGCTAGTCAACCAACGAGCCAACAGATCCATCTAGTTCTCAAGAGGCCGGAGCGATCGCGTTCTGTTCACGCGACAGGGATATCTACCACGGCTAGCAGGGCCATCAGCTTCTTTCTGTCGCCTGCGGGCATTCATCGAGCATCCAATTCCGAAAGGGCTCGACGTAGGAGTCGAACAGGTCGCCCGATCCGCGACCGTTGCCGGGATGCTCCATCAAGGTAAGAGATCTCAGACTATGATCCTCTCCACTCGCCAGGATGACTACGTGCAGGTTTGCGGATCTTGGCATGACGACCCTCCCGATGTTTGATGCTCGGCTCGCGCACCTGTCCTGAGATGCAAGACGGGGGCCAGCCGCGCAACCCTTGGCACCCAAACTCCCGGCAACTGTAGTAACCTTTTCCCTGCATCCCATCTTGGTGCGTACGACGCTGCGATTCTTGATGGCAACGTCCCCTGCGCCCGCCGCTTGAGCTTCGAGAAATCATGCACACTCCCATCGTCCTAGCCTCAGCCCTCTTCCTTGCGTTGCTTGCCCCCGCCTGGAGCGACGCCCTAGCCGCCGAGGCGCCGCCAGCCGCACCCGCGGAGGCCAGCGCGGATCGCATCGGCAACTCGGTTGTTCAAGTGTTCTCGACTCGCCGCGATCCCGATTTCGTCAAGCCTTGGAGCAAGCAATCGCCACACGAGCTGACTGGGAGTGGGGTGATTGTCGAGGGCAAGCGCATTCTGACCAACGCTCACGTGGTCACCTACGCCAGCCAGATTCAGGTGCAAGCCAACCACGCGGGTGACAAGGTCGCGGCCTCGGTGGTGGCGGTCGCGCCCGAAATCGACCTCGCGCTGCTCAAGCTGGACGATGAAAGCTTTTTCGACTCCCGTCCCGCTGTGGGCCGAGCTGGTACGTTGCCCAAGGTGAAGGACACGGTCATGGTCTATGGCTTCCCCACGGGTGGCACCAGTCTGTCGATTACCAAGGGAATCGTGTCGCGCATCGAGTTCGCCGCCTACAGTTCCTCCCAGTCCGGCCTGCGCATCCAGATCGACGCCGCCATCAATCATGGCAACAGCGGCGGCCCGGCCATCGCTGACGACAAGATGGTGGGGCTGGTCTTCGGCCAGCTGGGAGGCGCGCAGAACATCGGCTACATCATCCCCTGCGAAGAGATCGAACTCTTTCTGCAAGACCTGGCGGACGGCAAGTACGACGGCAAGCCGGCCATGTTCGACGATCTCCAGACCCTGGAGAATCCGGCGCTGCGGGCCTTTCTCAAGGTCGACAAATCGGTCCAGGGCATCGTGGTCAACCTGCCCTACGGCAAGGGGTCGAGCAATCCGCTGAAGAAGTGGGACCTCATCACCCGGATTGGCGGCACCAAGATTGACGACCAGGGAATGGTCAACCTGGGCAACAATCTACGCGTTCGCTTTCAGTACCTCATTCAGAAGCTGGCCAAGAATGGAAAAGTCCCGCTCACGGTGATTCGCGCGGGCAAGGAACTTTCCCTTCAGTTGCCGGTCTCCACCACCCGGCCGATGGTGGTCGCTGACCTGGCCGGAAAGTATCCATCCTACTTTATCTACGGACCCTTGGTCTTCTCCAACGCTTCGATGCAATTCGTGGGCGCGGCCAGTGGCTGGAATCGCGGGGCCTCCGGCTTCATTGGCACTCCGGTGATGAGCCGGTTTCTCGATCCGCCCGCGTTCGATGGAGAGGAGATCGTGCTGGTCTCGTCGCCCTTCCTTCCCCACAAGCTGGCCGTGGGCTACAGCAACCCCGCCGGGCATGTGGTCACAGCCGTCAACCACATCCCCATCAAGAACCTGGGCCATCTGGTGCAAGTCCTGCGAGACGCCCGCGACGAATTCATCACCGTCGATTTTGCCGGCCACGCGGGCGAGGCTCTGGTCTTCGCGCGATCGGAAATGTCAGCCGCGACTGAGGAGATTCTCACCGACAACGGCATCCGCGCCCAAGGTTCGCCCGACACACTCAAGGTCTGGAGCGCGAAGTAGAGGCGCGTTGACCTGTCCTCGACAGGCCGCAGGTTTGCCCCGGATTTCACCACAGAGAGCACAGAGATCACAGAGACGGATCGGAAGGAATGAAGGGTTCGGATCTGGAACCGAAACCCTTTCTTTCCGGCCTCTGTGGCCTCTGTGGCCTCTGTGGTGAGACTCCGGATCGCGCCGGCCGCCGTCAAGTCCAGAGAGAATCATGGTTAGCACCTATGGGGTCAAGGGACTCACCGGTTGGTCGCAGGTTGACCTGGCACCGTTCTTGATACTTATGGCGGCGAGGCCAGGCCGAATGGGTGCATTTCGTACCTGCTCGACCGAATCGCCTCGAAAGGAAGGGCCTTCCGATGAGTACCGTGGCAACTCTCGCTGTGGCGCTGGTTCACAGTGTCGTCCTGGCTCAACAGGAGCCCGTTCCACCGCCAATGCCTTTTCCGCCGTGGAGCCAGCCGCCCCCAAACTACTCCAGGT
>Ga0224523_1000709_pt1 | contig 16076 bp, 15 predicted proteins | sample CFST50metaG_FD_182732 | JGI IMG/M metagenome (GOLD analysis project Ga0224523, IMG submission 182732) | Peat soil microbial communities from Stordalen Mire, Sweden - C.F.S.T50 | ecosystem: Environmental > Terrestrial > Soil > Wetlands > Peat | place: Sweden: Norrbotten County, Stordalen Mire...
GTCCCGCGCGTGCGGGTAAAGCAACTCTTGCGGAGGACATCGTGAGCGAGCCACACAACCATGAGCACGGCGAAGAACCACGGGCGGGTTTCTGGGCAACCCTGCCGCGCGGGACTGTCACGCGGGTCTTGCTGCTGCTCGCGCTTCTGGCTGTGGTCGTGATTCTTCAGCGCAAGGCCGGCGCCATCGCCGGCTGCATGAGCCAGTCTTTCATGGCGCCGCAGTCACGCACCGTGGGCGCGCCCCGGGGCGACGCCTCCGCGCGCGGTCCCATCCACGTGCGAGTGCAGGTTCCGGAAGCAGCCACGCGATGACCTCGGTTGGTTCACCCTTGGTTTGGGGCCTTTTCGCCCTGATCGTGGTAGTGGCACTGGCCATTGACTTGGGTGTGTTCAACCGCGAGGCACATCCCGTGCGCACGCGCGATGCCGCCATCTGGGTGGTGGTCTGGTGCAGCCTGGGCCTGGCCTTCAACCTCTTCGTTCTGCGACGCTTTGGTGTGCAAAAGGGGCTGGAGTTTTTGCAAGGCTGGCTGTTGGAGCTGGCGCTGTCGGCGGACAACGTGTTCGTGTTCCTAGTCATCTTGTCGTATTTCAAGGTTGGTCGGGAGGTACAGCACAGGGTACTGTTCTGGGGCATTGTGGGCGCGGTCATTTCCCGCGGGGCTTTCATCGGCGCGGGGGCTGCAACCATTCACGCGTTTCATTGGGTTCTGTATCTGCTGGGCGCTTTCCTGGTCTTCACGGCGATCAAGATTCTGGCCCAGGACGAAAAGCCGGTCGATCCTTCGCGCAACCTGGTCTTGCGCCTGTTTCGCCGCCTGGTGCCCATCACCCCAGACTACTCGGGTGCGCGCTTCTTTGCGCGACACCAAGGCCGCCTGATGGCCACGCCGCTTCTGGCGGTGGTGGTCGTGGTGGAGGCGGCGGACGTGATGTTCGCCGTGGATTCCATTCCGGCCATCTTCGGCGTGACCACCGATGTCTTCATCGTCTTCACATCGAACATCTTTGCCGTGCTGGGCCTGCGCTCGCTCTACTTCCTGGTTGCGGGTCTGGCGCAGAGGCTGGTCTACTTGAAGTACGCCATCTCGGCCATTTTGGCCTTCATTGGCATCAAGATCGTGGTTCAGCCCTTCTTCGCAATACCCGTGGCTATTTCACTGGCGGTGGTGGCCGGCCTGCTCGCCCTAGCGACCGCAGTATCGCTGTTGTTTGGGCCGAATCGGGCGTGAGCGGCACGCGTGGGACGGACGCGGCTGGAGTAGCGATCAGCTCGAAACCTGGGACTGACATGCGGCCGCCGTGCGTGGCTCCCCGACGGAAGCCCCGGAGCAGCGCCAGGTCCGGCGAGCGTTCGTTCGCGCGCCAGTCACTCGATGGCGCCTCCTGCGAGCAGACGAAAGCCAGCCCAGAAGGTTGAGGCGCCCGGCACTGAGCCGCGCAGCTCGGGTACATACTGAAAGAACAATGTACCGCCCCCAAAGAAGGCCATATAGTTTCCCGAAAATCCTAGTTCCGCCTCCGCTCCGAGCTTCGTGGACCCGTACGCAGTTCCACGAACGATCCACCACCACTCATTGTAGTGGAGGTAGCTTTGTGAGCGGGCCAATGTTCGAGCACCGCCAGCAACTCCAAGTGACAGAGCAGGATGTGCGTGAGAGAAATCAGTTATCAGCGAGCCTCCCCCTACGATTCCGAACGTCTTCTGACGAGGAAGATCGACCGCGTGGTAAGTGACACGATGGGTTTCATGGCGGAACGTGACACCTCCCATTGAAGAAGTGTGTTGGGAGAGTAGCGTGTCACTGGCGACGGCGCGGTCCTCGGCGACCACGCTGGAAGACCAAAGAGGAATGGTCAGGAGCAGATCGCCGTTCCAGAAGCTTGGGACTTCGTGAGAGGAGTCCCCTGAACCGCAGTATCTCAAGAGGTAGGCGAAAGAGGAACTCACGACCAGGTTTCTCCCGGACTCGCTGTGCCACGGTCCGACCCAAGTCCGAAAGCCTCCGCCAGAATCCAGATTGGCTCCACCACCGCTGCAGCGTTCGCCGCCGCCCCCTCCGAGCCCGAGGATACCGAACAACACCACCATGTTAACCGGTTCGCTGTTGTCGGGCATCCGTGGTGCGGTCTTGGCGTCGTCCTTCTCGGCAGGCGGCACCCGCGCCACGGCCTCGCAGCCGGATGTCTCACCCGGATCACAGGCCTTCTGTTTTGGCGGCGTGGCTTTGGTCTGGTCCTGCGCCACATCCGTGCCTTTGTCGTGCATCGCCGCGAGGTTGTTGCAGCCCAAGGCGATCCCGTCATTGCAGGCCTTCTGAAAGAGCGCTGCGGCCTTGGCCTTGTCCTGCGCCACGCCCGTGCCTTTGTCGTACATCGTCCCGAGGTTGTTGCAGCCCCACTCGTTTCCGGCGTCGCAGGCCTTCTGATAGAGCACCACGGCCTTGGCCTTGTTCTGCTCGACCCCCGTGCCGTTGTCATACATCAGCCCGAGTTTGTTGCAGCCATCCGCGAGGCTTGCATCGCAGGCCTTCTGGTAGAGTTGGAGGGCCTTGGCCTGGTCGGGTGCCATACTTTCGCCGTGCTCGAGCATTCCGCCGAGGTTGTTGCAGCCCCATGCGCCGCCGGCGTCGCATGCCTTCTGATAAAACGCAGCGGCCGTCACCTTGTCCTGCGCCACACCCGTGCCGTTGTAGTACATCCGCCCGATGTTGTTGCAGCCATCCGCGAGACTGGCCTCGCAGGCTTTCTTGTAGAGCCCGACAGCCTTGGCCCCATCCTGCGCCACGCTTTCTCCACGTTCGTACATGAACCCCAGGTTGTTGCAGCCGTTCGCACTCCCCGCGTCGCAGGCCTTCTGATAGAGCGCAGCGGCCTTGGCCCCATCCTGCGCCACGCCCTTGCCCTTGACGTACATCCGCCCGAAGTCGTTGCAGCCATCGGCGAGCCCAGCATCGCAGGCCTTCTGATAGAGGACTACGGCCTTGGCCCAATCCTGCACCACCCCCTCGCCGATATCATACATTAGCCCCAGGCTGTCGCAGCCCAAGGCCTTCCCGGCATCGCAGGCGTTCTCCTGGGAAACGCGCGCCTGCTCCTTGTTGATCGCCAGTGCCCTTCTGAAGGCCTCCATCGCCTTCGTGTCTTCCCACCACCCCGTGACTTTCCCGTCCCAGTACAAGTGCGCGAGATCGAAGCACGCATGGATGTCCTTTGCGTCGCAGCGGCGCTCGATGGCCTTCCAGGCTGGCTCTGAGGGCGGCTTCACGGCAGGCTGTTTGGGAGAGGACTTCCGGGCTTGCACTTCTGCGAGCGCCGGCGGCTTCGGCTTGGCCACCGCTGCTCCTCGTGCGTTTTCCAGCGCAACAGCCTCGCTTGGAACCCAACCCACGATGTGGCTGAGAGCTACTACCAGGATGATCCCCATGACGCGGATACTACCTTTGAATGGCGGCGGGGAGCGTTCGTTTTTCGAATGAGGAGATTGGATCTACGGTCGGCCAGCCCCGTCACATTCCGGCCACGGCCACAGCGACCTGGGCGTCCGCTCGCGCGACAGAATCCTACGGCAATACATTCGCCTCGGGAGCCGGCCGACAAGCCGGCCCGATGGCGAAGCCGGCGCGAGCACCGGAGCGGAGCATACATCGGTATGTGAGCACCGGAGCGCAGCGACGGCACAGGCAGCGGGTCGGATCGTCGGCCGTCGGCTAATCGAAGAACGGATGTAACGTCGTCAACTATCCGCGCGCAGGAGCGAACGGACGCCTAGCACGACGTCCAGCTTGCGGATGTAGGCCACCGCTTTCTGCATGGCTGATTCGCGGACTTCGTGGGTCAGGATGACCAGCTCGGCTTCCTTGCCGGTGGCCTCTTTCTGCTTGACGCCTGCGATGCTGACCTCGCATTCGCCGAAGATCTTGGCGATGGTCGCCAGCACGCCGGGCCGGTCTTTCACCTCGAGCCGCAAGTAGAACTTGCTCACCACGTCGCCCATGGGGACCACGTGCTTTTTGCGCGCGCCGAAGTTCATGCGCCCGCTCACACCGCCCTGGGGATGGTGCATGGCCAGGTCGATGATGTCGCCCAGGATGGCCGATGCGGTCGGCAGCTGGCCCGCGCCGCGGCCGTAGAACATGACGTCGCCCACGTAGTTGCCTCGCGCGAACACGGCGTTGAAGGAATCGCTGACCGCGGCCAGCGGGTGGTCGCGCCGGATCATCATGGGGTGCACGCGCAGCTCGACGCTCTTCTCGTCGTGTTCGATGCCGATGGCGAGCAGTTTGATGACGTAGCCGTATTCCTTGGCCAACTCGATGTCGCGCGCCGTGACACCGCGGATGCCCTCGGTGAAGATCTCGCGGTAGTCGACTGCGGTGTTGAAGGCCAGGGCGGCCAGGATGGCCAGCTTGTAAGTGGCGTCGTGGCCGTCCACGTCGGCGGTGGGATCCGCCTCGGCATAGCCCAGCTCTTGCGCTTCTCGCAGCACGGCTGCGAACTCGGCCCCCTCGCGATGCATCTTGGTCAGGATGAAGTTGGTGGTGCCGTTGACGATGCCGTACAGGCGTTCGAAGCGGTTGACAGCCAGCGACTGGCCCAAAGCATTGATGACAGGAATACCTCCGCACGACGAGGCCTCGAAGTGCAGAGTCACGTTGTGTTTTCGCGCCAGTGCAAGCAGTTCAGGCCCTTTCTTGGCGATTAGTTCCTTGTTGGCAGTGACCACGTGCTTGCCCGCGGTCAGCGCCGCCTCCACAAGGGAGTAGGCCGCCTTGACCCCGCCGATGACCTCGACCACCACGCGGATCGCAGGGTCATCCAGGATTTCCTGCGCGTTTTCGGTAAGCCGCTCGGCTGCCAGACCGGTGGACTTGCGCTTGGCTGGGTCGATGTCCGCCGCTTTGCATAACTCGACCGCCACGCCGGTCTTGCGGCGCAGGTTCTCCGCCTCCTCGACGAGGAGCTTCACGACACCGCCCCCTACGGTGCCACAGCCGATGACCCCCACTCCAAACTTGCCGGTCGCCATGCCTAGTTCTCCTGAAATGTTGCCGTGCTTTGGTGTTTGGTCGGGACAACGCCCGCGGCTAACACCTAGCGCTCTTTCCGTCGGAGTTCAACGGTTTGCCAATGTCCTGGAATTCGGCGTGGGCGGGGAACGGTGCGGTGTGGGTGACAGGGACGGTGGCGGTGACGGTGACAGTGACAGTGACAGAGACAGAGACAGTGGCGGTGGGCCCGGGCCTTTGGCGGCCCGGGCCAGGACGGAGTCAGGGATGGGTCAGGCGCCAGAGAATCGCGAGGATGGAATCGAGCAGGGCCAGGGCGGGTGTGACGGTGGCTTGGTCTACGTCACCCCAAGCCATGGCCACGGCCAGATGTGAGCGGACTTCCCCGGCGGAGCCGGCAGCGATTCTGTAGTGGTGAAGTCGGTCCTGGCCTGCGCGCCGGGCGCCTTCAGCGATGTTGCCTGGCACCGAGGAGCCGGCGCGTTTGAGCTGCAGGGCCAGATCCCTGTCGTGGAGGCGAATTCGCTCGACCGCCGGCCGGAGCGCGCTGACCATCTGCAGAGCCATTTCGTAGACCTCGAAGCGTTTCATCAGGACCTCCTTTGTCGCGGCCTCAAGCAGGCCGCCGTGCGCGTGTGACGGTCCCCTTTCCCGGCGCAAGGACGAAACGACAAGGTCAGCGCGAAACCATCGCGGCCGGTGGCGTGAGTCTTCCATAATGGAGAGGCCCGCCCGGCTTCGCTGTCCTTCGCAGCAACATGTGCGACCCGCTCTCGGAGTTCTGCCGTTCCCTCGGAGAACTTCGCGGGACGCCGAGAGCCGTGTGAACATCTTGAGCGTCAACTGTCACGCCTACCTTTTCACCCTTGACGACTCGCTTGTACCCCACGAAGCTCGGCACCAGTCGTTCCCAGAACGTGATTGGTTGCTCGGCGACGTCTCATGACCAAGTGGCTCGATTTCTACCGGCCGTACTTCCCGTCGGAGTCGGAGGCTCGGCTGTTCATTGGCGACTGCGAGAAGTCCAGCGACGCGGCTGCCATGTTGATAATGCACCAAGCCGCCCGCCTTGTGACCATTTCCAAGAAGATGGCCGAGATTCAACCCGGGCGCGACGCTCTGGAGCTGTTGTTCTTGCTCATCTGTGCGGAAAACGTCTCAAAGCTGCACGACGATTTTCACGACGAGGGGAAGTCGCGACACTACGTTCAAACGTTTTTCTCGCAGTTTCTCTCCAATTCCGAGAAGGCGCAGATCGAAGAGAAGTTCCTGACCCTCGATCTCGGTCTCATGAATCTGGGACAGATCATCGACGTGCTCTATGATACGCGATGCGATGTTGTCCACGAGGGAAAGTACTGGGGCTTTTCATTCAGTTCGTATGGGGTATCGACCGCGACCGTCGAGACTCCAGTGCTCACACGCATGTCGATCGAGGAGTTTCGCTCCATTGTCGTGAACGGATGTGTGCGAGCGGCAATGACTCGCGCTGCGGCCTAGCACACGGTTGCAGCGGCTGGGCACGTGTGTCGGCGTCTTCTGTGTCGGCGTCGATCTGGTCCGCGTCGACATCCCGGTGTACCATTGCCGCCTTCGATGTCCGTGAATGTATTCAAGGTCGCAGAGGTGGTATCGGGGCGGGTAGTTGTTTCGAAGAAGGCTCGCCGTTCGGCGCACGAATTGGCTTGCGGCTTGACCTCCCTCGGCGGAGTGGACGACGCGGCGCCCGAGAGTGGTTGGCGTATCGAAATCACCACGGGGGTCGGCGCCGGGGCTTCGTCCATAGAGCTGCCCCTGGCATGCGTCCTGAGCAGGGCGGATCTGCAGATCTCCGAGCGCGAACCCTTGTTTCTCGACAGTGAGGGGCGGGTCATCTTCTTCCGGAGCCGCCTTCTGATGCCCGAACGCCCATGCGTCCAGATATCCGACCGTGAGGAAGCGCTCCTTCGAGCGAAGAAGCTCGTCTACGACGAGGAGCTCGAATTGGTCAACCTCCGGAAACAGGTGGCGAACGCTGAGGCCACGCTCGAGTACCGACGAACGGGACCAAAGCGCGAGCCCATAGCAGACGATGTGAAGCTCGTCGTTTGGGCTAGGGATGGAGGTGCCTGCGTGCGCTGTGGATCGACTGAGAAGCTGCACTTCGACCATGTGATCCCAGTCGTCAAGGGAGGGGGCAGCTCGCCAGAGAACATCCAGATTCTGTGCGAGCAGTGCAATCTGAAGAAGTCGGACAGGATAGCCTTCTGATTCTTGCCCGCGAGCGACGTGCGGGCTGGCACAAGTATCGCCGCCGGCCGCGATGGTTTCGCGCTGACCTTGTCGTTTCGTCCTTGCGCCGGGACAGGGGACCGTCATCGCTGCGCGACGGCCTGTTTGAGGCCACGACAAAGGAGGTCCTGATGAAACGCTTCGAGGTCTACGAAATGGCTCTGCAGATGGTCCACGTGCTCCGGCCGGCGGTCGAACGCATTCGCCTCCACGACCGGGATCTGGCCCTGCAGCTCAAACGAGCCGGCTCATCGGTGCCAGGCAACATCGCTGAAGGGGCCCGGCGCGCGGGCCAGGATCGACTTCACCACTACCGAATCGCCGCCGGCTCCGCCGGAGAAGTCCGCTCCCACCTTGCCGTGGCCATGGCTTGGGGTGACGTGGACCAAGCCACCGTCACGCCCGCACTTTCCCTGCTCGATTCCATCCTCGCGATTCTCTGGCGCCTGACCCATCCCTGACTCCGTCCTGGCCCGGGCCGCCAAAGGCCCGGGCCCACCGCCACGGTCACCGTCGCTGTCACCGCTACCGCTACCGTCCCTGTCACCCACACCGCTCCCCGATTAGTCGCACGCAATGCGGCGTTTCTGCCCGCGATTGCGCCCAAAACTCTGTCGTGGTAAGAAGCTCCGTCATTAGCAGGCACACCCCAAAGTTCGTGGGCGGGCCATCGAGCCCGCCTTTTTTTTGTCCAACGAAACCCGACAACACCACCGCAAAGAATGCGCACTGAATCCAACGTGCTCTGGCAGCTGGTCGAACCCCCAATTCAGGGGGCGGGACTGGATCTGATCGAGCTACAGTGGAATCGCGAGGGGGAAGGGTGGGTTCTGCGCGTGTTCATCGACCGACCCGAGCCACCGCACCTGCCCGGCGCGAGTGAACCGCCGGCGGACGTTTTGCCTCGAATCGCGGTGAGCCATGAGGATTGCGAGCGCGTCAGCCGGGACTTGTCAGCAGCCCTGGACGTGGCCGACGTGATTCATCACACCTACAAGCTCGAGGTCAGCTCGCCTGGCATCGACCGTCCGTTGCGCCGCGAGCAGGACTTCCGGCGCTTTGCCGGTCAAGAGGTGAAGATTCGCAGTAGCGAACCAACCGAGGGACGGCGGAACTTTTCCGGTGTGCTTCGCGGAGCGCAGAATGGCCAGGTCGAGGTCGATTGTGACGGCAAGGTGTACAACCTGCCCATCGCGACCATCGTGCGAGCCAACCTGGTTCCGGACTGGGCCGCCGAGTTTCGCCGGCAAGCGGGCGGTGGCGAAGGTGGGTATCAACCACCTGAGCCAGAGCGGGAGGGGGCCAGGGAACATCCCCATGGTCACAGCAAGACAGGGCGCGACGAGACCGTTGCGCCCCATGCGCCAGACAGGAGTGCGTCATGAGCGAAGGGACGAGCCTGAGTCAGGTCATCGATCAGGTTTCGAAAGACAAGAATATCGAGCGCAAGATCCTGGTCGAAGCCCTCGAGTCGGCGATCCTGACCGCGGCCAAACGCGCCTTTGGCGAAGAGCGCGAGATGGAGGCCAAGTTCAACGACGCCACTGGACGGGTCGATCTGTTCCAGATCATCATTGTGGCCGACCCGGTGTCCATTCCGGCCAAGGAGATCTCGCTCGACGAAGCCAAGCAGTTCAACCTGCAGGCCGACGTGGGCGACGAGCTGCTGTTTCAGATCTTCTTCGATGAGAAGGATCAGGCGCGGGCCGAGGAACAAGACGCCAAGTACGGGGCCTTGCTCAAGCTCAACCGGGCCTGGAAGACCTTCGGTCGCTTCGCCGCGCAAACCGCCAAGCAGGTCATCCTGCAGCGGGTGCGCGAAGCCGAACGCGACAACGTGTTCAACCAGTACCGCGAAAAGAAGGGCGAGCTGATCTCGGGCATCGTGCGGCGCTTTGAGCGCGGCAGCATCATCGTCGACCTGGGTGGTGCCGAGGCGGTGCTGCCGGTGCGCGAGCAGGTGCCGCGCGAGTCGTTCCGCGCCGGCGACCGCATCGTGGCCTACGTGGTCGACATCGACAAGGCGGCGCGCGGCCCGCAGATCATCATTTCCCGCGGCCACAAGGGCCTGCTGGAGAAGCTTTTCGAGATGGAGGTTCCGGAGATCTACGACAAGATCGTGCGGGTTGAGGCCTCGGCGCGCGAGCCGGGCGCCCGCTCGAAGATCGCGGTCAGCTCGCGCGATCGCGACGTGGATCCCGTGGGCGCCTGCGTGGGCATGAAGGGCTCACGGGTGCAGGCGGTGGTGCAGGAATTGCGTGGCGAGAAGATCGACATCGTGCCCTACGACAACGACCCGGCTCGCTTCGTGTGCAACGCCATTGCGCCGGCCCAGGTTTCGCGCGTGATGATCGACGCCTCCAACCACACCATGGAGTTGGTGGTGGCCGACGACAAGCTTTCCCTGGCCATCGGCAAGAAGGGTCAGAACGTGCGCCTGGCCTCGCAGCTCACCAACTGGCGCATCGACATCCACTCGGAAACCAAGATGCGCGAGGCGGAGGAGCGGGCGCGGGCTTCGCTGACCGCCGTCGAGGGGGCCACGCCGGAAATTCTCGAGGCGCTGCTGCGCGCGGGGTGGGGCTCGGCCGAGGCCCTGGCCCGGGCCGGGGTGGAAGAACTGGCGACCTTGCCCGGGGTGGACAGCTTGGAAGCGGCGTCTCGCCTGATCGCCGCGGCCGGCCGCGCGGCAGTGCTGGAGGAGCAACGCCGTGCCGAGGAGCGGGCGCGCGCCCAGGCCGCCGCGGCGGCGGCACCGGCGCCCGAGGTGGTGGCATCTGAGGAGAGGACCTAGCGGAAGCGGAATACCATGGGGCGCATTTCCGAAAGAACTTGCATTGGTTGTCGGCGGGTCGTCCCGGCCAGCGAACTGGTTCGCTTGGCAGCGCCCGACGGCCGCGTGGCGCTTGCCATCCGGCGAGGCGGTGCCGCGATGTTGCGACAAGGCCGCGGGGCCTGGCTGCATCCCACGCAAGACTGTGTGAACGCGGCGGTCAAGCAGCGGGCATTCGGCCGGGCTTTCCGAGGGAAGGTGGACGCGCTGGACCCGGTTCGGCTTCTGAGCGAGGTGAGCGTGGCGCCTGGGGTTTCGTCCCACGAGCAGGGTGAATCACTATGATGAGCGGATATGAACGCAGAGATCCCGGCTCAGAGCCGGCGGGCGCAGCGGTGGCCGCGGCGAAGGTCCGCGTCTACGAGCTGGCCAAAGAGATTGGCATGGCCCCCAAGGACCTGGTTGCCAAGGCTCGCACCCTGGGCATTGAGGTGGCCAACCACATGTCGAACCTGGCCGGCGCCGATGTGGACCGGGTCCGGCGAGCGATTGAGCGCGAACGCCAAGAAAGCCTGGTCGAAGAACGTCTGAGCGACACCGTGATCCGGCGGCGGTCGCGTACCGCGCCGGCGGGAGCCGGCCGTCCAGCAGCGGCGCGGCCTGCAGCTCCGCCAGCAGCGCTGCCGCCAGCTTTGCGGGAGACACCGTCTCCTGCGCCTTTGCCTGAGCCACCGTCCCGGGACACGCCGGTATCCGCGCCCAGTGAGCCGGAAGCGCCGGTGTTCGCGGTAGAGGCCCATGTCCCGGCGGTGAGCGAGGCGACCCCTGAGGCGCCTTCGGCTGCGGCTGAAGAGCCCGCCGGCGCTACCCCGGCCGAGGTCGCGCCCGAGGCGGAGACTGAGCCTATCTTGCCTTCGGGCGAGGCCAAGCCGGTTACGCAAGTCCAGGTGCCGGTGAAGATTCCGCAACCGGTGGTGACCGGTTCGGCTGCCACTGGGCAGTTCATTCAGTTGCCGGGGCTGGGCGCTCGTGAGGCCGGCGTTCCCAAGATCGAGATCAAGGATCGCGACGAGGAACTGCGGCGCATGGGGCGGGGCAGCCTGGTTTCGCGCGGCCCGGGTGGCCGCGACTGGCGCGCGCCGGGAGCTCCCGGGCAGCGGCCGGGAGGGCCGCCTCGCAAGAAGGTTGCGATGGCCGGCAAGAAGCTCAAGCAGACGCTCATCACGACGCCCGCCGAGCACAAGCGTGTCATCCGCATGGGCGAGACCATCGGGGTGGCTGACCTGGCCCAGAAGATGGGAGTCAAGGGCAACGAGGTGGTCAAGAAGCTTTGGGCGCTGGGCATGATGGGCGTGAACATCAACCAGAACATCGAGCTCGACGCCGCCAGCCTGATCGCCACCGAGTTCGGCTATCAGGTCGAGTCCACCGCCTTCAACGAAGAAGAGGTGATTTCCGAGGGCCAGGTGGACGACAACCCCGAAGACCTGGTGCCGCGCGCTCCGGTGGTGACCGTGATGGGCCACGTGGACCACGGCAAGACCTCTCTGCTCGACGCCATTCGCAAAGCCAACGTGGCGGGCGGTGAGGCCGGTGGCATTACCCAGCACATCGGGGCCTATCGCGTTCACACCCCGCAAGGCGACGTGGTGTTTCTGGATACGCCCGGCCACGAGGCCTTCACCGCCATGCGCGCGCGCGGCGCTCAGATGACGGACATCGTGGTCATCGTGGTCGCGGCCGAAGAAGGGCCCATGCCGCAAACCATTGAGGCCATCAAGCACGCGCAGGCGGCCGAGGTGCCTATCCTGGTGGCCATCAACAAGATCGACAAGCCTGGCGCCAACCCCGCCATGGTTCGCACCCGCCTGATGGAGCAGCAACTGGTCTCGGAGGAGATGGGCGGCGAGACCATTTTCGTCGAGGTTTCCGCGAAAACCAAGCAGGGCATCGACCGACTGCTGGAGATGCTGGCGTTGCAGGCCGAGGTGCTTGAGCTCAAGGCCAATCCCAAGAAGGCGGCCAAGGGTCACGTGGTGGAGGCGCGCCTGGATCGCTCGCGCGGCGCCATCGCGACCGTGCTAGTCGAAGAAGGCACCTTGCGGCTCGGCGACCTGGTGGTGGCCGGCGAAGCCTATGGAAAGCTTCGCGCCATGCTGGGGGACAAGGGCCAGAACATCACCGAGGCCCCGCCCTCCACGCCGGTCGAGCTGCTTGGCCTGGAGGGTGTCCCCGACGCGGGCGAGATATTCAACGTCGTCACCGACGAAAAGGCGGCCAAGGCGCTGGTCGAACACCGGCGCGAGCAGCGCAAGCGCAAGGAAGCCAGCGGCACCACGCGCGTGTCGCTGGAGAACATCCTCGAGAAGATCAGGCTGGGCGAGGTCAAAGAGGTGCGCATCGTGCTCAAGGCCGATGTGCAGGGTTCGGTCGAGGCGATTTCCAATGCCTTGCGCAACCTGTCTACGCCGACGGTGGGGGTCAACGTGCTCTCGGCCGGCGTAGGCGGCATCACGGAATCCGATGTGACCCTGGCCAAGGCGTCCGCGGCCATCGTGGTCGGCTTCAACGTGCGACCCGCAGGTAAGTCGCGCGCCTTGGCGGATCAGGAGGGCGTGGACATCAAGCTCTACCAGATCATCTACGACGCCATCGACGACGTGAAGAAGGCTATGGTGGGCATGCTCTCGCCGGTGAGCAAAGAGAAGATCCTGGGCCGGGCCGAGGTGCGCCAGGTGTTTCACATCACCAAGGCGGGTACGGTGGCCGGTTGCACGGTGGTCGAGGGCAAGGTCACGCGCCGGTCGCATGTGCGTCTGATTCGCGATTCCGTGGTGGTCCACACCGGCCGGTTGAGCTCGCTGCGCCGATTCAAGGAGGACGCCAGTGAGGTCACCCACGGTTACGAGTGCGGCATCGGCATCGAAAACTACGGCGATGTCAAAGAGGGCGACGTCATCGAGGCCTTCGAGGTGGAGTCCATCGCAGCGGTCTTGGACCAGCCCACCTCCACACCGCCGGCGCGAAAGGGGTAGAGGTCTCTCCCACCGGCATGACCGTCGGTATCGCCCGCCTCACGCTCTTCGTTCCGGAGAGCCATTCCCTGAAGGAGAAAAGGATGGTTCTGCGGCGGGTGAAGGATCGCGTGCGCAACAAGTTCAACGTCGCCATTGCCGAGGTGGATGACAACGATCTCTGGCAGCGTGCTGTGGTGGGACTGGCGTTGCTAGGAAACGACCGCCGCTTCGTGGAATCGGCGCTGGACGAGGTGGTGCGCTTCGTGCGCGAGCTGGCCGAGGCTACCAACGTGGAGCGCGAGCTGCTGACCTTCAGCCAGCCCCTGGCGGAAAACGACCTGGGGTGGAAGGGGGCATAGATGCTAGCCAAGATTCTCCCGGGATTCGACGGCCAGCTACCCGATCCGGAGTTTCACCACAGAGGGTACAGAGGCCACAGAGGCTGGAAGGAAAGGGTTCCAGATCCGGGTCCCAACCCTTCTTTCCTTCCCATCCGTCTCTGTGATCTCTGTGCTCTCTGTGGTGAAATCCGGGGCAAAAAAGCAGGGCGCGCATGAGTCAACGCGCGGAAAAGGTCGCGGGCGAGATCCGCGAGGTCATCGGCGAGATGGTGGTGCGCGGGGCCATCAAGGATCCGCGGGTGCGCGACGCCGGCCTCATCACCATCACCTACGTGCGCATCACCGGAGATCTGCGCCAGGCGTGCGTGTTCTTCACGGTGCACGGCGCAGACGATGCGGCCGCGGAGAAGGTGCGTGTGGGCTTGCAGAGCGCGGCCGGATTCATGCGGCGGCAGGTGGGCGAGCGCTTGCGACTCAAGGTCACGCCCGGGCTGGACTTCGAAGTCGACCGTGTGTTGGAGCAGGAGGCTCGTATCGAGCAGCTCCTGCGAGAGGTGGCCAAGAAAGAGTGAGCGTTCTCGTCGTCGACAAGCCGGTCGGCCCCACATCCTTTGCGGTGCTCAAGCGGGTACGCCGTGCGCTCATGCGTGCCGGCAGCGGGACCGAGCGCGCGCCCAAGCTGGGCCACGGCGGGACCCTGGACCCCATGGCATCCGGTGTGCTGCCGGTGTGCGTGGGGGAGGCCACCAAGGTCATTCCTTTCCTGCTCGATGCTGACAAGGAATACCTGGCGGCCGTGCGTTTCGGCATCGAGACCGACACCCTGGACGCCACCGGGCAAGTGCTTGCCGAGAAGCCGGTCGGCAACCTGGACGCCGCTCGCGTTGAGGAGGCCCTGTCGGGCTTTCGCGGCGCGATCGAACAGGTGCCCCCGATGTTCTCGGCGCTCAAACACCACGGCCAGCCGCTCTATCGCTACGCCCGCGCCGGGCAGACCATCGCCAGGCCACCCCGGCGGGTGGAAGTGCACGAACTCGTGCTGCTGGCATTCGAGCCGCCCGATCGAGCACGCCTGCGTATACGCTGTTCAAAAGGCACGTACATTCGTTCGCTCGCTGCAGACCTGGGCAGTTGCCTGGGGATGGGAGCGCACCTGACCGAGCTGCGCCGAACGGCGTCTGGCCCCTTTGCGCTGGCTCAAGCCCTGTCTCCGGACGCCCTCGACACCTGCGTTGAGGAAGGGCGCGCGTTGCCATTTGTCTCGCTGCGTGAGGCGTTGGCGCATTTGCCGTCCGTCACCGTCGGAGACCCGCTGGCTGTGCGTCTGGCTCGCGGCCAGCGCGTGCAATGGGATGAATTCGGTCCTGGCGTGGCCGAGCGTGGTCCTCTTTGCGTCCTGCTTCCATCGGAGGTCGTGGTCGCCGTGGTGGACCGAAACACGGAGGGGGCTGTGCGCATCCTGCGGGTGTTTAACGTCGGTTGACTCTCGGCGCGCAATGTAAGAAATTAGGCGAAGAGAAAAAGGCGAAAGTTAAAGAAAAGAGCGTGATTGCATGGCGCTAGCCGCAGTAAAGAAAGCAGAAGTTGTCAAGAAGTACGCCCGGGGTCCGGCTGACACTGGATCCCCTGAAGTCCAGATAGCCCTCTTGTCTGAGCGTATCGCGTATCTGACCGAGCATTTTCGTGAGCATTCCAAGGATCACCATTCTCGTCGTGGTCTGTTGATGCTGGTCGGACAGCGACGCCGGCTGCTTGACTATCTGAAGAAAAAGAACGTCAAGCGTTACCGAGACGTGATCATGTCTCTCGGTATTCGCAAGTAGGCCCGAAGTTTTTCCAAAATGGACGGAGGGCGGTGCGCGATGCATTGCCCGCCACGTTAACAGAGGGCCCCGGTGCTTGCGTTCATCCTTCTTCCCGCTGGTTCGAGCCGCGCCTTGTGTTCGGTGCAGATTCGATCCGGACCTGCGAGATGAGGGACGAAGCCACAGGGGCCGCTAGAGAGGAGCAGCGAAATGTTTGTACGTGAAGGCGTGTCCCTAGGTGGCAAGGAGCTCAGCATCGAGGTCGGCCGTATGGCCAAGCAGGCCGACGGGGCCGTGGTGGTGCGCTACGGCGACTCCATGGTGCTGGTCACGGCGGTAGGCGCCGCCACGGTGAGGCCCGGCATCGATTTCATGCCGCTCACCGTCGACTATCTCGAGAAGACATCAGCCGCGGGCAAGATCCCGGGCGGCTATTTCAAGCGCGAAGGACGGCTGACCGAGACCGAGGTGCTGACCTCGCGGATCATCGACCGGCCCTGCCGGCCGCTGTTCCCCAAGGGATGGCGTTTCGACACCCAGGTTATCGCCACGGTGCTGTCGACCGACCGAGAGAACCCGACCGACGTGCTGGCCATGACCGGCGCCTCGGCTGCGCTTCACCTTTCCGACTTGCCTTGGGCCGGCCCCTTTGCCGGTGTGCGCGTGGGACGCATCGGGGGCGAGTTCATCGTCAATCCGACCTTTGCCCAGCGCCAGGCTTCGGAGTTGGACCTGACCGTGGCCGCCAGCCGCGACGCCATCGTGATGGTGGAGGGCGGGGCCCAGCACGTGTCCGAGGAAGTGCTGGTGGACGCGCTCATGTTCGCGCACAAGGCAGCGCAGCCGCTCATCGACCTG
>Ga0224523_1000710_pt1 | contig 16063 bp, 16 predicted proteins | sample CFST50metaG_FD_182732 | JGI IMG/M metagenome (GOLD analysis project Ga0224523, IMG submission 182732) | Peat soil microbial communities from Stordalen Mire, Sweden - C.F.S.T50 | ecosystem: Environmental > Terrestrial > Soil > Wetlands > Peat | place: Sweden: Norrbotten County, Stordalen Mire...
CCCGATAAATTTCATTCGGCAATTTCAGGATTCTTTCAAATAATAAATCAAAAATATAATCCTGAATTAAGAAAACTGTTGACTTTAAAATTTCAGTTTTTTCAAAAAGAAAATGTTTTAATTTATCCCATTTGAAGTATAGCATCGATAAAAAAGACTGAAATTAAGTCATCATTTGTTCCATTTGACAAATCAACCCAGTTTGTACCACCATTGGTTGTTTTTAAAATGTTTACTCCACCCAATCCTCCACCTACCACATATCCTGTATTGAAATCGGTAAAGTAAACTGATTTTAACTCATTTGATGTTCCACTTAGCAAAGCAACCCAGTTCATGCCACCATTGGTTGTTTTTAAAATGGTTCCGTTTTGACCCACCGCGAATCCCGTATTGGTATTGATAAAGTAGACTGAATATAAACACTGACTTGTTCCGCTTGACCAAGCGACCTCCCAATTTGTGCCCCCATTGGTTGTTTTCAAAATGATTCCTTCATGACAACTGCCACCCACCGCATATCCAGTATTGGCATCGGTAAAGCAGACTGAAAATAAATCATTTGATGTTCCACTTGACAAAGCAACCCAGTTTGTACCCCCATTGGTTGTTTTTAATAGAGTTCCACCATCACCCACTGCATAACCTGTATTGGCATCAGAAAAGTAAACTGAATATAAATCATTTGCTGTTCTACTTGATAAACCAACCCAGTTTGTGCCCTCATCGGTTGTTTCTAAAATAGCGCCCCATTACCCCACTGCATATCCCTTATTAGCATTAGTAAAGTAAACTGATTTTAAACCATTTGATATTCCATTTAACAAAGCAACCCAGTTTGTACCGCCATTAGTTGTTTTTAAAATGGTTCCACCATCCCCCACCGTATATCCCGTGTTGGCATCGGTAAATTTAATTGATGTTAAAAAATTGCACTGTGGTAAAGGATTCTGCCAGAACCATTGAGCCATTGTTGCATTCATCAGAAACAGCGCAAAAATTAGAGAAGCCAGTTTTTTCATTATGAAAGTATTAAATCACTAAAATTATATATTGAAATAATTCTATAAATTTTTCCATCAAAAACATATATTTATGACAATCCAATCAATAAATGGTTGCTTGATTTATTTTATTATTGCCTTTAAATACACGGTTTCTGCATTATTTCACTTTATCCATGGATTCTAAAATCGCTTTCACGAAATAAACCCAATCATCCAATCTGTCATAGAGTTGCATTGTCTTAGGGAAAGGGACTATGACATCCGGAGCTGTGCCGATATTGTCAATTGGATGTTCCGGCAGCCTTCGCGATCGAGACATCGGCCATTTCAATTCAAATCTTCCTGATGGAAAATTTTCTGTGACACAATTGGAATAATCAAGGACACCTTTCGTCTGGAACAGAAGAAGAAAAACTGGAAAAGACAAGAATAGGAAGGGATGAAATTGAGGCTGAAGTCAAGAAATTTATCGAATCCCTGTCCTAAGATTTTCCAAATAATGTAAATTGCCGGTCGTTTTTATTACTTGGATATTTTGCCTTATCCACGCGTTGAAAAGTCTTCCACAGCACCCTTATTTCGTGTAACATGCAGATATAGAGCCATCTGATTTGCCGTCGCTGCACACTACTCTGACCAATTATCTAAGTTTAGAATCATTCCAGATTACTTGAAAGTCGTTGATTTTCTGAATGATATTGTTTAACCGGTTGTTTGGACAATTTAAGAATTCTAAATGCTCCTCGTCCAACGATTCCAAAAACAATTATCCCTACGATTAAGTCCGGATATTTTGAGGTTGTCAGAAACACCAATGCTCCTGCTATGATAACACCAAAATTTACGATTACATCATTTGAAGTGAATATCATACTGGCTCGCATGTGTGCTTCTTTACTCTTACTTTTTTGGAGTAAGTACAAACAGATTGTATTCCCAATTAAGGCTAAAATCGAGATGATTATCATTGTCTGAAAGGCTGGTACAGGTTCAATCCCAATAAATCGTCTGACAACTTCAATTAAACCAAGAACCGCAAGGGTAAGTTGGAGATAACCGCTTACTTTGGCTATGTTGTTTTTACGAGTTATTGTATCGCCTACTGCATAAAGAGCAAGTCCATAAACAATACTGTCAGCAAGCATATCCAGACTGTCAGCGACTAATCCCATTGAATTAGCAATAAAACCAGACAGAATTTCAAGTATAAAGAAAAACAGGTTTATTGACAGTACCTGCCATAAAAGTCTTTTTTGTTGGTCATGTTCATCAATTACACCAATGTTGTCTGTGGTTAAAGTGTCTATGAATGAAGTATCAAATTTTAATTCGTCAAGTCGTTGTAAAATCCGCTGGTAGCCTTCTGTATGATAAACAGTCAGTTTTCTGTTAGGAATATCAAAGTCCTAAGATTGAATATTTGTCAAATCACTAAGTTTCATCCGAATCATTTGTTCCTCGGATGAACAATCCATCTTGGGTATTTTGAATGTTGTTTTAAACATGATTTAACTGACTAACTTTCAAATTTTTCTTGAATACCGGTTTATTGTAAAAAGGCTTATTTTATTGAAGATACGGAAGGATTGTGATGTTACCTCACTTTTGTTTCAATTCATTTCCAACAGAAAACGCATCACCAAGTTTCTCTCCAATGTTATAATATACCTGACTTCCAAATGAACCCCATATCATGGGTCTGACTTTCTCAATGTCGGGAAGTTGTTTTGGATTCAGAACCTCGCTATCAGCGACCATTCCAACAATTTCTCCAATGAACATTGTATGTGAGCCAAGATTAATTTCTCTGACCAGTTTACATTCAAGAGAATAGGGAAATTCCTTTACGATTGGAGCATTTACAAGTTTACTCCTTTCTGGGGTGAGGCCGGTCTTTTTGAATTTGTTGTATTCTTTTCCAGAAACAATGCCGACAAAATCGGCCTCTTTAAAATACTTTTCAGAGGGAATGTTTATTGTGAATGCCTCAGTCTGTTTAATGTTGTGAAAACTGAGTGTCGCTTCCCTGATGGAAACACTTATACAAGGCGGTTTGCTTGATACGATTCCACCCCATGCGGCATTCATCATATTAGGTTTACCATCTGGGCCATATGTTCCAATGATGAGCACTGGAGAGGGGAGTAATAAAGTTTTCGGTGGAAGAGAAAGTTTCATAATTGACTGGCTTTTGATTGATTCCAGATTACATGAATGTGGTTGATTTTATTGAGCGAATAGACAGTCTGATTGAATCCTGCTAAATAGTCAATATTTTTTCTCCAGATTTTATGTAATCCGTTAATGCAACACCCATGTATCTGACATTAACTCCCAATTTCGTTAATGTATCTGTAACTCCAAGGTTATCGCAGCAGGCTTTGCAGGCCTCAATTGAAATCCCGTTATTGATCATTTCCAACACCTCGGTTTGCACTTGAGTGTCCATCCCTACCAATTTTGCCGATGCTCCCCAAATAATCACATTAACGTCCTGCCACCACTGGTTTTTCTTTGAATTAGTGGCGTACATCACCAGCATATTAAATACCGTGTCTTTATTATCAGTAGTCCAAAGAATATTCAGCTTGTCCATTTTATCTCATTACGAAATACTTAAATATTGAATATCAATAGGTTATCAAATATTATTCTTGGTAAAGGTGAAGATTGGAAATCTTGTATAGAATTCGAAGTTATCAGCCATCAGAATATAACTTATTTATTGAAATGTTTTTGCATCAAGGTTTTGAGGACATCAAGTCTAATGGGTTTAGTTATATGGTCATTACATCCGGATTCCATTGCTTTTTCCCTGTCACCATCCATCGCATATGCTGTTTGTGCAATGATTACCACATCCTTGTTAAATTGACGTATTAGCTGGGTTGCTTTATAACCATCCATATCAGGCATTCTGATATCCATCAGAACCAAATCAATGTCAGGATGGTTCCGGCAGGATTCAACTGTTTTGGCACCCGTTCCTGATTTTAAAATCTCCCGGCAATACACCTTGAGTACGGTCGATAGGTACATTTGGGATGTCTCATCATCTTCGGCAACCAGAATTTTCAGTTTGTTAACGTGTTTATTTATCCCTATTCCTGAAGGACCATTTGTCCTGACCGTAGCAAACTTTAATTCAGAGTTACAAGGAAGCTTGAAATAAAATGCAGACCCCTTACCCAACTCGCTTTCTACCCAGATCTTTCCACCCAGCATTTCAACATATGCCTTTGAAATGGATAATCCCAATCCCGCCCCTTCACTAAATCGCCTCGTTGAATCACCTACTTGCCTGAAACGTTCAAAAATGATTTCCTTCTGATACTCAGGTATACCAATTCCAGTATCTTTCACAATAAATTGAAGGAAGTCACCTTTCTTGTCAACCTCAAATTCAATGGAACCAGTACTGGTACATTTAATTGCATTGCTAATGAGGTTGGTTAGAATAGCAAGGAGTTTTTCAGAGTCTGTTTTAATATGGCATTCTTTGGACGACAGTATGTTTTTAACCATCAACTGCAATCCCTTTCTTTCAGATTCGCGTTTGAAGAAAGCATAAATAAAATCGATCTGCTGGTTGACATCGATCTCAGATATTGAAACCTCCATTTGTCCTGATTCAATCTTTGAGATGCTGACAATATCACTAATAATATTGAGCATCCGCTTGCCGCTTTTCTCTATGATGCTGATGTAGTGTTGCTGCTCCTCATCTGTTAAATGGGGTTCTTTAAGTAGGTCGGCAAACCCCAGAATACCGTTCATTGGCGTACGGATTTCGTGGCTCATATTAGCAAGAAATGCTGATTTCAGTCGGTCGCTTTCTTCGGCTTTATCCTTAGCCCTTAAAAGTTCATCCTGAGCTTTTTTCCGTTCACTGATATCTTCCACCGTCCCATCATAATATATGATATTCCCATGTTGATCCTTGATAGATCTGGCGCTCTCACTGAGATAGATCAGGTTTCCATCTTTACGCTTCCAGAAAGCCTCCAGACCCGTCACCTCGCCATTGCTTTCCATTCGCTGTTTGAATTCTTGACGAATGGAAATTGGATAGTAGCCCTCTGTCTCTATATTTCTGCTGTTTATTTCATCGATGGAGGCGTACCCAAGCATTTTTAACAGCGTCGGGTTACAGAGGATAATCTTCCCATCAGGCGTGGTGCGGTATAATCCGATGGTAGAATTTTCGTATAAGGAACGGAATCGTTCTTCACTTATCCCGAGCAATTCCTCCGACATCTTCCGCTCAATAACAATAGCAATCTGGCTTCCTACAGTAACGAGAAATTTGATATCATGATCTGAATATACATTTTTTTCTTCATAGTGTTGAAGAACTAAAACACCGATTGTTCTATCGGGTGTTTGTAATGGCACACCAATCCATGAAGGTGCAGGTGACCCAACTAACTCAACTTCGTTTTGTTCCTTAAGCTGTTGAAATATCTCAGGTGTCATGAGTAACGGTTTACCCGTACGGAATACGTATTGAGTGACACTTTTTCGTCTTGCTACCGGCAGAGGGGTTGGATCAAATCTATCCACAAAATATGGAAAGCTGAAGGAATCGGTATTTTGGTCATAAAGTGAAACGAAACAATTATCTGCATATAACCGTTTCCTGAGTGATTGATGTATTAACCTCAGCAATTCATTGAGATTTTTAGTCGTTGTAACGCCAAGAGTGATCTCATAAAATATCTGGCGTTCTAATTCTGCTTGCTTGTGTTCGGTGATATCTTCAATAAAGGATATTATGCAAGATCGTTGTCCCAGTTGGATCACCTGAGCCGAGAAGAGTACAGTTAAAACGTTCCCGCATTTTGCACGTAACTGTGTCTCTTGGCGAACCACCGCATGACCATCTCGAAGAGTAGCAACAAAACGCTGACGATCTTCTTCGTAGACCCATATCTTCAATTTGAGTGTTGAGCTCGTTAGAACCTCTTCCCGGGTAAATCCAGAGACGGTTGTAAACATGTCGTTGACCTCGACAAATGCACCATCTTCCATGTTTGCTATTATACAAGCATAGGGTGAGGTCCAGAAAGCTTTCGAGAAACGTTCCTCACTACTACGCAGGGTTTCCTCAGCCCGCTTACGCTTCGTGATATCACGGATATTACATTGGATTACTTTATGATGATTTACTAAATAGACATTGCTGACGAACTCAACATTGATCTTCCTCCCGTCAGCCGTTTCAAGTGGTAAATTTTCGTAACGGACATATTCCTTTTGTTGTAATTCTAAAAACTTATCTTGATTAGCGACAATATCTTTTAAAAATCCAATTTCCCAGATTGCTTTTCCGATGAATTGTTCTTTTAAGTAGCCCAACATCTCAATTAAAAATGGATTTACATCAACAATCTTTCCGGTTTTTGCATCTAGGATCAGAATACCGTCCTTTGCCGATTCAAAAAGACGGCGATATCGGGTTTCCGAAATGGTCAATAATTTTTCAACTCGTTTTAGTTCAGTAATATCAGTAGCAATTTCTACAACTCCAATCAGACTTCCTTCCGCATTGAATATTGGTTCACCCCGTTCGTCCCAGATTCTTCCATCGGGAGTATGCATGATTATATGTTCTGATTTTTTAGTGTCAAACGCCCTTAGAGTTGGGCAATTTTTACACGGGACAGAAGGGTCCGCCCAAAAATGGTAGCATTTGTATCCTACCATTTCATCAGGTGTTTTTTGAACGGATTCTGCCGCAGTTTTATTCACCCAGATAATTCTCAGTTCCTTATCAACAAATGCAATATTTGTTGTAATTCCATTCAGGATAGCATTTTTTTGAGTCTCGCTGATTTGCAACTTCATTTCAGCTTGTTTGCGCTCTATTATGTCTTTTTCATAGGTTGATTTTAATAGGACATGCTCCTTCTGCAACTCTTGAAATTCTTTTTGAAGTTCTTCGTAGGGTTTACTTTGGGCATTCATATTTTTTTCATTTTCAACCAATAAAGGTATTAATAAAAACTTCCTATCATTGATAAAAGAAACCTTAATGGTTATTTCAAAGTAAGAAAAGAAACTTAATTTCCCCTATATGTACCTTATAAAAACTTCCCGAGCCTTAGGGTGAGTGAAGCCGGTAATTGATTGATTATTATTGATTTATTTTTGACTTTAAGATTTTTCTTCGGTTATAGATATAATTTCGGATTGGTTTTTTTGACATTATTATTGAAAAATCAGGAAACTTCAGAGAATTTTACAAAAGCCTATTTGGAGATCAATAAGTAACTTTATAGCCTGAATTTGGAACAATGCGTATAGACATCAATCAGAAGAGAATCTCCATCGGGGATAAATACCAGATTTTTATTGATCAACAGGAAGCATATTCAGCCTTATCTGAATTGTTCAAGCTATTATCTGTCATTGATCTGTTTAAAAAAGGTTATGAGACCCCAAATCTGACGATAAGGAAACGATGGGCATGGTTCAAGCCTAAATATGATATTAAGTTGTACGATGGTAACACATTTGAATTTACCTCCGAGTCATTATGGAAGATGCATTATCAATGTCCATGCAAATCGGATGTTTACCATATTTATGGGCATCGGGGTAGGAAATATTCTGTTTATAAAAATGAAACTCAGATTGCGTATTGGGAAAAACAAGCTGTGACTTGGTTTGAAGGTGATAACTATACTATGCTTGCCAACAATGATTGCAACCTTGAACTGATCATCTCATTCTGCCTGATCATCGACAACTATAAAAGCAAACAGCATAAGGGTAATTCGGTAACATTTAATATCGGTAACATCGGCGGGAAAGTGAAACCGTTTAATCCTGACTGGCAACCGAAATGATAATTTTCTATTTTCATTATTCTTAAGAATAATAATACCAAAATTGTAAAAAATGAGTAATAAAAACATCGCATTTCAAACCATCGATTGGTCGGGCATTCCTAAGATAGAACACAAGGGCGAAACAGGAGTTGCATATTGGCAAACCACTCAATTTGAGGGATTTCGGATTCGAATTGTAGAGTATTCAAAAGGTTATATAGCTGACCACTGGTGCCAGAAAGGGCATATTGTGCATTGTTTGGACGGAGATTTTGTGAGCGAACTCGAAGATGGCAGCATATTTATTTTAACAAAAGGGATGACCTATGTGGTTTCCGATGAATTAAGTTCGCATCGTTCAGTTGCAGAAAACGGAGTAAAATTATTGATTATCGATGGGGATTTTTTACGCCAGACAATTGAATAAAAGGAAAGATGAAAGCACATAGGATTTTAAGGAACTCATTGATTTTAATAATATTGGCAACCAATATCGGATGCGATCAAGTTTCCAAAAGCATCGTGCGACAAAAGATTGGCTACAATGAGAAAATAAGTGTGATAAAAGATATTGTCACTCTGACAAAGGTTGAAAATACTGGAGCGTTTCTAAGCCTTGGAAATCATTTGCCACGAATGACATATATAATATTCATGATAATTCTACCATTGATTGTGATTGGATTTGCTCTCTTTTATTTGTTCAAAAATAGCGCACTCTCAAAACTTATAATTATAGGAATATGCCTTGTTATTGGTGGTGGACTTGGAAACATTTTTGATAGAATAATATACAGTTTCGTAACTGACTTCTTTCACTTTGATTTTGTGATATTTCAAACTGGAATTGTGAATGTGGCAGATATTTCGGTTACTGCTGGATTTTTAATTCTTATTTATGAACTCTTAATTAATCGAAATGAATTCAAGCCAAAAAATACTGAATAAAATAGCTAAGCTGCTAACATAGGCTATACAAAATGCCAGGTAAAGTTTGTGAGCGAACTCGAAGATGGCAGCATATTTATTTTAACAAAAGGGATGACCTATGTGGTTTCCGATGAATTAAATTCGCATCGTTCAGTTGCAGAAAACGGAGTAAAATTGTTGATTATCGATGGAGATTTTTTGCACCACAAAATTAAATAAATGGAGAAATGGAATCTACCTATATTTGAGCGGTAGCTCCAAAAGATGTGATAGGAGATCAGACTATTATTGAATGTATAACTTAGAAAATAATGAAAGATAAACTTCTATTTTTTTGTCTTTGCATTTTAATCTTTAACCAAGGGTTCACCCAGATACCAAAATCCCCAAATAGAATCGATTCCTCAGGTCAAAAGGTTGGGGAATTAGTAGTTTTATTCAATGGGAACTGGAAAGAAACAACCATACCTGATAGTATCAAATATTACCGATTGATTTCTTTTCTTGATGGAAAACCATCTGGAATTGTAAGAGATTACTATTTATCGGGGAAAATTCAGATGGAAGGGAAACTTAAATCGGTTGACCCTGATGTTCATGATGATGGAATATGTTCTTGGTACTATGAAAATGGAAAAATATCCTCACAGGGTGAATTTAAAAACGGGGAAAAAGAGGGATTGTGGAAAGAATATAACATAGATGGGAGTTGGTGGGAAGGAAATTATATAAATGGAAAATTTGAAGGGAAGTGGAATAAGTGGTTCGAGAGTGGTGAGAAAAATGAAGAACAACTATGGGTGGATGGGAAAAAAGAGGGTTTATGTTTTAAATGGTTTAAGAATGGGAAAATTTCTTCTCAAGGTCAATATAAAAATAATGAACAAGAGGGTCTTTGGAAAGATTATTACAGTGATGGAAGTAGGTGGGAAGGGAATTACACCAATGGAAAATCAGATGGAACCTGGACAGGTTGGTACGAGAGTGGGAAGAAAAAAGGGGAACATTCTTGGGTGAATGGTAAAAGAGATGGATTATGGATTGAATGGTTCGAAAACGGAACAGTATCATCAACAGGTAAATACAAAACAGGTGAAAAAAAAGGTGTTTGGAAAGAATATGAAATAGATGGGAGTTGGTGGGAAGGGAAATACATCAATGGAAAATCCGATGGGAAGTGGGTTGGTTGGTACGAGAATGGGGAGAAAAAAGGGGAACATCAATTTATTAATGGTAGAAAGGAAGGTTTGTGGGTTGATTGGTTTAAAAATAGGAAAACATCTTCTCAGGGGGAATATAAGAATGGAGTAAAAGAGGGATTCTGGAAAGAATATGACATAGATGGGAGTTGGTGGGAAGGGAAATATATAAATGGAAAATCCGATGGGAAGTGGGTTGGTTGGTACGAGAATGGAGAGAAAAAAGGGGAACATCAATTTATAAATGGTAAAAAGGAAGGTGTATGGGTTGAATGGTATAGAAATGGGAAATCATCTTCACTTGGTGAATATAAAAATGGTGAAAAAGATGGATTGTGGAAAGAATATGACACAATTGGGGGATGGTGGGAAGGAAAATATATCAACGGAAAATACGAGGGAACATGGACAGGTTATTACGAGAGTGGTAAGAAAAAAGGGGAACATCGGTTTATGAATGGTAGAAAAGAAGGTTTATGGATTAATTTATTTGAAAATGGAAAATTATCTTCCCAAGGTCAATATGAAAATGGAGTTAGAGATGGTGTTTGGAAAGAGTGTAATATAGATGGAAGTTGGTGGGAAGGAAATTATATAAATGGAAAATCTGAAGGGAAGTGGATTTGTTGGTATGAAAGTGGCGTGAAAAAAGGAGAAGATTTTTGGGTTAAGGATAAAAAGGAAGGTAAATGGATTGGATGGTTTGAAAATGGAAAATTATCATCCGAAGGTTTATATAATAATGATGAAAGAGATGGTATTTGGAAAGAGTACGACACAATTGGTGGATTATGGGAAGGGAATTATATCAAGGGAAAACATGAAGGGACTTGGGTTTACGAGGTGAAAAATCCTAAAGTAATAGTAACAGGTGAATTTAAAAACGACCTTCAAATGGGATTGTGGAAATTTAGTTATAATGATGTTCTGTTAATTGGAAATTTCATCAACGGAAAACCAGTTGGGAATTGGACAGGTAGTTTCCCTAATGGAAATAAATTGTGTGAATTGAATTTTGTTAATAGTAATTTGGAAGGTCATGTAGTTACTTATTATAAGGATGGAAAAATATTGAATGAAGGAAATTTAAAAAGCGGTTTAAAAGAAGGAAGATGGAAAGAATATGATACCGATGGACATTTTTGGGAAGGTGAATATATTAAAGGAAAACGTGAGGGATTATGGATGAATTATCTATCGAATTGGGTAGTAATTAAAAGGGTATACTTCAAAAATGGGAATCCCCAATAATTATCCAGAAAAGAAACTTGTACTCTTGATGCCAACGAAACTTCTTACCGTAGTTTTTATAGGATCAAAACCTATTGCAATGCCTGGTATAGAAGAATAATAATGGCAGTTACTATTTTTAAATCTGAAAAGAAAAATTATTACACCTAAAGATACACCGAGTCAGGGAATGTATGATGCCTGGCATGATGACCCCTCAAATTGGAAGTTGGGCATCTTTTATTACAATAAGCTGGATAAACGAGTTTTTCCGCCTAAAACAATTCAGGGGTTGGGATGGACGGTAAACTTTGCACATCCATATTCATACCTGACCGTGCTGGGATTGATTATCATACTTATCGCAATAGGTTTCTATTTTCATTGATAATCAACTTATAATGAATAGAGACATGGAAATTAAATTTATTTACCCTGTTGTTAAACGTTTTATTGATCACTGCATTATCATCTTTCCGAAAAGAACCAGCCAAAAGATGAACCCTGTTACACCACCAACAATACCAGCCGCTATGAATGTAAGTCGCTGTTTTATAGGCACAAATTTGAAGATGACCACTGCCAGAATTACAATACCTATTACAGCAGTAACCGTCACAATTGACCATGAAGGTATGTGCCAGTGCCTTGCAAGACCAAATTCATCTCCATAGCCAGAGAATTTCCCTCGGTAAATAGACATCGGGAGTACCAGAAATAAATTTGCAGTTTGTCTAAGCCAAAAAAGAGTAATAAATATTACAAACCATAAGCCAAAGGATAATCGTTCAGAGGAAAAATACTTTTTTCGTAAGAGAACCAGAAAAATTAATCCAATAGTTCCAGTTACCATGGTTTGAACAGGACCTCCTGCGGTTATCCAATACCCAGTTTTCTGATATGAGTTACGTATTTTTAGATACCGTTCTCTTTCGGGAAATGGTTGGTCTAATTTAATTTGGGTTGGATATTTCTGGAAGACGGATTTTAGAAATTCCAGTTCCTGGGGGCTATACCACTCGACACTGGTTGAGCCATAGTGGATTTTAGCTTGGTACCCGAAGCATCTTGCCGCAAGATAATGACCAGATTCATGCGAAACTGTTCCTATTATAGTGAAAAGAAAGAATCCTATCGTTAGAAGAACAAACAGGCAGACATGAAAGGAGAGTGACAGCAGTGAAATTTTCATCTGAGTGTATTAAAGCACACTAAACCGAAACTGCAAAGATAAACAGTGACAAGCTAACTATAAACCCGATTACACCTTCCTGAGCGAATTGCTTGCTCTGTCCATCATAAAAAAGCACAAAACTTTTAACAACGATCATTGCCCGTCACATTTTCCTCATAAGTGCACCACCGCAGGAATACCCCCCTCCGACAACCGTGATTGCTATTAAATCACCTGTCTTGAATTTGTCCTTATTCTGCGAAAAAGCAATAGGAGTACTGGCACATCCCGTATTTCCAACCCTATCGATGTTGATCAACATTTTTTCATTAGGCAGTTTCAGGGATTCCTGAACAAATTTAATGATTCTCATGTTTGCCTGATGGGGAATCACATAATCAACTTCAGTAATGGTGAGATGGTTTCTGCGCAAGAGTTCTTCAACTATACTGATCATGTACTTACTGGCATAAATAAAGACATCTTTCCCATAAGGCATTTGGATTCCTCCATTCAGAGGTCGGAGATAAACGCCATTTATTGATTTCCCGATATTGCCGAGACCTTTGGTCAGGATATCAAGAACCTGAAAATCGCTATCGGTAACTTGTTCCTTGGAAATAAAGACCGCAGCCGCACCATCCCCCCACAAATGACCCGTTTGTTCGTCCTGTTCATTATTATAGGCGGAATTGTGCTCTGAGGCAATGATTAAGGCACGAGTCGCTTTATTCAGAGCAAAATATCCCTGCACGACTTCCAGCGCATTAATAAATGAGGAGCAAGCGGATGAGATGGTCAGTGCCTGTGCATTCTCAATATCAAACTCGTGCTGGATGTAATGAGCCAAAGTAGCAACCGTATCATAAGGGGAGTAAGTTGCTCCAACAATCAAATCAATATCTTTAATTGAATACGGGAGGTGCTCACAAGCAACACGAACACTTTCAATTGCCATGGTATTGGTGTTCTCATGGGGAAGAGCCTTCCTACGTTGAACAATACCAGTTCTGGAAAAAATCCAGTTTTCTGGTAATCCATTGATAGCTTTGAAGTAAGAATTCGGAATGATTTGTTCAGGCAGATAATGAGCAACGGTGTTGATGAACATCTGAGAAATTTTTACGAAAATAATAATATTTTTCAAATATGTTCATAAAGCAACCAGTATGAGTATAGGGAACTGGATTTTCTACAAAGATCACTTCGGGAGGCATGCGCTTTAAAAACACCACAACAGACTTACATTTAGAATAAACATCAGTTGGTTAGAAACCATCTGGAGCAGAAGAAAATCTTTCAATGCTGGCTATACCACATTTGTCGGCACCGAGGTTCAGAACAATAGATTTTATTTCATCTGAAGAGAACATCAGACATCATTTATGTTATCGCATGGTGCTTAAATAATCCGTCTTACTCTGTTCTTATAAATTTCCCATTCAGCACCAAACCTTTTTGTTAAATATTTTTCCTCAGCTAAAATCATTATGTAATGCGTTGTGATACAATACAAACCAATGATGATATTCAATGGGTTCGGAAAGAAAATTATGCAGGATATTGTTACCAGAAGCCCCCCCAAGTACAATGGATGACGGCTGAAATGGTATAACCCAGTGGTTTTTAACTGCGTGTCTTTTTCAGGAATTCCATATCTGAGGGAAGCTCCCAATTCATAAAATGAAAGTAATAACACGACAGTACCAACAAACAACAAACAGGCACCAAGCCACGATAACCATGCTGGTACAATCACCCAACCAAAAGTGGGGATAATAGCTTTAATCAGGGTGAGCCCCCAACAAAAAAATATTGAGATTTTACCTGAATAGAAAAGAAACGGGTTTATTGATGGGCTTCCCAAGAAATTACCTTCTCTTATAAGCAGTCTTAGGATGGTGATCGTAAATCCAATCCCCATGATAATAAATGTACCAATGACAAGTAAATTTTGAACTGGCTGTATCATAGACGGTATTTTAGATTTGGAGAGCTTCGTTGGTTAGCCACACAAAGTTAACAGAAAAAAGAAAGGGCACCCTCTGAGGCACCCTTGTAACATTTTACATTCCAATGGCTGGTCGCAACTTCTGTATTATAAACTGCAAGAATTCCAGCGATGTTTCTCAATAATTTCTTACGATTTCTCATCGTAAGTGGTTCCGTGATCATTGATTCTGGTGAGTCTGGTGATGCCGCTGAGAGTTTTTGAAGAATTGAGGTCGCCACAGGAGAGTTTGTGGATGCCAATGTGTTTTTGCACATTGATCGGGTCATTAAAATTTCATTTTCGGTCAATTCGATTTCTTTTTCTTCTATCACATAAAGTTTAGTATTGGTTTGAATACCAAAGATATAAATAAATTCTGAATAAAAAAATGAGGCGGGGAGTAATTTTAAACGTTGAATTAAAATGCAAATATTGATAAAATGCTCTTAAAGTACGAACATATATTGAGACTCTTTTAGTAGTGCTATTACGGCTATTGTTCCTTTTATTCTATAGATATTTGATGGTGATGTTTAATATTAATGATTTTTTGTTTAATTGAAATTTTGAGTCTTCATAACTGGGTGATCCAAAATGACCTTTAGCATTATTTGAAACCCCTACTCCTTCTTTAGGCATTCCCAAAAAGTTGGTATCCATCTTACCGTTTCCATTTTCATCGTGAATAACAGATATGGCATATTCTCCATCAGAAATATCTTTTAAAACAAGGGTTGATCTTTCAGTATTTCCAGATTAATTCTATTACCGATATTCCAGTAAAGTAAAGTAAGTTGAGTATTTACAGTTACAGAAAGAGCCTGACGTGCATTTTGAATGAGTAGCTTCAGGTCATCAACTAAATGATCAGATGCAGATTGATTGTTTTTTTTGATATTGCTTGGTTTCATAACCCCAACTCCTTCAGATACTGGTTCAACTTCTCATCTATGGCTTTTTCCTTATCTTCTATCTCTGCAATAGCTTTCAGAACAACTTTAAGATCGATCTCTTCCTCGGCTTCATTGGTGTCGATATACCTTGAAATATTCAGATTGAAATCGTTTTCTTTGATCTCTGCCATTCCAACAACCCGCATGAATTTGTCGATATCCGCCTCGCCATCATAAGCATCGACAACCCTGCTTATGTTATTGTCTTCAAGTTGGTTCTGGGCTTTACCTTTTTGAAGCTCAGCTTCAATTGCTTCTTTTGTGAGCAATTCATTCTTTTCCTGAGGATAGAATGACTGAGGTAATATTTGAATATTCATGCTTTGGAGCAAATGATCCATTAGAATCAACAAGATAGTGCTTACAAATGGTAACGGAATCAGCATCACTGGAACAACCACCCCAACACTTTTTAGCATATCGACCATCTGAATTTTAAATTGCTTCTTCTCCGTTCGAGTTAGCTTCTCCTTCTTTAGATACTTGGTAAAAATGATAAATGCTTCTTTAGTTTCGACGGCTTCACCTTTCACTCCCGTTGTAAACCTCGATGCCTCACCAAGAAATGCTCTTGCATATTTTGCTATCTCTTCTTTTACCCGAGGCAGGGAGAAGAGTTGCAGGAAATATTCAATGATTTCAGATCGATTGTACCGCATGCTTGGAATTTAAGACGGATCAATACTAAACAAATCGGTCTAACGGATCAGCAGAAATCGATGATAATCTGCATCCTTCTCAACC
>Ga0224523_1000711_pt1 | contig 16053 bp, 14 predicted proteins | sample CFST50metaG_FD_182732 | JGI IMG/M metagenome (GOLD analysis project Ga0224523, IMG submission 182732) | Peat soil microbial communities from Stordalen Mire, Sweden - C.F.S.T50 | ecosystem: Environmental > Terrestrial > Soil > Wetlands > Peat | place: Sweden: Norrbotten County, Stordalen Mire...
ATTTATAAGTTATAATACCCCACATTCTATTTTTAAAATGATCAAATCAATATGTGTAAAGTATTAATCAACTAATTATAACAATATACAAAGTAAGTAAATGCATTTCAAAAAAACAAATATTTTATCATGTGTTAAATGAATTATAGTAGTTAAATATTGTGTGTTTTTGAAGTGGGAAATTAAAAATAAATTTGCTTTTTGATATCCAATCTTATCTTATTATTTTTTTAATTGCCTCTTGAAGAGGTATCTTATATTTCAACATATATTCATCTACATATTCATTTTTATCCAAGGCAACTGTGGTAACAAACTGTTTTAAGCAAGATTCTTCAGTTAAACGCCAGCGTTGTTCTAGAGGTGAATTATCATCTTTAAAATTCACATCTCCACGTTTTACACGATTCATCCAATTTTGGAAAGAACGGCATTGATAATGATTGATATGAGCAATTTCAGTACGACCAGGATACAAAATATTTGTATATGGCTGCTTGTTGGAATCCACATGTTTCCCAAACTTCAATCTGCAAAAATGAGGTGAACCTATATATGCAATTGTTTCAGGGCGCGTAAAAGTTTTAACATTTTTACTAGGCATATACATTCTTCGGGTAAGGGATGAGGTTATTAGGTCTTTGGGGTTATTGTAATACCCGTTATGACCAAATACATGCCAGTTTAAAGATACTGCATTACAATCATCAAAATCGGAAAGGAAACTCTTTATGTTTTCATTTCGTTTCAAAACAATGAATTCATCAGCATCTAGAAAAATAACCCATTGATATTTCCAAGCATATTTTTCAACAGCATGAGAATATGCTTTAGTTTGATTCATTCGACCTTCGATAAATCTGTCTTGTCCATACCAATTGATCACAGTAACATAGTTCGAATGAGGCGTAACAAACTGGTTAAGATGAAATAAAGGATCATCATCGTATAGGAAAAAATGATCAATACCTATCATATGGTGATATAAAAGCCATTCATCTATAAAAAACTCTTCGTCTTTAAGGATGGCTATCAAACAAATATCCTTGTTCATATTTTATTTTTGAAATTCTAACAGATCGAAGTTTTTCAGAGTTTCAAAATTCTTAAAAGAAATATTTTTCATGTATAGAAGCAATAATCTCACGGTATTGTTCAGCTGATTTTTTTATATGGAATTCCTCTTCAAATAAAATTTGATTCTCCATTACTTCTTTATTTCTTGCAAACGGATCGATTAAACGAGTTAATTCATCAATTGAACGGGCTACTGGTAAACCTAATTTCCAACCAATAAGAGTTTTATTATTTGATTTATATTTAAAAAATGCTTTTTCTGATTTAGGATTTAGTACAATATCAGCTTCTTTAATTAAATTATAAGCTGTAAGTTGGTCATATCGTATTTGATCAGGATTCAATTCTAATATTCCGTCTTTCTTTGAGTACGGTTTATCAGATATTATGCGAATGGAAAGGTTGTTTTTTTTTATTGTGGGCAAGAATTGTTCTAGGGTTTCATGTGCATTATGAATAAATCCAAACCAAACTACTTTCTGAGCATAACCTTCATGTGTACTCCTCGGTTGAGGAAATTCATTTGGGTTTAGCCTATCCGGAACGTGTACAACTATTTTGGTCGGAAAATAATTTTTCATTAGTTGTGTTAATCCCTCACTTGAACAGGTAATAGCATGAACCATATTGCCGATTTCTACTATATCTAAACGTTCTCTAATCCAATCAGGATCACAAATATCTAATATTTTGGGTCCTTTAAACATTTCCATCATTTCCTTCCAATATGTTTTTTGAAAAATTAGATTATCATATTTTTTCCCATGAGTCCATTTCTCAAAATCAGAAGTACTGGAAGCAAGGCAATCAACTCGTAGAAAAGTTGAACCTACCGATTTTTGAACACCTCCAAAATATGTAAATGGAATAATTCCAGTATTTCCAATGTCACTCATAATTATACTATTAAGATTTAAAAATTACTTTAAATTAAAATTAGTATTAATTTTTACTAAGTTTCTTTTTGTTAAATTTATTAAGAATTTTAGCCAATCACGTCGGTAGCGATCAGGACTAAACTCCCTTATTGCCATTTCTTTACCTTTCTGACCAATGGCAATTGCTTCTTCATAACGATTTTCAAGAAAATCAGCAATCACATAGGCTATTTCTTTTGGATCATTTGGTACTATTACAATATTTTCTCCTGGTTTAGCCCAACGATCTAAATCGTGTGCACCTTCGACTTGTATAACGCAACATCCGGAAAGGAAAGCTTCTGTACGTGATCGATTCATTGGAGTACGGAAAGAAGTATCAAGATACAAAAGTGATTTTCCTAAATATTCTTTATACGCATTTGGAGATTTACCTGTATCAACATTTAATTTGGCGTAATAAAGAATATAACCATATTTACTTATTAATTCATTTGAAACGAGTCCTATACACTTACGGTTATAATAAGTATCGAAACCAAATGGCGATAAAGCTGTGAATACACGAGGTTCTTTAGGTAAATCCAGCCATTCGGAAGGGTTAATGCCATGTATTATAGGATATCCAAATCCCCATTCTTTTTTGCTTGCAGAGGTATATGAATTAACGACCATTACATTATTTCCTATTAGCTGACTAATAATTTCTATGCAAGTCGATTGCATTACCTCTTCTGGTAAGTTGTACCCAAATTCCCAAAATCGTTCAGGGTAGACAGGTGAACCATGATTAAGTACAATTTTAGGAATATCAGTTATAATACTGTTAAACTGATCATAAATAAGCCGCTTTTGATGATCAAATGCTATTACCTGCTGATCGAGATGCAAAATTGCAATATCGTAAAAACCAGGTTCATAGTGTGTGACAAAACTGAGATTTTCAGGTACAGGTCGTTGAGATATATCCCACTGTCGCTTTACATTTAGGCAGTAATAAAATTCACAATCTTCTTTTAAAGCATTAATCATATCCCATTGATGAGGAATGTGCCAACAATAATCAAAAATTTTTATTTTTTTATCCATTTAATTTATTGGTTTATGAAAACAGACATAATTACTGAAGCAAAAATGGGTCATTTTAAAAAACTTATCATATTAAAGCTGTTAAGTTACAAAGTTACCATAAAGGATCCCTGGCCATAACAATTCCGTTAAACCCACACCAGATCGACCTAACGTAAGTCCATATTGCATGAAGCTTCCTTCGAGAATTTTCTGAGGTAGATTTTCCTGGGGATTTTTATACCTTTTAGTGACAGTCTGATATGTTTGGCATATCTTCTGTTGCGTTGGCCAATTAGTAGGTATCTCCTTCTTAGCAAAGTTCAGTAACAGTGCTACTCCTCGCCAACCATACCGAATGTTTAAAACGGTATAATCGATTTCTGTTTTTAAGACTTCAAAATCGGTTGCAAATAACAAAATTTGTATCTGTTTTTCAAATCGCTTGTCGGGTATAATAGAATAGATTTGCTTAAGAACAACTGAAAGGAAAAGCCGATTCGTGTGCAACGACGGGATGTAAACTTCAAAGTTTGGCAGCCATTGCCTAAGTATAATTCGGATTTTTTCATTATAAATATTAAGTTTAAAGGCTTCTTTTAATCCGAATAAAATGATAGGAAATCTCCAAAATAGATCAAATTGTATCTCTTTTACAATAGTAGGGAATTGAGCAGTAATCAAGACATCTATTTTATTAATAGTTAAAATAAGTAATTCACGGTTGATAAGTTGAGCCATAGAAAATGGGGCTTTACTATCTTTCAATCGGTTGATTAAGTAAAAAAGATAGCCTGTTAGTCCGTTGGCTAATTCAAATGATGTATGATTATCTTCATTTAGTACTTTGAAAACTTTATTATCAACATGTTCGAGAATTTCGTCTGTATTGCCTTCTACAAAATTGTTTTGGACCAAGTATTCAATCCCCCAACCTATTCCTGCCAATCCGTTCTCAAAATCGACTGTATCCAATTTACAAAAGCTTTCAAAAACTTTATCCAATAATTCGCTAGCAATATTTTCGTAAACAAGGTTGTTTGTGCTTCGGGCAAGATGATAAAAAAAGATACAAATACCGGTATTACCATGCATTAAACCATGATTATATCCTGTTAATCCATTTTCTTTTATTATTTTGGCTATTTGAATAGGATTTTGTTCCATATGTTAAAAGGAGGTTATTTAGACTTGATTATTTTATTTGTTGTAAGCGGACAGTTAATACTCTTATTTCTACGAACATTTAAAATCTCCTTCATTTTTAAAAAATGTTGATCAGAATTATGGAAAGTGCTGTTTATCCCTCGTCCATGACTAAGATGAAATAATGGACCAGTTACTCTCTGTGTTTTGTATCCAAAATTTTCCCACCTATAACCCCGTTCACCATCTTCCAATCCCCACCCGTAAAAATTTTCATTTTCAAGACCTGCCTTTTTATATGCTTGAAGGTTGGCCAAGAATGCTCCTCCCACAGGATTTGGTAAATACATTTCCTTCATTTTTTTTGTATTTTGTTCTAGTACTTCAATTTTTCTTTCTTTAAAATATAATTTTCTCAAAATGGGGGATGTATCTAAAAAAAGCCTTTCATAAGGGTATACAAAATCTGCTTCTCCATTTTGTAATAATTCGATAGCCTTTATTATTTGAACTATTGGGACTATTACATCGGTGTCCCAAACAGCTACAAATGGTGTAGTTACAGTTTGAATCATCTGGTTTAAGAGTTTTGTTCTATATAGTATCGGGTCATTATCTTCATAAAAATCATATTGGATTTTTTTATCCAATAGCTTTTCCAACAGACCATTGTTGTATGATGAACATTCAGATACAAAAATATTGGTTTCCAAATTCATTGCGAGAAATAGAGTAGTTTCTAAAATGTTTTCTAGACGATCTATCGAATCTAATCGAACTAAAATTAAGAAAGTTGTACATGAAAAATTTATCGGGTTATCCATAATTAGAAGTATTAAATTATTACATTTTTTTCGAATTACTAGAAAAAACATTTTTTTAAAAGTTTAAACTACCATCTGTGATGATACAAGTTCAAAGTAGTACCCTTTTTTTTCCATTAAAGACAAATGGTTACCTATCTCAACAATTAGTCCTTTGTCTAAGACAACAATTTGATCAGCATTTTTAATAGTACTTAATCTGTGTGCTACTACAATTACAGTCCTTTTAACAAAAGCACTACTAAGAGCATATGCTATTTTTCGTTCATTGATTGCATCTAAAGAATTTGTAGCTTCGTCTAAAAAGAGAAATTTAGGATTGCGATATAAAGCACGTGCGATAAGTAATCGCTGTTTTTGACCTCCACTCACCCCCTTTCCCGCTTCTCCAATTATTGAATCATAACCTTTGGGCATACTATTAATTTCATCTTCAATTTGAGCTATACGACATACCTTAAGCAGTCGTTCAAAATTGATATGTTCGTCATCTAATACAATATTGTTCATAATGGTGTCATTAAAAAGTTTTCCGTCCTGCATAACTACTCCACACATATCTCGCCATTTTCGTAAATTGATGGAATTTACATTCATCCCCCCAATTTTAATCTCCCCTAAGCTTGGCTTGTAAAGACGAATTAGTAATTTTAATAATGTTGATTTTCCACTTCCACTGCCTCCCACTATAGCAGTAACCTTATTCTCCGGAATTTTCAAATATATATTTCTTAACACTAAAGGTGCGTTTATCGTATATTGAAAATGGATATTTTCTAAAACAATATCCTTACAGTCTGGAATTATTGTTGTATTACCAACAGATAATAGTTCATCTTCATCTTCAAGTTGACGAATCTCATTCATACGCAAAAAACTAATTTTTGCATACTGTGCCGAAACAACAAAATTTATAAATTGGACTAATGGGCCATTTAACATGCCAATAATAAATTGAGTTGATACCATTATACCAAATGTAATTTCTCCATTTATCACAGCAGTCGCACAAAAGAAAACTATAGCCATATTTTTCAGGTTATCTATAAATTGTGCTCCTAAATTCTGAGAATTTGTTATGTTCAACACACGTTTGTTTACTTTATACAAACGAGCCTGAATCTCTTCCCACTTCCATCTTCTGTGTTTTTCATAATTGTAAATTTTTATATCTTGAATTGCCGATACAGTTTCAACCCAATAACTTTGATTTTTAGAAATCAACTCGAAATACTCCCAATCCAGTTTCTTTCGAATTCTTAAAAAAAGCAATACCCACAATACGTATAATATTGATCCAAAGAAGAAAATATAAAATATTGTAGCATTGTATACTAATAATATTATTCCAAAAAGCACAAAAGTCAAAGTTGAAAAAACCAATGAAAGGGAATTGTTCATGATAAAACTCCTGATACGTTCATTGTCTTGCGCACGTTGTAGTATATCTCCAAGCAGTTTGTTTTCAAAAAAAGTAACCGGAAGCTTCATCAATTTGATAAGATAATCTGAAATTAAAGCAATATTAACTCTGGAAGTTATATGCATTAATATCCAATCACGTAATACATTGAAGATAGTTATACTTAATAGAATGCTAATATTACCTATTAGTACCATATTAATAAAAGACTTATCTGAAGACTTTATACCTACATCAATTACAGCTTTAGATATAAATGGCAAAAGTCCTTGCAAAAGCGTTACCACAAGCATTATTACAAATATAACAGCAAAGTTTTTCTTATATGGAACAAAATATTTTAGAATACTGATAAAATTATCCCTTTTTATCATTCTCTCTACTTTTGTTTCATAAAAACCTGTTGTAGGTTCAACAGCTAATAAAACACCTTGAATTTCGCCTTTTTGATACCATCCTTTTTTAAGTTCTTCATGAGTATATTTTAAAAGCCCTTTAGCAGGGTCAGAGACAAATACTTGCTTTTTGTTTGCATGATAAATTACAATGAAATGACTATCTTTCCAAAAAATAATAGCAGGAAAAGGTACTATATTTATTACATCTGATAAGGTACATTTTATTGCTAAAGTCCGTAATCCTATATTTTCAGCACCTGTACTTAAATCAAGCAAGGAAATACCTTGTTGGTTTATCCCACACTTATCTCGGAGAAATTGCAAGGAAAAATATTTCCCAAAATATTTTGCAATAATCTTCAAGGATGCTGGGCCACAGTCCTGAGAATCCATTTGATATTCAACGGGAAAACTTTTAAAAATCATAATTTGTTTATTTCTCAGTTTTTGATTTCAGATTATCAAATAAACGTTCTATCAAGCGTTTCTTTTTCGTTATTATTTCAATTGTACCTTTACTTTCGAAATCCAATGGTAGTTTTTTGCCAAAATTTGTAATCATCCCAGATGGAAAAAAAATCGTTACCAAATAGGACTCCTGATTTCCATCCTTTGTTTGGACATTATTGGTCATTCTGGAAATAGTATGTACTACTCCTTTTATTATTCCATATTCAGTAAAAGGATAGTTATTTACTTTTACATTTGCTATTTGTCCGACATTCACTTTTCCTGCACCAATCGATGGAATTAATACTTCTCCAATGATTTCATTTTTCCCTGGAATCACTGAAAACAATTCTTGACCGGATTGTACAAAACAGTTGTTCTTCCAAAATCCAAGATACTCTAATTCTCCAGACATAGGTGAAATAATCATATAATGATCTTTCCAGTTACTCACTGAGTTTGACAATTCATTTTTTTTTGTCATCAGATCCGCATATGATTTTTCTTTGCTTTCGGATTCTTCCAAAGTTATTCGTTGAATTTCTAACTGGTTTTTGCTTATATCCGATAATTTCGTCCATTTATCATTATGCAAACTAACAAACAATTCTTCCAACGAAAGATACGTACTTTGTTCTTTTTGAAAGTCCTGTTCACTCATTGCTTTTATCGACAACAAAATACTATCTTTTTGCAATTGTACCTGTTCAAGTGTTAAAACTCTTTTCTTTATTGATATTTCCTTATCTACATTTTCAACTATTTGTTGATCAGCTTCAATTTGTTTTTGTAAATTAAGCTGCATTGTTTCATATATATTCGATGTAACGAGTTGCACATATAGAGTATGTGCAATAATAAAGGAATTAAAAACAGGGCTCATTTCACCCAATATCAAATTTCCCGGCAATTTTAAGCTTTTTAATGTGTTTGAATTGTAAATGTGTAAGATAGTTTCTAATTGCAAAATATGTGCGTAAATAGCCCCATTTTCAATATATGCTATTACTTCTCCTTTATTCAACAAACTATTATTTGCTTTTAAAAGATTAATCCTTCCAGTGTAATTGGCCATTAAATGCACTGGTGCATAATGCGCTGTAATTGATATTTGACCATCCACTGTATCCGGATATTTTATAATAAATCCAAGAAGAATAATAATCCCAATTAATAAACCTATTAGAATAGCCACATATTTCGCCCATTGAGTGGGCATACGGTCTATAATGGCTTGTACTTCTTCACTTTTATCACTATCAGAAGGTTTTTGATATAATGAGCAGTCATCATTCATAGTTATAAATTTTTGTGTAATTTTAATAAGCAATATATCATATACATAGAATATGTATATGATATAGATAATATCTACATATTGTTAAAATTCATAACAGGAATATACATATTAATGGATATTTACAAATCCAGTGCTTTTTCGAACAAAAATAGCCGCATCCATTCGACTTGTAGGAGCAATAATCTGGAATTGTTCATTATTTAAAAAAGCCCCATATGAACGCATATAAGTTAATTGAGGTTGTAGAGTAGAAATTGGCTTAAAACAATACTCGATCTTGGTTCGCATAAACATATTTTCCAAGCTATTTGTAGGAGGAGTTTCAAGTTTATTTTCAAAATAGGAATCTTTATTTCTTAACATAAAACTTCCCTCACCTGTCAAAATAGCAATGTTATAATAATCTCTCCCAAATTTCATTTTCATGAAAGAACCAAGTGATTTAAAATAGGGCAAAAAAGTGTCAACTGTTAAATAATTTGTATGGTTAAAATGCGCAAAAATGATTGCTTTATCATACCCGTGACACAAAAGATTTAAGAAAAATGAGACGTTTGAATACATTTCTTTATCTCTAAAGATATGAAATCCTTTATTATTATTTTTATATGTATCAATATACATTTTTAAGCAATAATTCAATATAATAAAATCATTATTCCCCAATATGTTTTTAATTTCCTTATTCTTATTTAAAATATATAAAGCTTGAGGGAACGATTCATATTTAACTAGTTTTGAATATAATGAATCCAATAAATCACACTTTTTATTTTGGCTTATTAAATATATGTAGCTTTGTAACCTTTCAGCTACATGAGCATTTGATATATATTGGCTTAAATCCATCCCCATAAGCCATACTTTGTCTTTAGCTTTTTCGTTGTATTGTTTCAACCAATTTAACAATCCAACAATTACTCGAGGAGAAGAGGAAGAAATAGAGAGATCTTTTGTGAAATTTTCAATTTTAAACTGTGCATCTCCCTGAATAAATCGATTATATCGTAAGATTATTTCTATTGGTTGTTCAAGTATTATTAGTTTACAATGATTATTCTCAACCTGATATTTTATTAATTGAATAGCTGCTTCTGTTATTGTTTCACTTCCGTGAATGGATTCTCCGATAGCAATAATTTTCCTTTCCCGTAATGCTGTAATCTTCTTGTAATAATTTGTATCCGAAAATGATAAAGGAATAAAATCACTATTTTTCATATCCGAAATAGTAGGGAGTGTTCGTTGTGGAAAATCGTTAATACTTTTCCCATCTATTGTTATCTCAATTTTATCTAAATCTAGACGTTGATTTGGAAGATTATTTATTCCTTCTACTTCTATGCTGAGGTGGAGTAGTGCCACATTGTGTTTTGATACTGACGTGTTAAATGCTTCCCATACATATCCATATGATCCAAGAATAGATAATGTATCTGAATATAAAACGCGTTCCCTCTCATCCAACCCTGATATTATAAGACATGCAACTTTCAAATTTTCATTCCTACATCTCAAATGAATACTTATACTACTAGCTTTAGTTTCAGGCATTAAAATATTCTGTTCTATTTTTCCGTTTAATGTTAAAGGATTTAACCCATTTTTAATTTGAACAAAACACATAGGATGTTTATCATTAATTGTTTGAGTGATATCTTGCCCAAAAACAAAAGGTGAGGTTGGATCACTCCTCCATGTGATACTTTTCTTAAGCTTTAGATCAAAATTAAGATCGTATTTATCAGTAAACGCTTTATTTTGTTCAAAAGAACATTGAGAGAAAGTGATAAGAAACAAAACAAAAGCTACTAAATTCAATTTATTATTCATATTTTTTGGATTAAATATTTGTAATATAGACAAAAGCAGGGGTACTCCGACTTTTGTCTATATTCTTTATAAGTAATAAAAAAATAATTACTACTATATTTTTATACTAACAATGATCTCCTATTAATTGTCCGGATTGAAGGTGGGATCAAAAGGAGTAAAGGTACTTCCGCTCATAAAATTAATCACCCAATTTTCAAAAGTTTTCAATCCAGCCCAAGCAGCCCCCGGATCTACATTATTAATTGCAGTTACTACGTTATCCACTCCTATTGCAACCAAACCAGCAGGAATAATAACCTCCGAAGCTGTCATTCCGACTGTCGTCGTAAGGATGTATGCAGCAGCAGGTCCAGCAAGTTCATCAGTTGCGTCCCAAAGCCCACGACCCATAGATATTGTGCCAGTACCCACATCTACTATAGTATTTGAAAAACTGTAAATAGTAGTAACATTTGAAATTACACCTGAAGTGGCTGCTGCCCCACTTATAAATTGTGAACTTGGTGCGATATTCTGAAGAACATTCGTCCCAATATTTAACCAATCGTTAGAAGATGAAATATTTTGTGCCCAAGGGGGAATAGGTGTATCTCCACCAACATATTCTCTTTGCTCTTTTTCACTAATTATTGGCATTGATTTTGTTAACTCTGTCAGATTAATTTTTTTTAATTTTTTCATTTTTTAATTTTTTTAGATTAATAATTGTGATAGTTATACAATAAAGTCAGATTCAATAATTTCGATTTAGTTAATGTGTAATTATTCTATACTCTTTAATTTATTATATTATTCATGTATTTATATTATATATATATCATTAAATAGTATTATATTATTTAACAGTTAGCATATCAATCAATTCCTCATGTTTGACAAAATCAAAGATTGCGATATTTCTTATCGAGAAATAACTCTCCCAAACATCATTTAACGTTGTATAATATTTTTGCATTGCTTTCAATTCTTCTTGTTGAACAGTTACTAAGTCATAAACGGAAGCCTTTCCTAGATAGAATTTTTGAACCAACATTTCATATTGTTCTTTCGAAAGCAAGTAAGCCCGTTCTGCGATGAACTTTAAATGTATATTATAATTATAAATATTTACTGAATCTTTCAGTTGGTTATTGAATTCCAAGTTGGCTTTTTCAATGGAGAGCAGGCTTGCTTTGTAATTATTTTCGGCTATACATAATGTGTTTTTATTGATTCCCCATTGAAAAACCGGTATCTGTAAACTAATCTTTAAAGATTGCTGATAATCAGGTTGCCGGTAAGCAGCGTTTAAAGTTTCTGCATATTGATTCATCCCATAGCTTAAATTGATATTTCCATTGAACCGTGTATTTAATTTGCTAGCGTAAAGATTCTCTTCGGCGACTATTCTATTTATTTCCTGAATTAATTCAAAGGGATTGTTTTTATTTACGTATGAAGAAACAACATCCAAATCTAAACTGACAGGCAAATTAAATTGTGGAGTGTTGATAATGTATCTTTCATTCTCACTTTCAGATATACCTAAGAAAGTTAAAAGTATTTGCAGGGAAACTTTGTAATTTTTTTTTGCATTTTCGTATGCATATTTGTTATTAAGTCCTTGCAATTCTATTTGCTTATACTCGTATTCAGTAATTCCACCATTATCTAATTGAATTTTTGCTATATAAGTTAGAGTATCTGTTATATGTTGATTTTTAATAGACAGAGCACTATCTAATTTAGCTAAATACATATTCATGAAATATTTTAGAGCTTGGCGTTGTATAATACAGATATTTGAACAATATTGCATAATTGATACTACGTTCTTATTGTATTCTAACGTTTTCTCAAATCTATTTTCCTTATTTCCCCCAAAAAATTGTTGACTATAATTTACCGAAAAAGGGATACTATTGAAACTGTTACTTTTATTCGAATATTGCCTTAAATAATTTAAATTACTTCCCATTGTAATAGTACCGCCTGTTAAACTTACTTTTTGACTAATTACTATTCCCGCAGTGCTACTTCCCGAATAATCTTCAACATAAGAATAACTTCCATCCTTATAGTTTTGCATCAGTTTTAGAGAGCGGTTAAAGTTCATAGGGTTCATTGTGAAAGAGACTGATGGTAAAAAGCTCTTTTTAAAGTTTTCAAATTGAAGTAGTTCATTTTGGAAGGATAATTTTACAATTTTAGCTGCAGGAGATTTAAGACTTAAATCGTCTAAAACATTTTCCAAGGATAATATTTTCGCCTCTTGAGCATAAATAGGTAAAGTAATTACAATAAAGAAATACAATATAATATTAAAATTCAATCTCATCGTAAATTGGAAATTTCAATTAATAATTTTCCTCTTTTAAACCTTTTAGTTTAAATGTGGTATGGATTTTTATTAGTTGCGTGTATAAGAGAAGTAAAAATTTAAAATTACATTTCCTAAATTGTATCTCCCTTCTCCTTTTCATTAAATTAGTTATATCTATCCATAATTTTATTTTGATTAATAATAAGAAATTTTTATCAGTGCAAGATATGTATCATGCAAATTAACAATATGTAATTAAATCCCAAATAAATATCAGCTTTTGAATTTAGATATATCACAAATAATAATTTTTTCATTTTGTTTTTATTTATTGGAACAAGTTTTGAGTTGTTTCTTGGTTTTTATTTATGGGTTTACCAATTACACAATATTTTTGCTTCAATATCTCATAAAATGATTTTGAATGATACGTTTTAGCTTTGTCTAATTTTTTCACTCGCCATATCTCATTCCACCAATGAATAGCATAAGAAGTATTAGATAAAAGATAATCACTTTCATTAATTAAAATATTTAACTGATAAACTGAAATAGGACAAAAGAAATTAGGGTCTTTTATATATTTCCCTAAATTATTCCTGAAAATCATACGCGAAATTAGATTTACACCCAATTCTCCCCAGTGAATATTATCATGCCCGCGATTGTTTATATAATCAATACAATCTTTTAGGAATTTTGCTCCAGGTAAACTTTTGATATATGTAGTATTAGTCAGACATCGATTGTAAGGATCTGATGTTTCCGATGAAAAAACAAATTCATCATCGAAATTAAATGGTTTTAGGCATACGGTATCCATATCTACCCACCAGCCACCTAATTTATATAGCAGCGTGTAACGAAATATGTTTGAAAAATTCACATAACCCCCAAATGAATCTACATAAATTTCATTTTGTGGAATAATTTCGTTAGCATCTTTGATGATTGTACCCTCTGGTATATTTAACACTTTGTCATATAAATATAGATGAAAGTCGTGACCATTTGTGATATAAGAGCGAATGCACATTATCTCCATCGGTGAAAGTGCAGTGCCTATCCAAAGAGATTGTATTGGATTATTATTTTTCATTATTCAGTAGTTCAAAATTCGTTCTTACAGTTGAATTTATGTTTCATTTCACTTTCATAATAAAATGGAATAAGATTAGTCCAATCTGGAGAACAATTATTAGTTAATGTTAGTAATGTTAATCCTATTCCAGCAGATCCATTTAGTATACCTGTTGATGATTTATTGCTATATTTTTCAGCACAAAATCGAGATAATACCATATTATCCTTTCTTAAGAATTTATTTAACCATTTTGATGAGAGCATTTTGTACATATCATTATCAAGTTTTTTCCCAAGATAATGGTATAACAAACTCCATTTTAATGATCCATTAGTAAAGCATTGGAAACCGTTATCGAGATATAGGCGAAAATCAGTTTCATATGTATTTAGAAAATGATTTGCCCGATCAATAATATCTTTATCGCCAGTTTTTTCCGAAGCTTGAATTAAAGTCACAGCAGTACTTAATGGATTGAATGTGCATGGATAAGTTCCAAAATGTTTTTCTTCATAAACAATTGTTTCTAATTTATCAATGGCATAACTCAAATAGGCTTTGGCTTTTGTTTGGTTAATGTTTAAAGCATATATGTCGGACAAGAAGTGTATAACACTTAAGATATCAAAGAAAGTATTGTAAGGATATTTGAGTACTTCAACAATTAACCCAATATGTTTTCTATTTAAAACTGAAACTTCAGTATCGGCATTATTTAAATTACTTAAACGTGCAGCAAAATATTTACCAATTCCACAGATTCCATAATTCAAATCAAAACTCTTGGGTGGATTATGATATGTATGGTATTGGATTAGTTTATCAATTTCTTCTAGTACGTAATTTGTATCGGCCTCAATAAAACCTCGTTTAACTAAATACTCAATACCAACACCAAAACCAGCTAAACCATCTATATAGTTAATAGATGTATTTAAATGGATTTCCTTGTAAATTTCATCAATTAATTTACCAGCATATTCCTCATAAATTTTATTACCTGTGTATTGGGCATAATGAAAGAAAAAAATTACAATTCCTGTTTTACCATTTAACAAGCCTAGATCACTAATATCTGCACTTAAAAGCAATTCATCTGAAATACGTTGAAGACGCTGGTTAATCAGGTTATTTACTAATACATTTTCATTGACAACCATTGCATATTACATTACGATTGGCACAAAACTAATTACAGATTCTGAAAGTTACAATATGTATTGTCGTGAATGACAGCATTTCAGTGCAATCTACATTAATGAAGCGTACAAATCATTATTATATGGTGTATATGGCAACATTGTATTTTTCATTATATTTTATTGGAGTAGCTTAGACTAACCCCAATTTACTCAGGTTTTTTGGGAAATAAAGCCATAACGCCCATCAATCGCAATAATCGTCGAACACGTTTTACATTCACAACATAATAGAGTGTTAAAAGATGATCCTGGACACGGAGAACACCTTCAGCAGGATGCTTCATGTAATGTGCATCCATTATGCGCATTAACTCCAAATTCTCTTCACTTTCCCCGCGGGGCTATAATAAACACTACTGCGGTATAAGTCTAACAGTTTACCCTGCTTTCGAATACTTAATGGTCACTCACTTGAAACAGAAGCCTTATTCTGTTTCATTGACCGAGTTTTTTAGAGACTTTTTTAAAAAGTCATTCTCCATCTCAAGTCATCCGATCTTTGAATAGAGACGATCTTTTTCATCTTGATATTCCTGTTCTGGGGCTCGTGTCTCAAATATTTTTGATGAACGTTCAATAAACTCCTTCTTCCATCTGGTAACAAGAAGTGGTTGTATGTCGAAACGTCTTGCTAAATCTGACAAGCTCTCTCGCTCTTTTAGAGCTTCAATGACTACTTGAGCTTTAAAGACTCCCGAAAATTTTCTTCTACTCTGTTTCATAATTTCACTGATAAAATTAATTCATTTTATAATTTAACCAGTGGTCTATTTTTTGGGGAGTATTATATATCCGGTTGTAAAATCCTTACAAAGAATTAGAGTATCACAAAGTAATAAAAAGACCGAAATAGGGGCAAATTAATAGACGGATAAGATTACTGGAAAAAATTAATTAGATTTGAAAAATAATCTCAAATGTATAATAAGTTTTAAAAACAGCTAATTACATATAAAATAATGCCTAAGCATGACATTTTTAAAGCACCAATAAAATTATTATGAAAACATAACAGAAAGAGAAATTTAAATACCTGAATAGAAAATTTATTTTTCACTTTTATAT
>Ga0224523_1000713_pt1 | contig 16034 bp, 15 predicted proteins | sample CFST50metaG_FD_182732 | JGI IMG/M metagenome (GOLD analysis project Ga0224523, IMG submission 182732) | Peat soil microbial communities from Stordalen Mire, Sweden - C.F.S.T50 | ecosystem: Environmental > Terrestrial > Soil > Wetlands > Peat | place: Sweden: Norrbotten County, Stordalen Mire...
AAATAATATAATATAGTTTTATTGCCGATATTGTACGATTAGCCAAAAGTATGGAATTATCTTAAATATTTTAATATCATTCATACGTTGATCATATTTCAATACTTCGGTAACCTTTTTTTAAATATGGGACTAAAGTCCCTGCTATTAGAGGGGTTTATCAATTACCACGACCTTAAGGTCGTGGTAATATAAAATTCCCATGAATAAAGGGCTTAAGACCATTACTCAGTACAAATTAGTCTACAACAGAACTTGGTATTATGCCGATAGAGTAGCTGTTATAGTACAATTCATTGGGCTATTACAGATACCACATTGGTATTAGCCCAAAACAACTTTAAAAATTACCGAACTATTGATGTTTACTATTTTATTTATTCAATCATTTATTATATTTGAAAAAAATAAGTTTTGGGAAAACAAGATCATAAAAATATTCTAAGCAAGATATTCTCTTTTTATGCCGATGGGTTTAAAAGCAGCAAGACCGGAAGAAAGCTAATCTTCATTATCCTTATCAAACTTTTAATTATCTTCATCATCCTGAAAATATTTTTCTTTCCAAATTTTTTAAATTCAAAATTCAGTAATGACGCAGATAAAAGTAATTATGTAATAAAACAATTAACGAATAAAAAATAATAGATTTTATTATCACTGGAAATTGGAAGTATTATAAACTAAGCCAGCAGTCGGCAAAAACCAGCATCATCACGAATATCATATAAATATTTACAATCATTAGAAGGTACTTGTAGCCATTGATCTTTCTATGTAAAACGGGTATCATTAATCCAAGAATAATCAGGCTGATTATTCTTGCCGATAGCTGCAATGATAAGGATCGTATCACTTCCAGCCGAACAAACATCAATGTTATCAGAGATATTAATACGGTTGAAACAACTATCATTGCTTTAATAAAACGGATATTAAATAAATCGGTCAGTAATGGGAAACCTGCAGCCCTGTAGTCATCCTCATAACGAAGCGTTAACAAAAGAAAATGCGTTATCTGCCATACACTCATGAATGCAGCGATCACCAGGCATTGCACATCGAACCAATTACCACCGCCAGCGATCCAGCCGATAAATATTGGGCCGATACCTGTAAATATCCCCAGGAACAAAGCATAAGCGGTCGTTCGCTTCAAATAGGTATAAATTAAATTATACCATATTATACTGAATAGCCCCACAAACATACTGATTGTATTTCCAAAAAGAAATAGGATGATGAGTCCCGGAATTATCAACAATATTGAAATGGTAAATGCAACATATACCGTTATCTTTCCTGCCGGAATAGGTCTTTTAAGAGTACGATTCATTTTTGCATCAAATGATCTTTCCTGTATCTGGTTCAGTGAAGAAGCTCCCGCAGCAAGTAAAAATATCCCTAAAAAAATAAAGAAGGCAGATATATCTATTTCATGAGACATTTTAATATAGCATACCATGCCTGTGAACCCAACAGAAACGGATAAAAAAAATCGTGTAAGAACAAGAAATGTTTTGATGATGGGAAAAATATTTTTCAAGAAAGGATGGTTATTTAAGCGTTTTAAGATATTCTATTATTTTTTTAATATTTTCTTTGCTTATTGTTCCCTTGTATGATCTCATGATGCCGCCTTTGTATCCTTTAACTACTTTAATATCGGGGCCGATTATCGATTGATTCAAATAGAATTCATCGGCATCAACTTCCTTTTCAACTCCTTCTTCATTAAGCACAATAACCTTTGAGCCATATAACTTATTAAATGTTGGAGCAATTCCTTTCGTTCCGTCCAGCGAATGACAACCGGTACAAGCATTGTTTTTAATAAGTGTTAATCCTTCGGGTTCGACTTTATTTTCAGGAAGTGAATCAAGCCATTTTTTAAATCTATCTTCTGTTACCACAATAACCTTTGATTCCATGAATGAATGTTTCAGCCCGCAATAAGCGGTACACATTATTTCATATTCGCCCAATTCTTTAGGAATGAACCATGCTGAATTATTTTTCCCGGGAACCACATCTTCTTTAACCCGAAAAGCCGGAACAAAAAAACCATGGATCACATCAAGGGAAACAAGATTACACTTTATCGGTTTATTGATGGGAACAACCAACTCTTTTGATTGTTTGCCATTAGTGTATTCAAAATTCCATTCCCACATCTTTGCTATGGTTTTGACAACAATTGAGTCAGGCGGAGCGTTGCGCATAGGATTGTATGCGATATAACCATAATAGAACATGAACATCACCAGGATAAGAGGGATTCCTGTCCATGTAATTTCTATCCATTTATTTTCTTTGACCTGGACAGCCTGCGGATGTTTGCTTCTCCTGTATTTCCTCACAAATAAAAGCATCACAAAAGTAATACCTATAAGAAAAAAAATACTCACACCAAAAATGAAAAAGAATGTTCTATCAACACCTTCCACATAATTTGATGCATACTGATAATAATTCATTGTAAATATTATTTTACCTGTTTAAATAATCAATAAAAGTTATAGCTAAAATAATCGCAAATAATAAAACCACCCCTATCGCTAATATCTTTAACAAAAGGCTTTCAAATTTCAAGTGCATAAAGATAGACATAACCAGAAATCCTTTTATGCATGCAATGATCAGCGCAATTAATACTGTCCACGCCGAAAGATCGATCACTGTTACAGTTATGGTGATACAGGTCATTAAAAGCAAAATGGCAAGTATCTTCAAATACGTTTCGTATGGTACAATATGCTGATGTTCTTCTTCCATAATTTTAAGTTATCAGATACAACAATGGGAAAAGGAAAATCCATATCAGGTCAACAAGATGCCAGTATAATGCCCCGTTCTCAAGCAATACGTACTTTTCATGATTGATGATCCCTTTGTCGATCTTATAATACACGATCAATAGAATAGTAAGTCCTACAATTATATGCAAGGCGTGCAAGCCCGTCATAAAAAAATACAAACTAAAAAAGAGCAGGTAACCTCGATTCAATTCCATCATAAGATCAGAGCCGGGATATAATCCATGATGGAATTTCCCGCTCCATTCAAAATATTTATTTGCAAGAAAAACCAGGGCACAAACAATCGTTACCATCAGCAATCGCAATGCTAATTTTTTATTCTTTGTTTGGACAGCAGTAATAGACATTGCCACGGTGGTGCTGCTTATAAGCAGGATCACTGTATTTATTGCACCGATAATTACGTTAAGATGCGCTGCAGCTCCGTGAAATTCGTTGCTGTATTTTGAACGTGTTATAGAATAAACAATGAACAATCCGCCAAAAAGGATGATCTCCGTGAAGATAAAAATCCACATACCGAGTTTGGCAATTTCTTTATTGTTATGTTCTTCTGCTCGATTCATTATCATTATTCGTAATTATATGGTTCACCTGTGATAACGGGCACTTCATCAAAATTTTCATGAGGGGGCGGAGAAGAAATCTGCCATTCAAGAGTTTTACCTCCCCACGGATTTGCTTCAGCAATCGGGCCTTTCCGCCCTTTGAATAGATTATAGATCATAATAAATAATCCTACGGCAAGAATATAACCACCGATAGTTGAAATCTGATGCCCAAAAGTAAACTGAGGCAGGTAATCAAAATATCTCCGTGGCATGCCCATCATCCCTATCACAAACTGTGGGAAGAAGAGGAAGTTGAAGCCAATAAAAATGATAAGCCATCCTAAATTCGCGATTTTAATATTGTACATTCTGCCAAACATTTTTGGATACCAATAATGAATGGCAGCAAAAAATGCGAAACCCATCCCACCAAAAATGATATAATGAAAATGGGCCACCACAAATGATGTATCATGAAGATAAACATTCGTAGCAATTGCTCCTAATGAAAGACCTGTAAGTCCACCAATCATGAATAAAAAAATAAATGCAAGAGCATAAAGAAATGGTGGTTTCAGATCAATAGAACCCTTATACATGGTGGCAATCCAGTTGAACACTTTGATAGCACTTGGTACAGCTACAATAAATGTAAGGAATGAAAAGAACCATTGAGCGGTATTACTCATTCCTGAAGTGAACATGTGGTGCCCCCAGACAAAATACCCGACGAATGCAATAGCAAGACTTGATAGGGCGATAGCCTTATAACCGAAAATTCTTTTCTGGCAAAATGTAGGAATGATCTCTGTGATCACACCCATTGCAGGAAGTATCATTACATAAACAGCAGGATGAGAATATGTCCAGAAAAGATGCTGGTATAACACAGGGTCTCCGCCCAATGCAGGATCGAAAAAGCCGATCTTAAACATTCGTTCTGCGATAAGCATGAGAAGAGTGATTCCAATGATCGGTGTAGCAAGAACCTGTATCCATGCTGTGGCATAAACCGACCAAGGGAATAATGGCATCCGAAACCATGACATCCCGGGAGCCCGCATGCGATGAACAGTAACAATAAAATTCAAGCCGGTAAGTATTGATGCAAAACCAAGAACTGTTGCAGCTGTAAGCGCTGAAATCACATTCGTCCCTGTTTGAGTGCTATAAGGTGCATAAAAGGTCCAGCCTGTATCGGGAGGTCTGGCTGCGCTAAAGAGGGAATAAAAAGCGAGGCACGCACCAATGACATATAAATACCATGAAAATAAATTCAACCTAGGAAAAGCGACATCTTTAGCTCCTATCATAATAGGGAGAAAGAAATTTCCGAATACAGCTGAAAGCCCTGGAATCACTACAAGAAAAACCATGATAATTCCATGAACCGTAAACAACGCATTATATGTTTGAGCTGAAATGAATTGCTGACCCGGCTCAAATAACTCGGTGCGCATGATCTCGCCGATCAACGCACCCACCAGGAAAAAGAATCCAATGGAAGCAAGATATAAAATTGCAATTCGCTTATGATCGGTCGATGTTACCCATGCAAGCAAACCTTTTCGTTTGCCTTTGTTCACAAGGTAACTTTCCGAATCATGTTTCATATTTTCTTTTTCCATATTATTCGCTTTTGCTGTTGCTCTTCTTCCGTTTCTTTGATTTAAGCAATAAGATTATCAACAACAGAAATGAAAAGAAAAGGATGATGATGCCGGTAATCTTTGTAACATCCAGAACATATTTCTTTCCTTGCGGATCATAATTAAAACAGAATTCCAAGACACGGTTGATCGTCGGTCTTTCCAATCCCTTCTTTGCTTCAAAAATAGCCATCTTCAGATCGAAAGGAAGAAAATGGGTTCCATAAAGGTATCTGGTTACTTTACCTGAAGGGCTTAGAATAGTAATTACTGCAGGATGGATATAATCAAGCCCTACTCTTTTAAATTTAAACCCGACAGCATTAGCAAGTTTATTAATATTTGAACTGTCGCCTGTAAGATAGATCCAGTCTTTTGCGTGTGACTTACTATGAAAACGCAGAAAATTCTTTTTCTTTTGCCTTGCTTTTTCAGGTGTATCATTGTAATTAAAGCTCACTGTCAATACCTGATAGTCCTTCCCAAGTTCCATATCTGTTTGTTCAATAACATCGGAAACGCCATCTAACAATGGACTGCATAATCCAGGGCAATCAAAATAAACCAGGGTTAAAATTGTTGGCTTGTTAATGATCTGTTTTAATGTTATATTTCTATTGCTGTCATTTACGAATGTAAGATTAAGTGGAATGGTTTCACCAAGATGTTCCTCCACTCCTACTTCAATAGTAGAAAGCGGATTATACTGAGCATAGGATATCCTGCAAATGAAAAACGATATGATGAGTATAAATGTTGAAAATATTTTTTTCATCTGTTTATTTTTTTGTTTTATTAAGGTCAGATGGAATACGCCATGCAATAATCATTTCGGCTGTTGTTAACTTTAATGCTCATGGCTATTTCATCTGTTTATTTTTTTTCTTCTTTATAAAATGCAGCTATCATAATGGCTCCACCCATAAGGCTGGTATCTTTGAACAATTCAACAATTGCATCTTTCGATTTGTAAATATCCGTTTCATAAAAGATATGAGGAATGTGTATCGAAACAATGAATAAAAATAATAAACCGGCAAGGATCCAGCATATCAAAGGAATAAACTTTTTCAATATAATACAGATGCTGGCTATTATCAATACAGCACCGACAAATATTATAGTGAATCCACCACCGGGAATGAATGAAGTAAGTAATCCAATATAAAAGTCATACATCAGGAAATGGTTAATACCAAGTATTCCAAATGGAAGTGCAAATAATATACGTCCAATAAGAGATAAGTTTTTCATAATTTATTTTTGTTTTCGTTATTAATATCTTTCCCGAGTTTATGAATGATCCTCAGCTGGTTCAGAATATAACCTAAACAACCTATCACACTGATAACCGCCATGCAATAAATAATTATGACCCAGTATGGCGCCTGCGAACGAACAGTCCACATGGCACGGGTATCAATTAAACTTTCAGGGTGCGTTGGTTTGCCAAGAAGAAGTTTTGCTGTTGTTTCACTTTCTCCAAACTCGCCAATTTCATCATTAAATTTTATATCAAGCGTAACATAACCCAAACTATCTCCCGGAAGATCTTCAGGGAATTTCAGAATCACATTTCCATTTTCATCGGTTGCTGCTTTATTTCCTATTTGCAATAAGCCAAAATTTCTTTTTGCATAAACAGTAATATCCGAACCTTTGATCTTTATTTTTTCATTCTTTGATGAATATGCAATTGCAGTGATCATTATTTTATTGCTATCAGCAAGCTTTTTTGCGGAAAGCTCAATGGTATATTCTGTTTCATTCGCTGTAGCTTTATAGGCAGGCTGAACATAATTTTTATTAAAACTTCGGATAAAAGAAATTATACTCCATCTGTCTTCTTCTGTCAGTATCGATTTAAAAGAAGGCATAGGCAATTTGCCGACAGTTACCTTATAAAACATTTCTCCATCGGTCTGATCCTGGTAATCAGCAGAGGCTGGATCACCAGGCGAAGGTGTTAGATTTGCAAAATTTTTCTTTCCGGGATTACCGTGACACGACTGGCAATTTGTATTAAAAAGTGATTCTCCTTTTTTAGTTGTCTCTTCTGAAAATTTCAAAGAAGACACTTTCTTTTTCTTGTTTGCAGGAACTTTCCATTCCTGCGAAAAACAATCAGAAGCAACAAAAAACAATAACATCAAAAAGATGAAAAGATGCCGAATATATTTTGATATAAATTTGCTCATTGCCTCTATCAATAATTACTCCGAATAATTTTCCTCAATGATACCTTTTTCTTTTGCAATTTCATTTATTGGCAATATCGGAAACAGTTTTGAAAGAACAGTGATGATCATAAGTACCAAAATAAATGAAGCCAAAGTTATTGCAATTTCGATCAATGTAGGTGTATATGTTTTAAAATTCAATGGGACATGCTGTACCGGCAGAAAAGGATGTTCCATGGCCGGTGCAACGATGATGTATCTTTTAAACCATGAGCCCATAAATACACTAACAGCGATAAGCATCAGGGGCAAGGGTTTTCTCATTTTTCTGATAAGGAGAAGGATGATGGGAACTATTAATCCGCATAGCTGAACAGTCCAAAAAAGAAAAGCATTTTCACCCAGGAAAAGATCGCTCAGATGAATGGCATCCGCACGCTTTAATTTATATTCGGGTAGAAAATATTCATTGATATTAAAATAAAGATAAATGAATGCAACCAATACAAATAATTTCCCCATTTGATTAAAATGATTTTCGGTAATATAATCCTGCAACTTATAATTTCTGACAAAGAAATACATCAGGATGATCACGGCAGAACAACCGGCAACAAAAGCACCTGAAACAAAGTAAGGTCCGAAAATAGTGCTGTCCCAACCAGCCCTGACAGTAACTGCAAAAAGCCATGATGTAACGGTATGAATTGCGAGTGCCGCCGGAATAACCAGTAATAACAATACTTTGACGCAACGTTTCATTATCGCATTTTGCTCGGCAGTATTTTTCCAGTTGAGTGAGATCAATTGATATGCCTTTGCTAACCATTTTGGCCGGCCTTCCATCTTGTTCTTACAAACTGATAAGTCAGGGATCATAGGAATATAAAGCAGCAGAAGACTTATCAAAAAATAAAACGTGACCACCGTAACATCCCAAAGTATTGGTGATTGAAACCGTCCATAGATAAAAACATAAGCAAGTCTTTCGGGTCGTCCCATATCGGAAACGATCACAAGTCCTGCCACTGCTGCAAAAGCCACTGCAATGATTTCAGCAATACGTGTCAATGGAGTGATCCATTTTATGCCTATCATTCCAAGCACAGCACTCATCAGCATCCCGATCAGGCTTGTAGCAACAAAGAAAACAAAATTTGAAATATACATTCCCCAGCTTATGGTATCACGAAGTCCAGTCACACCAAGCCCAACCTGGTATTGAATATAATAAGCATAAAGGCAAACAATCAACGAAATCGTAAGAAAAGCCATCCAGATATGAAAACCTTTATTCAACCTTATGTGTTGAGTAAGGTCATGAATAAGTTTTTCAAAAGCGGGATTATTATTAATTGTCATAAAAATTATTTCTATATAATTTCTGATTCAATTTTATCAACAGATGGTGTAAATGGTTTCACCCTGTTCTTGGGAGGCAAATAATATACCCTTGGTTTTGTTCCTAATTCAGGCATTAACTGGTAACCCGCATTATTTCGCAATAACTCACTTAACCGAACTGTTTCTTTCGTTGTACCATTCGTAACTGCATCCTCATTCTCATCACCAAAATAATAAACACCGTTCGGACAAGCTGAAACACAGTAAGGAAGTTTATCTTCTCTTAGCCTGTCAGCGCTGAATAAGCATTTTGAGATTGTCCCTTTTTTCTGGGGAACATTTAATTCAATATTATATATTTTATTTTCATCTGCTAAAGCATCCTTCGGTTCAAACCAATTGAAAACACGCGCAGAATAAGGGCAAGCAGCCATACAAAACCGACAACCTATGCAGCGTTTGTTATCGATCAGCACAATTCCATCCTGTCTTTTAAATGTAGCATCAACCGGGCAAACTGCAACACAAGGTGGATTATCGCAATGCTGGCAAGGTTTTGACATATGGTAAGGAGATGTATTTTGCGAATCCTGCATTTGAAGTACCTGCATGTGATACTGATATGGTTGAAGGTGGTGAGCATTCTGACAAGCAGCAATACATTTTCTGGCATTCCGGCATTTTGAAAGATCAATAACCATCACCCATTTCTTCCCTTTTATTCCTTCCCTACCCTGTTCTTGATTTGCATCAAGAGGCGATTTTTCAATATATTCCATAGCAAGCGAATCAACCTCTACAAGCTTATTGTCCTGTGTAAGTAATTTCGTTTTCTTTCCGGTTTTCCCTTTTGATTTTTCAAAATTAAAAGCAGAATAAATCGCACCAGTACCTGTAGCAACCACAGCTCCCAGCAAACCTATCTTTTTAATAAAACTCCTGCGCGAATTCTCTTGTTTGTCCTTTTGATCCTGCTCCATAAAAATGGATTCAACTTTTATTAAATATTAATAAATGAATTTGTTTCAAACATATAAAAAAATAATTACAAAATCAAAAATATCATTTCAATAAAAAAAAGATATATTTTTGTCAGGTTATCAATATCACTTTTTTGATTCTCAAAGAAACACGATATTGAAAAAACAAACACATTATTGAAATACTAACAGCAAAACAATTACGGAATGATTAACAATATAGATTTATCAATGGTTGACTGGTCGCGCGCGCAATTTACGCTTACAGCAATCTACCACTGGTTGTTTGTTCCACTCACACTTGGGCTTACATTTATCATTGCCATAATGGAAACCATTTATGTTAGAAGCGGCGACGAACAATGGAAGCGCATCACTCAATTCTGGATGAAACTTTTTGGTATCAACTTCGCTATTGGTGTGGCAACCGGGATCATCATGGAATTTGAATTCGGAACCAACTGGTCAAATTATTCATGGTTTGTGGGCGATATCTTCGGTGCACCGCTTGCAATTGAAGGAATAATGGCATTCTTCCTCGAATCAACATTTGTTGCTATCATGTTCTTTGGATGGAATAAAGTAAGCAAGAAATTTCATCTGCTCTCATCATGGCTTGTTGCTATTGGTTCAAACTTATCTGCGCTATGGATATTAGTTGCCAATGCCTGGATGCAAAATCCAGTCGGTATGCATTTCAATCCTGATACTGCAAGAAGCGAAATGCTTGATTTCTGGCAGGTGCTTCTTTCACCTGTTGCTGTCAATAAATTTCTTCATACCGTTTCTTCAAGTTATATTGTTGCTTCGCTTTTTGTTATTGCAGTCAGCGGATGGTTCCTTCTTAAAAAGAAAAATATTATTTTGGCTAAGCGAAGCATGATAATAGCTGCAACATTTGGTTTGATAGCATCACTGTTCACAACATTTACAGGTGATAATTCCGCATATCTTGTTGCGCAGAAACAACCCGCAAAGCTTGCTGCTATGGAAGGCGTTTACAAAGGGAAAAAGCAGGCAGGACTTACCGTTTTTGGAATTCTGAATCCATCAAAAAAATTAAACAATACCGAAGATCCATACATTTTACGGATTGAAGTTCCCAAACTACTTTCGTTTCTAAGTTACCGAAATGTGGATGCCTTTGTTCCGGGAATGACCGACCTCACTAAAGGAAATGCCGAAAACAATATTATTCCTACTGAAGAAAAAATAAAAAAAGGAAAAGAAGCTATCAAAGCATTAGCCATATATAAAGAAGCTAAACATGACCATAACATTACTATTGCCGACAGTGCCCGAAAAGTTTTTGAAACGAATTATACTTACCTTGGTTATGGCTACCTGAACGACCCTGATAGTATCATTCCAAATGTTCCAATGACATATTATAGTTTTCATATCATGGTGACTTTAGGGTTTTATTTCATTTTATTTTTCGTCATTCTCCTTTTTCTTTTACTAAAAAAGAAAATTGAAGAGAAGCGATTTTGGTTACGATTAGGGATATGGTCGTTCCCGCTTGCATTTTTAGCATCTGTTTCCGGCTGGATCGTTGCCGAGGTTGGAAGACAGCCATGGGCGATACAGGATCTACTTCCCACAGCTATTGCAACTTCAAATATTGATGCATCTTCGGTACAGATCACGTTTTTCCTTTTTGCAACACTGTTTACAATTCTCTTAATTGCCGAAATACGGATCATATTATCACAGATCAAAAACGAATCGAAAGGAGAAAGCCATGTTTGAAACACTTACACAATTCCAACTTCAGCAATATTGGTGGGCAATTGCATCATTGCTTGGTGGCATACTTGTATTCCTGCTTTTTGTGCAGGGCGGTCAAACGCTTGTTGGCTCTATTGCCAAGACTGAAGATGAAAAAAATCTAGTTATAAACTCCATCGGGAGAAAATGGCATTTTACTTTTACAACACTTGTAACCTTTGGCGGCGCAATGTTCGCAGCCTTCCCCCTATTCTATGCGACAAGCTTCGGAGGTGCATACTGGGTGTGGATGCTGATATTATTTTGTTTTATCATCCAGGCTGTATCCTTTGAATTCCGCAGGAAACCTAAAAATTTTCTTGGTACAAGAACCTACGATGTATTTCTTTTTATAAATGGCAGTCTTGGGGTGATCCTGCTTGGAGCAGCTGTTGCAACATTCTTCACCGGCTCACAATTTTCTATTTCCGATTATCATTTATCTAAATGGGAAAGTCCGCTAAGAGGTATAGAAGCTGCCTTTAATATTGATAATTTATCATTAGGGCTTGCTGTATTTTTTCTTTCAAGGATACTGGGCGCTTTATATTTTATAAATAATATCAACAATGAAAATATACTCAATCGTTCGCTCAGGCAATTAAAGATCAACACTATTATTTTCCTTGTTTTCTTTTTGTTCTTTGCTGTCAGGTTACTAGTTATGGATGGCTTCTCCTATGATCCGGCAACAAAAATCGTTTCAATGGAATCGTTCAAATATCTTCATAATTTTCTTGAAATGCCCGTTGTCCTTGCTATTTTCCTTATTGGTGTAGTTAGTGTTCTTTCAGGAATTCTTATTGCACTTTTCAAAAAAAGCAAAAAAGGAATCTGGTGCACTGGCACTGGGACAATACTTACTGTATTTGCATTGCTTCTCAATGCAGGATATAATCACACTTGCTTTTATCCTTCAATTTTTAACTTACAAAATTCGCTCACGATCGAAAATGCATCATCAAGTCATTACACGCTTGCAGCAATGAGCTATGTATCGTTGCTGATCCCATTTGTACTTGCATACATTTATTTTGCATGGAAAGCAATGGATAAAAAGAAGATCGACACGGATGAATTAAACAACGAAGAACATTCATATTAAACCCAGCTTTATGTCAACAACATTTACTTCCATATTATTATATCTTAGTTTGCCGGTAATGATATTCATTTCGTATCGAATTATCCTGATCGTTCTTACTATTTATGAAAAGAAGATCACGAAACCGGATAATAAAGGCAACTAATATTCAAAAAACAATTTGCAATGAACCTGTTTTATACACCTGATATCAAAAGCGAAATATATTCTTTGAATGAAGAAGAATCCCGCCATTGTATACGGGTTTTAAGGCTACAGAAGAGCGATACAATATTCCTGACCAACGGAAAAGGCACATTGTATAAAGCGATCATTGCCGATGATAATCCAAAAGAATGCATTGTTCACATAACTGAAATATTCGAGAATTATAAAAAGAGAAATTATCATTTGCATATTGCCATTGCACCAACAAAAAATATTGATCGTATTGAATGGTTCCTTGAAAAAGCCACTGAAATAGGTATTGACGAGATAACTCCATTGATCTGCAAACATTCCGAACGCAGAACGATAAATGCTGAACGCTTAAATAAAATAATCAGTTCGGCGATGAAACAATCATTAAAAGCTTATCTCCCTTTATTGAATAAAGAAATATCTTTTAACGATTTCGCTTCCCAGGATTTTCATTCTGCTAAATTCATTTGTCATTACAGTGAAGAGAACAAAAATTTAAAAGACAGTTATGCTCGCAGTAATGATGCGGTAATACTGATAGGTCCCGAAGGCGATTTTGACGATGCTGAAATTTCAAAAGCGAAAGAAAATAATTTTACTCAAATAAATCTTGGCGATAACCGTTATAGAACAGAAACAGCTGCATTGATGGCTTGCCATACGATACATTTAATGAATGAGTGAATTATAGAATGAGAGAATAATTGAATGATGGAATAAACGATGAATAACCTAAAGAAAATAACACTATTGATTTTATTGCTGTTTGCTATGGCATTTAAACCTGGAGCGCCAACTGTTCAGATAGCATTATTGAAATACAAAGGCGGAGGCGACTGGTATTGCAACCCTACATCATTGCCTAACCTTGCAAAGTTCTGTAATGAAAATCTAGGGACAAATATCAATGAAGATATTGCTACCGTTGATGTAGGAAGTTCAGAGATATTTAATTATCCGTTTGTACATTTGACAGGACATGGCAATATTGTTTTCTCTGCCGAAGATGTGAGGAACCTTCGGAATTACCTTATAGGCGGTGGCTTCCTGCATATATGCGACAGTTATGGTTTGGATAAATTTGCACGCAGGGAAATGAAAAAAGTTTTTCCTGAACTCGATTTTGTTGAGCTTCCTTTTTCTCATGCGATCTATCACCAGAAGTATCCGTTTCCAAACGGCTTACCAAAAATTCACGAACACGATGGTAAGGCGCCACAAGGTTTTGGATTGATTTACGAAGGTCGGCTTGTTTGCTTTTATGATTACGAATGCGACCTGGGTGATGGATGGGAAGACCAGTCAGTACACAAAGATTCAGAAGCCACGCGATTAAAAGCTCTTCAAATGGGCGCAAATATGATCGAGTATGTTTTTAACAAATAAAAAAGGATCAACCACAATACATTGGGAGAGAATTAATATAACTTTAAATTTAAACTTTTTTCCTTGATGAAAAAAGTAACAAAAAAATCAAGGCAAAATTAAGCTTCTTAACTCTCTGAAATTTTGAAGAATTATAAGCAAAGGCACATCTCCGCCTGAAAAAGCGGGCTGCTTTGCAAAAATTCTAATCAAAATTTCATTCATGCCTGCCCTGTCCCCGCAATTTTGCAATGCCTACGCGCTTTTTCACTATTGAAAAATTTTTGTTTATTTATTTTTAACTCGAATAAAAAATGTTCAAATAAACAACAATGTAATTCTGCTGCCGTCGTTTGAGAAGGATATATGCATATAGCTTGTGCGATAGACGGCAATTCGAAATTCCGTTAAAAGAATAAAATGAAAATTAGCACTAATGGTAAAGGAAGTTCGCCGCCGGAATATGCATATATCTGTGCTGGCATTTGTGTAGGCAAAAAAATATTCGGTAGCGGAAAGAGTTTTGTTTCTTTTGTCCTTCAAAAGAAAAATAAAAAATTATCAAACCTCATATTTCAACTAATCTTCAACTTTTGCAGATGATCAATAAAAAGTCCCCTGATTGTTCAGAGGACTTTGGTAATAAAATTACATCTTACTAATATTTGTCATTTCAGTTTTTTATGATCTTCGAGCTGTAAATATTGTTTTCTGTTTTTAATATTACATTATAAAGGCCATTACAATATTCGCTCATATCAATATGGATATTTCTATCTGATACTTTAAATTCATTGGAATAAACCAACCTGCCTTCAGAAGAATAAATTGATAAGGATGCTGTTTTACCTTCATCAGGGATAATGCATGTAAATTCTTTATTACAAGGATTAGGATAAGTAGTAATTGCATTTGTTTTCCCTGAATTAAAATCAGTTATACCTGTATGGTCGTACGTATATTTTGCGCAATTTATTATTCCTGTATGACTGGAATCTTTTTGGAATACCAATCCGATCAGGGACAATCTTGTTAGATCATATCCGGTTGGAACTGTATACGTATATGTGTGTGTATAATCGGTGCTAACAACAGGTGATGCCGGTATAATGCCTGTAGTACCTGTAGATCCACCCAGCATTGCGCGGACAACCTGGTTGTGAATATTATTTGTCGTTCCTTGTTGAGTTGCAACCAAACCATTTTCTAACACGTAAAGATTCATATAATAATCGCCTGTCTCTGCCAGCTTAAAGTTTGCTGTCAGAGTTACATTCAATACTCTTGTACCTGTATTCAGATCCGGAGTAATTGTCAATGACATCGGGCTTATTTCGCCAACCCTTTGATCAATATCACTGATCCAGGATGTGGTATATGAATTTACAGCATACTGTCCAAATTCGCTCATATCAATAACTCCGCTGGGAGTATAAATTGTTCCACTTGGGAAATAAGAGTTATCATAATAAGTTTCACCATCAGTGCATGCTAAGCCATCACCGAAATGAAACCGAGCAACTGCTGCATCTGGCCTTTTTAATATGCTGTCAGTTGATATATCGCCTGCAGGGCAACTCGTACAAGTCAAAGATGTATATTCTTCAAAAAGAACAATTTTGTCGCTATAGGAAGAAAGGGCTGTGAAATTTACTTTGACTGTATCATTTGATGGGTTGGTTTCTCCTGTAGCCTGAACCCAAACATAAAGTGTATGTAAACCTGTGGTTGAAACATTCATTTTTGTTGAAAAAGAATAGGGAAAATAGCTCCCTCCGGTAGGTAATCCTCCTGAGATATTTATTGTATTGGATAAACTGGCAGTCCCGTTATCCAGCTTCCATCCTACTTTAAATGAAGCAATATTAGCTCCTGTATTATTTTGCACCCAAGCTGACACAGTATAATTATAACCGGTTTTAAGGTACTTCTGTTGAGGTGAAACATGCGTTAATATTCCATCTTGTGCAAAAGTTTTTGCTGCACTAGACAAAACCACAAAGGCAATTAATAAAAAGGTAGATTTTTTTCTCATAGTCTGATTTTTGTTTGGTTAAATTATACGCTACAATATACAAATATAATTTGCAT
>Ga0224523_1000715_pt1 | contig 15993 bp, 11 predicted proteins | sample CFST50metaG_FD_182732 | JGI IMG/M metagenome (GOLD analysis project Ga0224523, IMG submission 182732) | Peat soil microbial communities from Stordalen Mire, Sweden - C.F.S.T50 | ecosystem: Environmental > Terrestrial > Soil > Wetlands > Peat | place: Sweden: Norrbotten County, Stordalen Mire...
TAGTGCATTCATAAGTCCGGAGGAAATTATAGAGAATATTGCCAATTTTGAGAGCACGATCCTCCTTAGCGGTAGTCTCCGAGATTGGCCACCCAAAATGGTTCCCAACTCAGGCCTCACGGCTTGGACTCACGCTGGGTACCTCAGTTTAATCGCCGAAGCAGAAAACAGAATAGGTGCTAAGACTGATGCCGTCGATACGGTTGCGACCACAGCGAAACTACTTAGTCAGTACAGACTCTCGCCGAGCTTTTTTGCAGGGAATCTCCCCATTTATCGTGAGGTAACGAATGTCCGAAAACATGATTTGGCATTCTCTTTCGATTTTCAAACACCGGAAGCCCTGCAGCGGAGACACTATCGTAATGCGTTATATCCACCTTTGTCGTTCCGCGAAGCTTCTCTAACAGTTAAGGAAATCCTGCAGACACGCCTAAGTGGGGTATTTGCCACCCCACGAAAATTATGATTATTATAGGGAATAAATAAGTAGTCCTCTTTTTAGAAGATGAGTAAACAGTAATTTAGACTGAGAAATCCGATGGTTGTTTTTATTAAAATATAATATTAAACTAAAAGGTTGAGATATGATTGATTCTAAGCGTTTTTTTAATCACCTTACTCATGAAGAAGTTTTAAATAATATCTCTGAGGATTCTATTTTCTGCATTCCTGTTGGTGCAACTGAACAACATGGACCACATCTACCACTAAATACGGATACAATTTTAGCAAATGGTTTTGCAGAAAAGATGGTTTCTGAATATTATAAAATATATGATTTATGGTTACTTCCTTCATTAGAATATAGTCTCTCATGTGAGCATATGTGGGCTTCCGGAACTATATCAATTTCAATCGAACTTTTTGTTAACATTTTTCATGGATTAATAAAGGGTTTGATAGATTCCCAACCTGCTAGAAATATAATTATAATTAATGGTCATGGAGGGAATCGTGGAGTACTTGATACATTGATTGAAGAATTTCGTTGCAGATATTCTGTCGCTGCTGTAGTAATACACCCAAGTGCTTTATCTCATGTCAAATCTGGATCCAAATTTAGTGAAGTACATGGAGGTAAAAGCGAGACTTCAATTATGTTAGCCTTAGCTCCAGAGTTAGTAAATATTGACCTTCTACCTCGTCCTTTGGATGAAGGTGATCAATCTCATGTTAGTGAACGAATTCTTGATAAAGCCGTTTCTTGGCCATGGCATTCAAATGATCCTGGTTTTGGACGTGATGGTATTATTGGAGATGCTGCATTTGCATCTGCAGAACTTGGTAATAAAATTATTGATAGTGCTGTTCTAAATGCAGAAGAGGTTATTGCATCATTAATTGCGTTTGGCAGACACATTAGAAAAGGTTAATAAATTATTCATTTTTTTCAACAATTATAAACAAATGAAGAATGAAATGATGTTTTCTGATAGAGAAATATTTAAAGACTCATTTAATGTCTTTTCTCAAAATTATTATTCAATACGACCTGGATATCCAAATAAATTATATGATGATGTAAAAGCAAACATCACTATTTCATCAGAAAGTACTATTCTTGAAATAGGATGTGGTTGCGCAACAACAATAAAAAAATTTGCTGAATTTGGTTGTAATCTTATTGGTATAGAAACTTTAGATAATATAAAGGATTCAATTAATAAAGTTCACAATGAGAACTCAAATATTTCTATTTTACAAACAACTTTCGAGCAATATCAATCTGTTCAACATGGGATGGATGTGATAATTGGTCTAACAGCATTTCATTGGATCCAAGATACGAATAAATATGAAAAAGTTTTTGAATTATTATCAGAAAGAGGATCATTCGTTTTAATATGGAATAGTTTTTTGCAAAGCCAATCTGAAGCGACATCTCAAATTGATAAATTATATACAAAGTATTTGTATGATGTATATCCACCAGGAAATAATGTAAATGATAAAGTATTATTTAAGTCGGATTGTTGTGTAAAAGAAATACTTGAATTAACCACTTTTAATGTTTGTTTTTTGAAGAGGTACTTTTCATTATTTCATTATGACAAAACGACCTATCCTAAATTACTAAGCACCTACCCTAAAATCGGAAATATTGATTTGCAACGTCGAGAGGCATTTTTAAAGGAAGTAGCGGATGTTGTTTCAAAACTTAAAGAAATTTCCGTTCCTGTAATGACTACATTAATAATTGCTAGAAAAAAAAGAAGGATAAGCAATTTGCTTTCTTCATTTTCTGTAACTAAATAAAATAATCGAAATGGTTAATATTGAATATTTAATAAGATTAGCTGAGAAGTATAATATCCCCATAGAAGACATTCTATTTATTTCTCTTAATTATTTTGGAGTGGATATGGATGTTACTTATAATAGAATGCGCATGGCATTCCATTTAAATGATTCTGATCCTCTCTTCTATTATGCGTCTAAACTCAATGACTTAGATTATTATTTTGCCTTGGCTATAAATCATCTGAGCCCATTTCAAATATATGAGGGGGCTTTATATCTACAAAATTACAAAATTGGTCCAACATTCGGAGTTACGGAGGATTTTTGTGATTCTCACTATCATCGCCGATTAGGGACATCACTGAATATTAACCCAAACTCGAGAACCTCTTGTCGTGGGTGTGACTTTTGCTATACTGCGTATCAGGTTCCGAATGATCGTCGGAGAATGAAAACAGAACAAGAGATACGTGAATTCTTTACTCACTGGATTAAGCTTCGTAATGTCCCTGACCTTTCTCATTTAATACAAGTGTCAATTGTCACTGGTTGTTATGAGACAGAAGAAGATCTAATAAAGTTTATACTTATGCTTAATCTTGTGTTACAAGATTTGAATTTTCATGGCAGAATTTTTTATTTGGGTTCAATGATAGTTTCATCGGAATCAATTCATTCTTTAAAAAGTATACCTTCTTTTGGGTATTGTATTTCCTTAGAGTGTTTTACTCGGAGACACATTCTTAAAGATTCAAAAAGAGTTTTAACGATTGATAGGGCTAAAGAAATAATGCATACATGTATAGATGTTGGTATGGAAGTGAATTATACTTATATTTTAGGAATTGAGCCCCAAGATGTTTTTATACCTTATATGCAAGAATTCATAAAGTATACAACAAAATTTCCAACCATAAATATTTTGCAATTACACCAACAACATAATAGAGAGTTGCTAGATCCAACTGTTCAAGACATAACTTATTTTTTAGAAGCAAGAATCAAGATAGAGAATATATTTCGTAATACTAAAATGCGCCCGTTAGTTTGGGAAGATTATAGAAGTCTTTGGTACCTGCGTTTTGGTAGTGAAGTGCTTAAAGGTATCCGTATTCCAGAATGAACCCTTTTTTATTGTTATGAAAACTCTTATTCCAAATCTTAATTCAATTGATTTATTCTGGAGAACAGCAAATTATCTCAGTGTTGGTATGTTATACTTAAAAGAGAATCCTCTTTTAAGAGATGAACTTCAATTTTCTCACTTTAAGCAGACTATATTAGGCCATTGGGGTGCTTGTCCCGGGATAAATGCAATTTATGCACATGTTTCAGATTTATCACGTCGGACAGGTCAAAGAATGCGGTTAATAGTTGGAACAGGTCATGCGGGTCCAGCGATACTATCAAATCTATATTTAGAAGGTTCCCTTGAAAAGATATATCCAGAATTTTCAAGGGATTTAAAAGGTCTCACTAATTTATTCGTAGCTTTTGCTTCTGAGGGAGGATTTAATACTGAAATATCACCGCACTATCCAGGAATGTTATATGCAGGTGGGGAACTAGGTGCAGCATTAGCATTTTCTCAAGGTTATGTTTTGAATAGCCCAGACAGTTTTTCGATTTGTGTTATAGGCGATGGTGAACTTGAAACATCTATTACTAAAGCTACATGGCAAGGATTCAATATTCTATCATCAATAAATGATGGTAAATTGTTACCGGTAATTAATGCGAATGGATATAAGCAGGGCTCTAGATCCTTATATGCTCTAAAGTCTCATAGCGAACATCAATTATTTTTTAAAAGTTATGGTTTAACCCCTATATTTGTTGACGCACATCACAATCAGATTGCTAAAGCTTTTAATATCGCTTACAGACAACTTACTGCCTCAAATTCAAATATTCAGCCTATTATAATCATTGAATCTCCAAAAGGTTGGACTTCACCTAATAAATTTGGTAATATAGTTTTTGAAGGGAGTTGTAATTCGCATAAGCCAATATTAAAAAAACCATCAAATAGTATTTACGAGCTAGAATTGATTAAAAAGTGGCTTATGTCATATCGTCCTAATGAATTGTTTGACAAAAACGGCACTCCAATTAGAGAAATATTAAATTGTCTTCCTACCTCAAATAACCTTTTAGGTTTGAGCCATCAGATTGATCGGGAGTTGCCAAAAGCACTTCTGTATCCCGTTTTAGATTTTAAAAACCCTATTGATGTAATCGCAGAAGATTTGATCAATAGAATTAAAGAAACAAATGAAATTATTGTGTTTAGTCCAGATGAACTTAATTCTAATAAATTTGACAACATCTTAAAATTTACAAGATTAAAGAATGGTAATATTGATAATTCAATTTACGGATTGAATGGTCGAGTTGTTGAAATCCTTAATGAACATCTTTGCTATGCTTGGTCTCAAGGTTATTCAATGGCAGGCCATCATGCTGTAATTATTTCATACGAAGCTTTTGCCCCAATATTTGGCAGTTTGACGACTCAACACCTCAAGTTCTTAAAAGAAAGTGCAAATATTGAATGGCGAGCTGATTGCCCATCCGTGAATATTATTTTAACAAGTTTGGGATGGAATAATAGCCCTACTCACCATAATCCAGGTTATGTAGATAGTCTAATTGGTCGAAATCTTAAACATGTAGGTATCTATATGCCGGTGACACCCGAATCAACCGCTTTCTTCTTTAAAGACATGATGGAAAGTAATAATAGATTGAATATAATGGTATTAAATAAGCACAAGTTGAAGAAACTTTCTTCGATTTCCGCTAACATAAAGAAAAATAATTTAAATACATGGTGTGTATTAACAAGTGATCTTGAAGGAGATCATAAAATATCATTGATTGCTATAGGAGATTGTATGGCAGAAGAATCGTTATATGCAAAAGAAATCATTAACTCATGTTATCCAACTCTTTTGGTACAAGTTCTAGCCATTGAAGATTTGAGTCTCCTTGATAGTCCTCATCATCCTGATATGGAGTTTTTTAAGTTAATGATTTCTGAAAGTTCTTGTTGTATTTGGGCATACAATGGGTATCCAAATACGATTAAGGGATTATTGTGGAATTGGGGGTATACTACAAATATTGAAGTGTTGGGTTATAAGGATTTTGATAATACTAATTCAGGTTTCAATCGTTTTTATAAAAATGAGGTAAGTCGATTTCATATTGCTAATGAAGCTATCAGAATATTACTACTAAATAAAAATGTCATTTTAATGGAAAATAAACTAGAACATTTGGATAAAAACTTTGAGCTATGACTAAAATAATCAAACCTTCTTCAAAAGCTATTACTTATGCTACTTCTGTTTTATTGAATGATGGTATAGTTATTATACCTACTATGAGATGGTATATGATTTGTTGTAAAAGTGAGAATCAAGAGTGCATTAAAAGAATTTTTGAAGCCAAAAAAAGACCTCTGAGTAAGCAACCACTGTTTATTTTGCCAGAAAAGGCATCTGCTAATTTTTATTTTCACATAGAAAACAGTACTCAACAGTTGATCAATAAATTATGGCCCGGTGAAATAACCTTACTTTTATCATGGGCTGATCAAAACATTGCATCTCAATTTAAAATGTATGACCAACAGGCAACTTTAGTTAGCAACCCATCAGGATTGTTTGGGAAAATAGCAAAAGCAATATCTATCCCCTTAGCAGCGACCACAGTTAATATATCTAATACTTTTGAAAAGAATGACCTTGGGCCTGCTATTTCTCTCAAAGAGATAATCCATTTTATTCGGGAAACAGGTATGAAAATAGACCTAATAATAGATGGTGGAATTTGCCCTGCGTTTATTCAAACTACAATCGTTGATTGTCAATATCCGAACACAAACCCTAAAATAATTAGAGAAGGTTTTGTACATGAAAGAGCTATCAATTTAGCTTTAAATATTAATAATTAAAAAAATAACTTATGTGTAAAATGGATAAAAATAAACTCCAAGCTGATTTGTTTAAAGGTACTGCTCAATATTACGCAGCCTATAGGCCAGATTTGCCTATTCCGGTTGTGAATTACTTGAAGAATCGATTTAATCTTAATGGAAATGGATCTTTTCTTGACATGGGCTGTGGAACTGGGCAATCTACCTTTGCATTGGCCTCTCTCTTTGAAAAAACTTTTGCTTTTGATATCGATGAAGAGATGTTAAAAGAAGCAAGAAAAAATGAACCAGAAGGGCTTAATATTCAATGGCAACATCGTTCAGATAAAGATGTGAATATAACAGAAGGACCTTATCGACTTGTTATTGCTTGCAGAGCATTTAATTGGATGGACCAGTATTTACTTTTACAGAAATTGCATCACATAATCGAACCAGGTGGTGGTATTGCATTGATTGGTGATGGAAGTTTTTGGACTGGTGATGAACCATGGCAAAAAAAAATAAAAGAAGTTATTCAAAGCTTTTTAGGTCAAGAACGTCGCGCTGGAAATTCAATATATTCTGCACCTAATGAACCTTATATTGTTTCTCTGAAAAAGAATGGTTATAAAGATCCACTTTTAGAGGCTATTCCTATAACTCGAGAATGGAATATACAAAGTATTATAGGGTATTTATATTCCACTTCATTTTCGGCAAAACACCTTTTTGGTAATCGCTTGAAGGAATTTGAAGAAACTATAAAAGAACAACTTATGCTTGTAAATGGGGGTAAGGAAATCTTTATTGAACATACTGAATTTATTGTTCAAAGCGCGTTTCAATGATTTAATTCTTTTACTAAGTAGTATGGAAAATGGCAAAATGAATTCGAGTAGTATAAAAGTAATAAGCTTTGATATAGGAAACACCCTTATTCAACTTGGGAAAGGAGGTTTTTGTGAAGAGTTTTGTATTAAAACTGGAATTCAAAGAGATATACTTCGTCCTCTCTTCATCGAATATTTCTTGACTAAAAAATATTCTATAGATGATGCAGTTTATAAAGTATGTAGTATTATTGGGTACAAGGATCCACAAAAAATTATATCTGAATTTCAACCTGCTCCAATTTTTTTATTTGAAGATACAATCCCTACATTGGAGCAATTAACTTCTGAAGGAATAACTATAGTAGCCACAAGTAATTGTACTCCTTGGGAAGCTGGTGGTATTGAGGAATTAGGACTTAATCAATACCTTAAAGAAGTATTTTATTCATATAACATTGGAACTGCTAAACCAAATCCTGCTAATTTTCACTATGTACAAAAAGCTATTGGTGTTTCATCTAAAAATATTTTGCACGTAGGAGATAATTATATTGCAGATTTTAAAGGGGCAATTGCAGTTGGGTGGCAAGCCGTGCTTTTAGATCGAAATAGCAAATCGATATTATATGAAAATGGAGTTAGTAAAATTCCAACCATAAGGAGTTTAAAAGAATTATTAAATATTGTAAGACAATCTATGCATTAAAGGGTAAGTTTATTTTTTAACTTTTTAACATTGTAATAGTGAATAAAATGGAAAATAATTGAATTTTAATGGAAATTTACATGGCTCTTAGAGTTTAATCCTTAATTTATGAGAAAATTTATAAGAATCCTTTCGTATTTAGAAAAGCAAGCCCCATTGCTTAACGTGTCTATAGGTTATATCCTGATTGGAGTTGTAAGTATTTGTAATATAGTAATTGGAATTAAAATAAATATATTTATTCTATATGTTATTCCAGTTGCTTATTTGACTTGGTTTATTAGTCGAAAGGCTGGAATAATAGCATCCTTTGTTTGTGTTATTTCTTGGTTTTGGATTAGCAGAACCCCAGAATATTCTTTTCCCCATATTCTAATCCCTATTTGTAATAGTCTTCTAAGTTTCTTTTTATTCTTAATAATCACTTTATTTTTTGCTACAGTAAATAACATACTTATTCATACAAAAGAGTTAACTTATATAGATGATTTAACTGGAGCAGTGAATTCAAGTTACTTCATAACTTTATTACAAAAAGAAATGGAGCGTTTAGAACGATACAAGCAGCCCTTCACATTGGTTTATTTTGACCTTGATAACTTTAAGGAAGTAAATGATAACTTTGGGCATCTATATGGAAATCACGTTCTCCTTTTTATCGTTAATTATATTAAAATACATTTACGAAAGGTGGATGTAATTGCCCGTCTTGGTGGGGATGAATTCGCAATATTATTACCTGAAACTAGTCAGGAATCTGCTAGAACCGTCATAAAAAGACTCCAATCTGGTCTGTTAGAAGAAATGAAACAAAAGAATTTATCAATAACTTTAAGTATTGGAGTTGTAACCTGTAATACTGTCCAATGTACTGCTAACGAATTAGTTGAAATAGCGGATAATTTGATGTATTCTATCAAGAAAAATGGAAAAAATGCAATCAAATACACTTAATTGTTAATTTACCTATATATTTTGAAGTTTTAAATATGCAAATATCTCTAAATCGAATAAGGAATGTGATTATTCTTAAAATACTCAATTCAATTATTCGGAAACTCAATTGATAGCAACAATTAATATTTCACACGCATCATAGATTCATTGCTTATTTGTATCTTTGTATTTACAAATTCAAACAACATGAAAAAGCAAGTTGGTATCTGGATTAGAGTCTCGACTGAGGACCAAGCCAAAGGTGAAAGCCCCGAACACCATGAGTTAAGAGCTAAAATGTATGCTGAGGTAAAAGACTGGGAAGTTGTAGAAGTATACCATTTAGAAGCTGTCAGTGGGAAAACTGTCCTACACCATCCAGAAGCTCAAAGAATGCTAAAAGATATTTCGTCAGGTAAAATCACTGGCCTTATCTTCTCCAAAATTGCCCGACTTGCTCGTAATACCAGAGAATTACTTCAAATTGCAGACATTTTCAAAGATTACAATGCAGACCTAATTTCACTTCAAGAAAGCATAGATACGTCAACCCCTGCAGGCCGATTCTTCTATACCCTCATTTCAGCAATGGCACAATGGGAAAGAGAAGAAATTGCTTCAAGGGTTTCAGCTTCAATTCCAGTAAGAGCAAAACTAGGAAAACCTTTAGGCGGCCAAGCCCCATACGGTTATGAATGGAAAGAAAAAAAGCTAATTCTTAACCAAGAGGAAGCAACCGTTAGAAGTCTACTATATGATTTATTTCTTGAACACAAAAGAAGAAAAACTGTCGCTCATATTCTAAACGAAAGAGGTTATCGGACGAGGAACAATTCAAAGTTTTCAGATACAACCGTTACTCGATTATTGGAAGACCCTATTGCCAAAGGATTAAGACGGGCAAATTATACAGAAAGTACAGGTGATAAGAAGCAATGGAGATTAAAGAGTAAAGATGAATGGGTATTTAATGAAGCCCCCGCCATTATTACAGAAGAAAAATGGGATAAAATAAATTCCATCTTAACAGAACAATCAAAAGATAGAAAACAACCACTCAACAAAAAGACTCATTTATTTACAGGATTTGTTAATTGTGTTTGTGGCAATAAAATGTATTTGCCATCAAATAATCCCAAATACGTTTGCAGTAATTGTAAAAACAAAATCAACCAAGATGATTTGGAAGAAATATTTCATCAACAATTAACTGATTACATAATTTCAGAAGAAAACATTAAATTATATTTAAATGCAAGCGATGAAATAATCAAAGAAAAAGAAAATCAATTAAAGACTTTGCAAAAAGAAGCTCAGAGAATTCAATTAAAACTGGACGACCTAATAGAACTCCATTTAAAGAAAGAAATAGCCACAGAGGGCTTTAAAAACCACTACAACCCGCCATTTGAACAACTCCAGCAGATACAAAACCAAATACCCATACTTGAAGGAGAAATACTAGCTTTGCAACAAAACGAAGAAAGCAGTAAATACCTATTTACTGAAGCTCAAAATCTACATAGCAAATGGGACAAGCTAAACAGAGATGAAAAAAGAACAATAATTGAATCAATCACAGAATCAATTATTGTTGATAATGAAGATATCATTATCAATTTAAAATACCTTATGCCCCCTTCTTCCGAAACCCCACAGATGGGCAACGAAACCATGTCCCTGTGGATATTACAACCACCCGGAAGTTGCATGTGTATGTGTTCCCGGGGCAGTACAAAAGTATCTCAATAAAATCTCCGGCCCGCTACTCGACCGGATTGACCTCCATGTTGAAGTAGTCCCTGTGCCCTTCAGAGAACTCACCGACAAAAGACTTGGGGAATCCAGTGAATCCGTCCGCAAACGAGTCATCGCTGCCCGACAGATTCAGGAAGAACGTTTCAAAAACGCTAAAGGAGTTTATTGTAATGCCCAGATGACGAGCAAACAGGTCAGGACTATTTGCATTCTGAATGACACTGGCCTGCTGCTGGTAAAAACAGCCATGGAAAAACTCAACCTCTCTGCCCGTGCCTTCGACAAAATCCTCAAAGTCTCCCGCACCATCGCAGACCTGGACAACAGCCCCGACATCAGAACAGAGCACCTCGCAGAGGCCATCAACTATAGAAACCTCGATCGGGATACATGGGGCAGTTGACAATCATTCTTCTATAAATGTGAAAGTTATTATAAAAACAGTGTTAGTTAACCTTTTAAAAATAAAATGTAACTAACCATATTCCCTTCAGGTGTCGCAAATTTTAAGACAACTGCCACAATTAGCAAAATTCACCAGAAAGGTAGACCCTCTCATCAAAGATTTTTTTAAATAATCAAACAAACCATAAAAAAATCATGACATGATCAAAAAAAGATCATGAAACGATAACTCCCGGATAATTATCAAACAATTACCCGATAATTAGGGGATAACTTAGGGATGTAGCGTACCTGTAGCGTACCTATAGCGTACATATAGCGTACGTGTAGCGTACATATGGTACGGAACAGGTACGCTATATGTACGCTAATTGTACGCTACAGGGGCTAATTATCTACCAGTTATCTCTAAATGGTTTGGAAGTGATCCGGGAGATATGTCGGAATTATTAAAAAATCATCCAAAAATGATGTTTCCGATAAAAAACGGCATAAAAAAAGAGGATACCAAACCGGCATACTCTTTTTTTTGGTCAGTTTAATGATAAAATCGGGTCGTTATTGATTGCTCATTAAAGACTTAAGGTGTAGAATGATGGCATCATCACTTTCTAATGGTTTTGCTTTTGAATGATTGCTTTGCGCAACACAGAGTTCCTTCAACCAATTTTCTGCTCTTTCATCAAGATCCTCTGCATATGGTTTGCCCACACCAAGATTTTCGGGCCATGCTCTGGCCTGTTCGATGCTCGCTAAGGCTTTGGGATATTGTTTCGCGCTCATTTGGGCTACGGCCAGCATAAGCCAATCTTCGCGCCAAAGATTCCGCCCATCCGTCGAACCCTCAAATGGAATAATGTGAAGCTTAGCCAATAGGTCAATGCTCTCCTTATATTTCTTATTCAACATCAGCACCCTGGCCTGAAGCATATTCATTAACACATGGTCAGGATTTTGTGTAGTATAAAGTTTGGAAACATTCAATGCCTCAACATAATTCTGCTGGCCTATCAACCACTCGATCATCATTTTACCATACCTCCACTCCGTTGGCGACAGATGGGCAGCCTTCCTGAAATCGGTCAGCACATCATTTGGATGCATAAATCTGTTCAGCAGCCCCCTGGTGGCATAAAAGGGTGCATAATCAGGTTTTTCGCCACATGAAGCCAGTAATCGTGCAGCCTGGACGGAGTCATTTTTAGCCATACTGATCAATGCCAGGTAATAAGTTGGTTGCCAATCATTGTTTACAGAAGAGGCCCATTTCATCACTTCTGCCGATTCGGTTCGGAAGGGGAAGACCAGATTTGGAGATGATCCTGCAGCAACGGTTATCAAAGACTGGTAAGGTTTGCCAGCTTTGAATGCAAGATAGGCCTGCCAATAGCGGATTTCGGCATTGGCAGGTGCCAGTTCAAATACCTTTTCGGCCTCATTGTTCAGTCCCAACTTAAAATACCAAATCCCCAATTCAAGAAAAGTTTCGTGAGGTAACTCATTTCTGATCAGGGATGTGAAATTCTTTGAGGCCTGCTCACTGTTATCCAGCATATATTTTTCGAACCGCACAAAGTGGTTAAGCGGATCAATCTGATCAATAAGTTGTAACTGTAATAAAGCCTGTGCCTTATCACCCTTAAGCCGGTATACCAAAGCCTTGTATTGAAGCAGGTTCAGATTGTTCCGGTTGTTATCTAACCCCTTCTCTATGTACACGAGCGTTTTATCAAGATCGCCTGCCCGCAATGAGATTTCGGAAAGGACAGTGTAGGCGGCACCCCGGTAGTCGGGAGAGAGAGTTGCAATATCGAAACCATCCCTGGCATCGGTAAGTTTGCCCAATTTTATAGCGTTGAGGCCATAGGCATAATTGGCAGCCCCGTCGTAAGTGTCGATGGCCAATGCTCGTCGGGCCAGGTCGTATCCTTCTGAATAGCGCGCAGCTCTTACCATAAGCATGGAGAGTTCGGTCAGGGCTGGCATGTAATTGGGATCTTTTTTCAAACACGCCATCAATTCTGTTTCAGCCATGGCATAATACTTCTGCCGGACATCTTCTTTTCCCTGGAGATAGAGTCCATATACCGATCCCCAATCAAAATCTTTTGGCGTCTCTTTTGGTCGGTCAAGCACATCTTCATTGGGATCTGAGTTATACTCAAATTTATGATTTCCAATCATCACCTTCAAAACTGAGGGAGCAACATCTGTCTTTACCGAATCAGAAAACAGTTGTAATGGCTTCAGGTTAAGTTGCTTTGAATAGATGACGCCATTTTGATTTGATACAGTGAGTTGGTCGTTGATGGATTGCAAAGGAGAAAACCAGATTTTCACCCAACCCTTTTCGCTTTTAATATTCAAGGCTCCATAGTCATTGGCTTTGACAAATCCTTTTGTCTTGAGAACAGGAAACCAGTATTCGGACCATTTATCGGTTGTATAAGGAGGAAAACTCTTATGTTTGAAAGGGGTAAATGTACTCTTGTCGGCAGATTGATTAAACAGGCGCCCACTTTGAACTTCGACATATTGTCCATCGTTATCGGTAAGCAGTTTATCCCAGATCATCCCTTGGCGTGACAACCCCCAGATCCATATTTTCTTTCCGGCCTTATCATCATGGGTTGCATATCTGCCCATTCCAAAGTCGTCTTCATGCCAATAACCGCCATAGAATTCGGAGTATTTACCAAAAACATGATATGATTTATAACCGCCAAAGTTATTCTGTTCGTAAAAGGAGATATTCTTGCCATTTGTTTTATTGATCTTCCAGTCAGCATATTCGCCTTCATGACCCAGGTAATTGGTGCCGGGGTAGATAAACTCAAGATTTCCAGCAGCCTTAATACCTGCATTCATCCACGAATAATAGGGTTCGTCAAGTGGAGTGGAGTTGAACCAGAATGAAGATGTCTCAAAGTAAGCCTTGTCTTTTTCCAGTTTGATCTCCAGGCGCCATGGGGTAAGTGTTAAAAGATCGAGTACGCCAATGATGCAACTGACACTGCCATCCTGATTTTTTCGTATCACATAATCAACGGGAGTTGCACAGTTAGGGGTATGACCGATAATGCCATAGTTGGCTTCCAATCCCCCACTTGTCCAGGGACCACGCATGGCAATATCTCTGAATTTCACAGTATGGTTATAATATAGAAACTCTTTGCCTGTGCTTTTTTCCGTAGCCGACCAGATCTTTCCCCCTATTTCGGGTAGAATCATGATCCGGATAAAATCGTTCTCCAGCTGGACTACCTTCCACTCCTTCTGTATCGGTTTATCGGTAAATCCGTCATAACGGAAATAGGGGTATATTTTTGTCATCCGGGCAACAGGATCGGGATCGGAAAACGGATAAGTGGTAAATGTTTTGTTGAACTCTTTGACAGTGACAGGGCCAAATTGTGCATTTCCCTTTGAAAAAAGGATGCAAACAAAGGCCAGGACAAGAAGAAGACGATAAGTCATTTTATAATATATTTAATTAAGACGAGCAATGTTTATAAAATCCACGTCGTAAATATACTTCATTTATATTTATTTGACCGATAAAAATAAAGACTTATTCCCAAACTCCGTTGATGGTATAGCCACAAAACTTACATTTTCCTTTTTTCAGATTCATTGAAAGAATGGCATAGCCTCTTCGTTCAACGACAAGTTTCTTACATTTGGGACAGAAGGTATTTTCGGTTCCGGTTTCGGGGACATTGCCAACGTAGACATATTTACAACCGGCATTCTCTGCTATTTCTTTGGCTTTCAAGAGCGTGGAAATGGGTGTTGCAGGCAGTTGCGTCAATTTATACAATGGAAAAAAACGGTTGAAATGCAACGGGTACTCTGCAAATCCGTTGGCAACAAGCCATTCGCTCATTCGCTTGATCATCTCAAAATCGTCGGTCCAGGAGGGGACAACCAGATTTGTAATCTCAAGCCATACCTTATGCGCTTTAAGCGTCTTCAGGGTGTTGAGCACAGGCTGTAGTTTTCCTGAATTGAGTTTCACGTAAATTGAATTGTCAAACGATTTCAGATTGATGTTTGCAGCATCGAGATAAGGTGCAAGTTTATTCAACGGCTCATCATTGATGTAACCATTGGAAATGAATACGTTCTTTAACCCTCTTGAATGGGCCAGCTTTGCGGTATCAAACACATATTCGTAAAACGAAACCGGTTCGGAATATGTATAAGCAATAGATGTACAATTATTTGCGATACACTCTTCTACCACCCTGTCAGGCATCAGGTCAACATTTTTGGTCTCTTTTGGACTGGTTTGTGAGATGTCCCAGTTCTGGCAGTTCAGACATTTGAGGTTACATCCTGCTGTAGCGATGGAAAAAGCACGCGACTGGGGCAGGAAATGTAAAAGCGGTTTCTTTTCGATGGGATCAACATGAACGGCACAAGGGTTGCCGTAAGCGATGGTATATAATTTATTTTTATAATTCACCCTATTATGACAAGTACTGGTCTCTCCCGGCCGCAAAGTGCAGGCATTGGGACAGATGCCACATTTCACGCCACGTGGGGTTACCTCATAGAAGATAGCCTCACGACTCCACTTCCACAACCGGTCATCACTTCCTAACCATGCATTACTAAACAATTTTGCACAAAACAGACCGCCCATACAGTAAGCACTTCCTTTTATAAATTCCCGTTTGTCCATTGTTTTGAAATTCGTCTCCTTGTATTAAAACGTAATAAGCCCCTCTTTTAGTTTTTACGGATGAAATTTATAAGCCCAATAAGGAAATTAAAACCGGCTATCATAAGACAACTGTTGATTACCCCAATCAAAGGAAGAAGAATTACCGAGATTACGATAGCGCCCAGTGAGGATCCTATTAAATCGACAGCATACAATAGTGGTGCCGTTCGGATGTTGCTTCCAGGCAGTAATTTTGTTCCGACAACATATTGAAAACCTGTTATCGCTGAAAGCAAAATGGTGACCAGAAAGAACAAAAATAACCCTGCATAACTATTGCCTGTTACTCTTTGCAGGTTCCAAAACAGGGGAAATAACAAGGCATACAAAACCAATAAGACCTGTGCCACATCAAAATGTTTTCGGGTCACCTTTAGGCGATTGCCATATATGGAGCCAACTGCAAGCCCACCCATGAATATTGCAATGATGATCCCGATGGCAGAATAGACATATC
>Ga0224523_1000718_pt1 | contig 15973 bp, 16 predicted proteins | sample CFST50metaG_FD_182732 | JGI IMG/M metagenome (GOLD analysis project Ga0224523, IMG submission 182732) | Peat soil microbial communities from Stordalen Mire, Sweden - C.F.S.T50 | ecosystem: Environmental > Terrestrial > Soil > Wetlands > Peat | place: Sweden: Norrbotten County, Stordalen Mire...
TATTATTTAATCTTAATTTTTAACCGAATATGATAAAAAAATATCAAATTACTCCCCTTGTCTGGTTAGTTAAAGATGAAGACAGTGTAAAATTTCATGTCGAAAATCATGACTATTTTGGAACAGTCGCAACCATTCTCAGTCTCATTAAAGGGCAAATGGAAAAAACTAGCGGCGAGGAAACCGCTAGCTTGAATAAAATATTTGACAATCTTGAAGTTGAGTTAATGTTTTTACAAAAAAATTATCAAATTAACCCCAGAAGTAAGAAAAAGAAAACAATCCCGAAGGGTAAACTCAAAAGCCAATGATCAAGCATCATTATAATCACTAGGGGAGCTAAGATGGCCCAAGCGAACATTTCGCGGCGGCCATTTTTTATTAGTAAAAAAAGAAAAATCAAAAAAGATAATAAGGAAAAAATGCCACTTTCCGCCCAGAGTAATAAAAAGACGTTATGAACCGGCTGATATTCCCAAGCAGCTTTTTTATGATTATCCGTCTGGGCGACTGCTTCGGTATAATTACCTGCACCCACACCGGTTAAAAAATTAGATTCAATCAATTCTTTTGCCTGGACTAAATAGGTCTCTCTTTCAGTAATAGATTTTTGCTCCAAACGAGTTTGTGCATCAAGCCTAACCATGAGTAAATCTTGATAAGGAGCGGCGGCAATGCCGACAAGTACGGCGGAAAAAAATAATAAAGCGATAAACCTTCCTAATATCCATTTGTCTTTATTAATAATAAAGACAACCAATAAACCAATCAAGCCAGCTCCGAAAGCTAGCCAAGCACTACGGGAAAAGGTAAAAAATAAGGCGTAAAGAGAAATAAAATAAAAAACAAAAAGAAAAACCGAGGACCAAACCTGCTTATTAGAATTAAGCATTTTCTTTTTTGCCAATAAATAAGCAGCAAATATCAAAGAAATCGCTAAAATACCGCCTAAAATATTCGGATGATCCATGCCGCCATAGGCGCGTAGCCAACGACCGCTCACCGTTTCAATAACGGCTGTCCCTAAAACCGAAGGATTATGCTCGGCTAAACCAAGATATTTAAAAGCAAAAGAGTTCTGGGTTAAAAACTGATAAATGCCAAGCATGGCTTGAAAAAGAACACTAACCATTAAACAATAGATCAAGGTTATTTTATTAAATAGCGGCTCTTGATAACTTTTAATTTCCGTACCGGATCGGGCAATAAAGAAAATTCCTAGGGCGGACAAAAATATAAAATAACGATAAAAAGCTAAAATCGTATCCGGAGCGATAAATATAGAAACAAAAATAAATAACTCTAGCGCCGCTAGCGAATATGTTAAAGGTGTATTCTCGTCTTCTGAAGATTTCTCTTTAAAACGCAATAAAACAAAAAGAAAAAGGATTAATAATAATATGGCTTGGCTGAAATACAATCCAATTTCCGAATAATTTGTCTCACCGGCACGAAAAATTAATTTAGTTTGCCAGGGCAGACTAAAAACAAAGAAATAAGTAAGATACTTAATTACTTTTTTTAAAAAATTGGTGAATTTTGATTCCATATTTTTCTGCGTATAATTGGCGGTTATCATGCAAATAAAGTTTAAGAACTTTATCGTTAACTACAACGCCGCCTGAATTATTCATCGCCGTCTTAAGCTCAGGCGACATTATTTTTAATTGAAATTTTTTCGCGCCTATTTCTAGTCGATCAATAATATAGTTTCTTTTTTTTACTGGCGCATTTTTTTGAGACGAAGATAATTCCGAAAATAAAAGTTTATTCGCTCGCAAAAAATCTTCATAGCTCTTATCTTTATTATACAACAAAACTAAACCGCGAAGCCAGTAATGGAAGTAGGGGTCCTCTCCAGATAATTTTAAACTATCCAAATTTAAATTATTGCTTGTTAAATAAAAACTTAAACAAATTTTATCGCGTTTATTTTGCGCGGTCGGGCGACTATTTAAAAGCTTGGCAATGCCCGCGCAAAACAATCTTGTTAACCATACGCGGCGCGGCGCGCTAATAATAAAAAAATCAATATCGCTGCCATCACGTAAATTATGTTGGCCAATTGAATTTGACAAGGCAATGACTTTGATAAATGGCAATAAACTAAAGATACGAATAAAGCGTCGAGCGATTTTAATTTTGCGAATTGAGTAATTGTTTCTTTTTTGACGCGTGGTAATAATTTCCTCGCGTCCTGATAAAAAATAAAAACCATTAGTTTGACTAATATTATTAATTTCCGGAATTATCTCAATAATTAAATTAAGGGCAATTACCTTATCCAGATATTCCCAAATCTCATAAGCGCTTAGAGGATAATCAAATAAATCAAAGAAAACAATCACGCGAATGATTGCTTCTTTAATTTGAGTTTCAGTTTTTATTTCTAAACTAAGCATTTTTTGGTCGATCTATTTTCATAACCTCAATTTTGCTTTCTTTGTCCGTTATTTTAGTAACATCTTTATCAATTTTTTTAAATTCCGTGTAAGCATTATTATAATGATTAACTGTCGTCGACATACTTGTACCCAGTTTCTTCATAAATTCATCATAACTATTCATGTGCTTACCAAGTTTTTCAATATTAACGCGTATTTCCTTAGCCTTTTCCTCTATCTGCATTGCCTTTAGGCCTTGTAAAACCGTCTGTAAATAAGCTAAAAATGAAGTCGGGGAAACAATAATAACTTTTTTGTCGCGAAAAGCATATTCAATTAAATCGCGCGTATTAACCTTAACTGCTCCAACTTTATTAACCAGTAAATCGTAATAAATCGCTTCTGAAGGAATGAACATAAAGGCAAATTCCATGGTCTTTCTTTCTGGTAAAACATATTTGGCGGTTTCGTCGATTCTATTTTTTAAATCTTGTTTAAAAATAGCTTCAAATTTTTCCCTTGACTCCGCATCGGTCGCATTTAAAATTCTTTCATAATTTTCCAAAGAAAATTTAGCGTCAATCGGAATAACCTTATCTTTAACAAACACAACCGCATCAACAATTAAATCCTTACCGGTCTTTTCGTCCTTGCCCATTTTATATTGCATTTCATAAGAACCGGGCGGTAAAACATTTTTTAAAGTTTCTTCTAAAAAATATTCGCCGAGAACACCACGCTGTTTTGGATTTTTCAAAATATCTTGAAGATTCTGAAGCTGGGCGGAAAAATTTACGACTTGTTTATTCGTTTCATCAAGTTTAGTCAATTTTTCTGTTACATCAGAAATCAATTTCGCTGATTGTGCGCTAATGCTTTGAACAATACGGGTAGTTTGCCCGAATTGTTCTTGATTGGTGCGATGCGTCTCGGATAATTTTTTATCTAGCTCCTGCCTTAACTCGCTATTTTGCGAAGATAAATGGGATAATTTTTCTGATTGTTGGATTAAGCGTTCGGCTAAAGCGTCGAGTTTACCGGCGCTATCGCCATCCTTTTTCCTTAATAACAGCAAAACGACCAAGGCGATGCCAAAAATGAGAACGGATAATAAAATTAGTGATAAATCATTATTCATATTAGAGATTATAGCTTACCGAGAAAATTTTTGAAAGTCGGAAATAAAAAACCCCTGGAATAATTATCCAAGGGCTGTATCATGCCAATTTCTTATTTTATAGTAATTAAAATTGGCTTACCGTAAATGGTTATGTAGTCATCGAACACCCATAGGTGAGCGCTTGTCTGAGCCGGGCTGCCTGAAGTCTTAAATTGAGCCAGATAGTTCTTGTCTTTTGATTTAATAACCATAAATACATCTCTGGCGCCAAAATAATCTTTATAGGTCTCCCAAAGGGCAATGGCTTGTCCCTGAGTTATTGCTAATTGCCGTCCTGGGAATAATGCCATAATATTCTCGAGAGTTCCTTCGCCATCAATAATATAGACAGCAAATTCGGCGGCAACGCTCGGCGAAGAGGGCTGGTTTATCGCCTTGAAATTCTGGTCGATCTCGGCAAATATCTTATTTGCTTCAGCAATTGTTGCCTTATTATCAACCGGGCCAAGCACGATCTTCTTGCCATCATTAGCCGGCTTCATACTAACCGTATTCGCGGTTTGCCCGAAGCTGATGGTCGCCAATATCAGGGCTACCAACAAAGCTACTACTGACTTCATAATAGTTACACCCGCCTACTTTACTCAGCGGGATTTTTTTTAATTAATGTACAAATATTCCTTCCTAATTATAAACCAGAAAGGCAATAGAAAATATTAGTATTATTTATTTAAACTGTCAAATTTCAAATTTGCAAAGTCTTAAACAAAAACCACCGAGCAAAACTCGGCGGTTAAAGAATTCCCTTATTTTTCTTTCTTTAATAAATCTCTAATTTCCGTTAAAAGCTCCTGATCTTTAGTTGGGGGAACCGGAGCCGGCTCTACATTCTCTTCCTCTTTAATTAATTGTTTTTTGAGATGGCCAATAATTTTTACCATTAAAAAAATAACCACGGCAATAATTAAAAAGTCAAAAATATTTTGAATAAAGGTGCCAATATTCATGGTTACTGCCGGTGCTTGAACTACGCCTAAATTATTAACAACCGCTTTTTTTAAGATCCATTTAAAACTGGCAAAATCAACGCCACCAATAATAACACCGACAACCGGCATTACGACATCAGCCACAAAAGAAGAAACTATTTTACCAAAAGCACCACCAATTATAACCGCGACAGCCAAATCAATAACATTGCCTTTAACCGCAAATTCTTTAAACTCACGTATATATTTTTTCATATAATAAACTCTAAATTCTAAACCCAGGTTACACCGGCCACGCGATCGTTATCTTCCTTGAAACGCATAATTCTTACGCCTTGAGTATCACGGCCAAGAACGCTTACAGTCTTAAACGGGGTACGAATAACCTGACCATTATCAGAAATAATTATAATATCACGATCAACCATATTGTCAGCATTAACCAAAAAGGCGTTAGTAATATCTCCAGTCTTATCTGTTACTTTAGCAGTTTTAATACCACTGCCGCCACGACCCTGAACTTTATAGGAATTTAATTCCGTACGCTTGCCAAAACCATTGGCCATGATAGTTAAAATCTGATAATTTCTTTTTTTCTCTTTATCGGTTTTAGCAATTCCCATACCAATAACACGATCATTGCTATGTAGGCGAATACCATGAACACCAGCCGCGCCGCGACCCATATCACGAACATCAGTTTCTTTAAATCTAATGGCCTGTCCCTTGGCAGTCACTAATTGAATATGGTCAGAGCCGGAAGTCGGTTTAACCCAAATTAATTTATCGTCATCTTTAATTTTAATCGCAATCAAACCACTGCGACGAACATTACTAAAGGCACTTAATTCAACTTTCTTAACTAGACCTTTTTCGGTCGCAAAGAATAAATATTTGCTGAAAACCGCTTTATCTAAAGGCAAAATCGAAGAAACTTGTTCACCACCGATTAATTGTAAAAAATTAACCACCGGTGTTCCCTTAGCGACACGAGAAGCTTGCGGAATTTCATAAACTTTTAATTGGAAAGCGCGACCCTTGGTCGTAAAGAATAAAACATCATTATGAGTTAGAGAAGTAAACATAAATTCAACCGTATCCTCTTCTTTAGTCGTTAAGCCCATAACGCCTTTACCGCCGCGAGCCTGAACTTTAAAAGTATCCGGCTCTAATCTCTTAATATAACCATCACGAGTCATCATGACAACTGTTTCTTCGTTCGGAACTAAATCTTCCATGCTAAATTCCTTAAAACCATGGGCGATAACCTGTGTTTTTCTTTCGTCACCATATTTATCAGCTAAAACACGAAGCTCATCTTTAACAATCTTTCTAATGCGAGCGACTGATTTAAGAATCGCTTCCAATTCTTTAATCAAAGCCATTTTCTCTTTTAATTCCTGTTCAACCTTCAATTGTTCGAGGTTAGCTAAGTTTTGCAAACGCATTTCCAAAATCGCCACGGCCTGTCGCTCCGATAATTTAAATTTCTTGATTAAATTAAGTTTAGCGACTTCTTTATCTTTAGAAGCTTTAATGGTTTTAATGACCTCATCGATATGTTTTAAGGCAATCATTAAACCCTCTAAGATATGGGCTCTATCTTTAGCTTTATTTAAATCAAATTGCGTACGACGACGAACAACCGTTTCACGATGTTTAATGTATTCTTCCAAAATCATCTTCAAAGTTAAAACTTTCGGCTGAATACCATCGACGAGCGCCAGCATATTCAAATGGAAAGTAGTTTGGAGAGATGTGTGTTTATATAAACTATTTAAAATTTTCTTAGGATAGGAATCTTTCTTTAATTCCATAACAATTCGGACGCCATCTTTATCAGACTCATCGCGCAAGGCCTTAATCCCTTCAATTTTTTTATCTTTAACCAAATCGGCAATCTTTTCGACTAAGTCAGCCTTATTAACTTGATAAGGGATTTCGGAGACAATAATTTGAAAATTACCGCCTTTCATTTCTTCAATATCAGCTTTGCCGCGTAAAACAATACCGCCCTTGCCGGTGGCATAAGCCGCTAAAATTTCTTTCTTATCATAAATCATACCACCAGTCGGAAAATCAGGACCTTTAACAAATTGCATTAAATCCTCGATACTAGCGTCAGGGTTTTCAATTAAATAATCAATTGCGTCCGCTAACTCCCTTAAATTATGCGGTGGAATATTGGTTGCCATACCGACAGCGATTCCCATCGTACCATTCAAAAGCAAATTCGGTAATTTTGCCGGTAAAACACGCGGTTCCTTATGACTACCATCATAGTTAGGAATGAAATCAACCGTATCTTTATCAATATCAAAAAGCATTTCTTCGGAAATAGCTGATAATTTAGCTTCGGTATAACGCATCGCCGCTGCACTATCGCCATCCATGGAACCGAAGTTTCCTTGACCACGAACTAAAGGATAACGCATGGAAAAATCTTGGGCTAAACGCACCATGGAATCATAAACCGCACTATCGCCGTGAGGATGATAATGACCCAAAACTTCACCGACAACCGTCGCTGATTTTCTAAATTTACCACTCGGTCTTAAACCAATGCTCCACATCGCAAATAAAATACGGCGATGAACTGGTTTCATACCATCGCGAACATCTGGTAAAGCCCGGGAAACAATAACGCTCATGGCGTATTCCAAATATGATTTACTCATTTCATCAATCAGGGGTTGATCTTCAATTATTCCATATTCAGTTTGACGACGAGAGTTAGGAATTATTTCCGGAACATCATCTTTAATTTCTTTTGTTTTTTCTTTGTCTGTCTTAGGCATAAATAAAAATTAATAGGCGATTTGTGTTATTCCTTCGCAGCCGACCGGAATCTGACAAGGCTTGGCTACGCCGATTGTTGGCATACAATCAATATATGCCGGACAACTTGAATTTATTTTATTAGGACTGGTGCTCGCCGAAGAACTTGCACTTGCGGAATTTATCGGCGAACTTGTAGCCATATTACTAGTGCTCGTGCTAGTTGAAGAAGCAAATTTATTTGTCTCATTAATAAAATCTTTTACCAAAGAGCTGCTGGCAGTCTGGTCTTTGCTTGTCTGGAGATTATCTAAATTCTGACCAAGCTTATCAATAGTGGCATTGAAATCACTGGTTGTTTTTTTAAATGCTTCCAAACTTTTTCCATTATCCGCCGCGATATTGCTACGAAAAACATTTTTAATATTCATGAACCAAAAGACGAAAATTAAAACCATGATGGCAATAATTATTACCTTCATTAAAAATTTTTTCTTAGCCTGCTCTTCTTCCATATTATTCATTAATACCGTCTAGATTTACATCATATAAAATCTGCTCGGCAATCAAGCGATATTTCATAATTTCTTCTTCACTAAACCAAATCGGAATTTCCCGAACCGCATCTTCAACCGGATCGGAACAATGAATTAAATTACGAACCGCGCGCTCATCAAGACTGGCTAATTCATAAGAATCCAAAGTATAATCGCCGCGAATTGTACCACCATCAGAAGTTAAAGGTTCGGTTGAACCAGCAATTTTTTTAACAATACCGACGGCCTGATTTCCTTCCCAAATCATTGGAACAATCGGGCCACAACTCATAAATTTAACCAAGGCGCGAATAATATCTTTACCGTATTCAATTGCTTCTTTATCAACCGGCATACCAGCTGCTTTTCTTTCTTCAATAGTTCTCGTTCCTTTCTTTAAAAACCATTCGTCGTCTTTATTATAATGTTGCCAAAGTTGATCTTCGCTTGCATTCGCAATTTTTAAAGCAACTAATTTTAAACCTGTCCTTTCAATACGTTTAATAATCTCACCAATTAGACCGCGTTGAACAGCGTCTGGTTTTAAAATCACTAAAGTTCTTTCTTTTTTCGGATTAATCATAATTTTTTCATCCCGAAATATAGGGATCTTTTTAAATACTTAATATTACTAATTCCATATCTTCCTGGGGAAGATCTTTTTTGGAAATTTTTAATTTTTCTTCGTAGCTTGGAGTCAAACCAATTTCTTTAATAAATTTATCAACCGGGTCAAGCGGTAATTTTAAATCTTTATAGCCATAATGCATCGGGATAACGATGCGCGGTTCAATTTGAGAAATAACTTCAACTGCTTTTTTAGCGTCTAAAGTATAAGTGCCACCAACCGGAATTAATAAAATATCAGTGCCAATTAATTTTTCAATTTGCGCGTTATCTAAAATATCTCCCAGGTCACCCAAGTGAGCCACGGAGATATCATCAATTTCAAAGCGATACATAATATTGCCGCCTCTTTCCGCGCCTTTTTTATCATCATGATAAGAATCAATGCCTTCTATTAAGACACCCTTGAAATCATATTCGCCGGCGCAAGAAATAACGAAAGGCTTGCCGCGTAAAGCGTCAACATTATTATGATCAGCATGATCATGAGAAACCGTAACGATATCAGCTTCAAAGTTTGGAACCTTTAAACCAGTCTCTTTATTAAACGGATCAGTCACGACGGTAACTCCGTCTGGACCGATTTTATCTTGAATTTTAAAGCATGAATGCCCTTGCCAAGTAATAATCATATATCTTTTACAATAAAAATAGGTTGTCTAACCTTAATTTCAGTATAGCAAAAGAAGAGGTCTTGGTCAACCAAAAATTAGCTTAAAAAATATTAAAAAAGAGGTTCCCGGAAGGCGAAACCTCTTTATTATAAATAGCTTTAATGGCCATTTATTTTATCATTTTCATGTTGGTAATACTTTTCAGAACCAACACTTTTTCTCTTTTTGTGATGATAATTTCCATATCAGCTTGGTATTTATGGCCGTCCTGGAAAAATTGAATGGCGAAGGAGTTAAATCCTTCGTTTAAGTCAGCCTTGTCAGTAAAATCACCTGTGCCGAGAGCTTGTCCTTTCCATGGACCGCTGACAAAAACGAATTTGTAAGGAAACAAGGATTTGGCAAATACTTTAATAGCATTGCCACCCATTGCGGCTAAGTTTTCATTTTTGATTTCAATTCTCGCCTTTTCAGTAACAATCATTGAAATGACTGATTCACGGTATTGTCTACCGGAAGCAGTGGCGTCCTCTTGGACATCTTGTTTGACTGTGAATTGAAGCAACCCAGGATAAACAGTTACCGAGTCCTTGATTTCTTGCCCTGGTTTCAAGGCATTACCTTTACAGGGACCATCGATAATAAAAAATGTATACTTAGAAGAGTTTACAATCTTCACCTTAAATGGTTGAACGTCATTGGATAACTGATTATTGGGATCCGGATTTGGCAAATTATTTCCCGTGATAGCTCCATAGTTTTTCAACACATTGGCGGCCAAATCTCCGGAAGAACCTCTTCCTGTTAAATCAGCGTCAGTAATATTAAACTGAGATCTGCTTACACTTTTTGTTATCTGTCCTAAAGCCTTCTCAGAAGCACCTTCATATACATAAACAAGGAAGGATGCCTGGCCTGAGCCTGGCGCGAAGGAACACGGTTTGCTTTTGTGCGGATTCAGAGTCATTTCTGAGCTCTTGTCCGTAGACTTTAGCGTCACAACTCTTGAAGTCGTGTTTGTTACTGTAACCTGGCCGAAAGCCAATACTGGTGCCAAAAAGGCGACTGCTAAAAAAAATAAAATCTTTTTCATGATTCAGTGGATTTTTAAAATTATTATTTTTTGTTTAATTTTTTTCAAATTTTATAAGAACTTGGCCAAAGTAATTAGATATGACTTTGACTAATTATAATATCATAATTAAATACTTCTGTCAACATGTAAACAAAATATCCTAAATACACGAAAAATAGGCTAATTATAGCCTATTTTTCATTATTATTTAATAACTACTTTAATTACTTTCCTTTAACGAGCGAAGAAACAAAATTACTTAATTTTTCAAAGCCATCGGCAGAATAATCAAATTTTATCGATTTCCCCTTAAATGTTAAAAGCAAATCACTCGGTTGGCCGTCTAAACCATTACTAACACCAAATGAATTATTTTTTATAAGTTCATTAAATTTATCTAAACTTCCTTTACCATTTAAAATCCCCCCTAATTGCGATTTTAAAGTATTAATCATTATTTCACTCTGTCCAGTAGTGGCGTGGCGTAAATCATAAAGAACCGCATAAAAATTTTCCGCCGGTTTATCACTCGACATTATCAGCGCTAACTCATTATGTTGATTTACTAATTGACCAACTGTCGTATTATTACCGGCACCATTTTCTTTGGCAAATTCCAATAATATTTTATCTTGGGCATTAAGATTATTACCACTAGCGACCTCGGCAATCGTTTTTGTATGATCGGCCGCCTCCTGATTTAAAGCTTCAGTAATACTCGATACACCCTTAGCTCCAACTTTATCAGCAATAGGCGGTTTAGGAATTGGAATTCTTTTAATAACCGCGGTATCTGCTTTAGATTGTCCTAATTTAGTTGCATGTTCCAAGGTATTGTTTGCTTGTCCTGTGGGATGCGCCAAAGACGCGACCTTGTCGGCGATATGTCCATCAACTCTAGAAGCATCAATCGGTTTAATACGAGGAATCTCTTCGAGTCTTGATTTGTTTGAAAGAGTTTCTATCTTATTATTACCACCTGCCTTAACATGTCTAAGAACTTCAGGTTGATGTCCTGTGCCGGTCTCAACTTTAACCTGAAAGTGACCGCTCGCATCCTTTTCTAAAATAACATTATTACCTTCGAAAACTTTATCGGTCAAAGTTCCACTATTATGGATAGTATTTCCGGTTTGCACCTCTGCCCATCGATTTAAGGCCGCAGAGTCTTTGATGTCTCCTTTATAGCCAAGCTTCTCGGCATTGTTTTTAAATATTTCCCGCGTTGAACGCCAAACAGAATCAGATTTTCCATTTAATCCTTTATTAGAAATCTTGTCAGAAAAAACTTCATGCTTGGGCACATTAACATTTTTCGATCCAGTCTGAACTCCAGTTTTAGACACTACACTTGGTTTATTAGGTACTATTTCTGATTTGTTGGGTACTACTTCTGGTTTACGAGGAACTACTTCTGTTTTGTCAGATGATTCATGCGGAATATTTGTATCTTTATGATGAATTTCGTTAACGTTTCCACCTTTAGCTGAACCTATTCTTGGCACATTAGCCCCATGGGATTCCTTATAGGATTGGACAATGGCGGCGGCTAATTCTGCACCAATTACTCCAATCATGGCACCGGCCACACGTGTTGTTAGGCCTAAAATCTTATCAAGTTTAGAGTCAGTCTTTTTTGCTTTAATTTCTCTTTCAAAAGATGAGTTTAAAAAATCCAATTCTTCATTTCCCCGAAGTGCATTTTGAAATTCTACTTTTTGTACATTCGCTTTTAGCATCTCATATTTCTGTGGATCTTTAAGCTGAAAATCTTTATCTAAGAGTTTGCGGCGCGCCGCACCATAATTATAATCATCACCACTTTTTAAATTTTCTAAATCAACTTCATATTTTTTATTTTGATGTTTTATAAAAGAATCACCAACCGCTCCTCCGATTCGCCAACCCATATATCCGAATAAACATTCTCTAATACCTGGTATTTCTCTAGCCGCTAAACCCAAACCGGCAATAACCGCTGTTGATACAGTTTTTTCGGCAGTAGTTTCACCAAATATTTTGCCTTCAACTTTTTTTATTTTATCAAGTAAATTAGGTTTTTTAATTAAAGCCTGTTCTTTCTCCGCATTTAATTCTTCAACAAAATCCAGCCCCTTCAAAACTCTAAGCATAGTCTCTTGATATTCTGGTATATCTCTCTGTTCAATTCCGGCTGGTAAATTTTCCGCAATAAACTCACTAATTATTCTATCTCTACTATTTTCATCCTTATTTAAATTTACTTTTTCAATTTCAATTTTTTTCTGCATACTGATTGAAGATATAAACCTATCCTCCAAATCATTTTTTTTCAAAAAACCATTGAACTCATCATCGTCTACATTCCTTTTCAACCAACTAATTTCTTTATTTATTTTTTTCTCCCCACTTTTTTCTGTTAAATAGCGATCAATAACGCGAGCCGAGGCAATAATTCCGGCGCCGGCAAAACCACCAATGCCTAAGGTTGCGGCCGTGGTTGTGGCCGCAAAAAAACCAGCCCCAAGATAAACACCAGACTTAAGGGCAATCCCGCCAATTTTTCTACCCAAAGAAGTTTCATTTTGAACCAAATATTTAGCAATATCGCCGATATGTTGTTCCTGAGCTTGGTAGATATTTTTAATTTCCTCTTCTGACAAACCAGTTTTAGCAACTAAATTTTTTACTAAATCTTCTTTGCGCTTTTGAAATTCCGCTAGTTTATCTTTCTCTTTAGAAGAAGGTGTTTCTGACAATAAAAGACCGGATAATTCTTTTAATTCTTCCTGGAGTTGAGTCTTGGCATATTCTTTATTACTAAATTTGGCCTGCTCTTCATTAATTCCCCCTTCTTTTATTTTTATTTTTTCTAAAAGTTCACGCGGATTTACGCCCGGTTTTAATGAAGATATCGGCTCTGGCGAATTAATGATTTCTTTTTTCTTATTAATAGACACTTCCCAAGCTTCTGTTATTTTTTTAATAGCTTCTAAATGCTTATTTTTATCATCTTCACTTATACTAGTATTATTCAATCCCTCTTCTGCAACTTTCATTCTTTCTATTAATTCATTAAGAACCATGTCTGTCTCAGACAAATCTTTTTTTTGCTTCTCACTCAAATTATTATATTTTCCAATAATAATATCTCTTAATTTTTCATTGGCTTCAAATAAAACTTTTACTCTATCCGAGTCAATTTCCGCCGCCGCGGCCGTAAAAGTCGGATCATTAATCGCCTGAGCATCTTTATCTTCATCAACTATATTGGAAATAACTAATTTATTTAACTCTGCTACCGCGGCGCAAGCGCCGGCATTAATAGTGGGCGGCTGATTAAGAGTATTATCAACACTGACCGGTATATTTTTTAAAGCCTCTTCGTCGGCGATAATTTTATTTAAATTAGCTTCATTAAAATTAGCTCCGAATTGTTTTTTAAAACCAAGCAGCATATCCTTTTTGTCCTTTCCTTTAGCGCCAGAAACTTTATCAAGCCAGTCTTTAGCCTGATCCCCATTTAAGCCGATATAAGAATTATCCAAACCTTGGTTATCTATTTTTTTCATATATTTCTATATATGTTTAATCGGATTATTTGCTAAAACTGCGAATGGCTTGATCGACAAATTCATCTAAGCCAATTTTTATTTTTTCTTGATAATCCGGAATATTTTTTACTAAAAATGTTTCTAATTTTTTCGGATCAGGAATTAAACTAGTTCCCAAAAGATTAGTGTATTCTTCAAGTGCCTTCTTGCTAAGGTTATCCATAATAATTAAGCCCAGACGACGATTGAGCTGCATAATTATTCCGTCTTTAACTGCTTTCAAATCATCCGGCGTTAATTTATCCATCTGGCTTTGGCTGATTATAAAATCAGCAATTTGTCCGAGATCATCCGTATTTCCTGATTCAATAGCTTTTTCACTTTTTGTTTTAAATAAATTGAACATATTAATAGTTTTAATTATTTTTAATGCTTTGACGAATTTTTTCAATCTCGGTTTGCCGATTTAATTCTTGATACTCTTTAATTAATTTCATTTTTTGCTGATGGAGTTTTTCTAATTTTTTTACGGTATCAGAAAATACTTTATCGATTTCCTTAAGGGCTTTATCTAAAGCCGGTTTGTTTTTATCTTTTATATTGGCCATAAATACTTAAATCATTATATTTCGATTATACAATTATTCTTACATTACCGCTACTCCGGGGTGTGGATTCTAACTGTTCCGTCTTGATCTGTCCTTTTTATTTTTATCCCTAATTTTTCCACTCGATCAATAATTTCCGGATTAGGATGGCCAAAACGATTATTCGCGCCTACGGAAATTACGAATAAACTTGGCTTAACTGCCTTTAAAAAAATAAGACTATTAGCAGTTTTTGACCCATGATGGGCCGCTTTTAAAATATTAGCCGACCAATTTTGGCCAGTTTTTAATAAGGCCTTTTCTACATAAAAATTATCATCACCCGTAAAAAGAGCACTAAATAATGGGCAGTTAAGCTTAGTAACTAAGGAATTATTCGGATCAGGCGGAATATTTAATTTCAAGGGATTAAGTAACTTTAAAAAACAGCCGCCGGAATAAGTTAAGGTCGCCTCATTTTCAATGGCCATTAATTTAATATTTTTCTTTTGTGCTAAACTGAGTAAGCTCTCTAAAAGCGGCGAAGATTGCGCGCCCTTCATATAGATAATTGATCCGACTTTAAAACGGCGGATAACTTCCAGCAAACCAGTTATATGATCATCATGAAGATGACTAATAATAATTGTATCTATTTTGCGCTGATAAAAAGGGAGAGTTTCACCCAAACGCCTGATTACCATATTATCCGGTCCACCATCAATTAAGATTATTTGGTTGTTCGCTAGTTTAATTAAAGATGAATCCCCTTGGCCAACATCAAGAAAATCGATTTCTGGCTTTAGTTGCCCAAAATGACCTATACATATATATAAGAGGGTAATAGAAATTAAGCCAATAATCAGTAAAAATAGTTTAAATAGCTTTTTTCGCATACTTTTGTTTAATATTAGCTAACTTATTATTAAGGATTTCATTATACAATAATATATATGAAGATATTCTAAAGACATTGACATAATTACAAAAGTATGATATAGTATATAGTTAAACATTAACAATTGAACAAAAATAAAAAGTCGGGCATGGAGGGCCCAACAAATGCAAACAACAAACGCAACACCAGCAACACCAGCAGTAGCAAAAAAATGGTTTGAAATTAAAAGAGAAAAAAAAGCCGCTGCTCTGCGCGCCAAGATAATCACCGCACATATCGAAGCTGAAAAAAGAGGGGCGCAATTTTACCCCACTGTCAGCAAGAAAATTGCTTCCGAAATTGCTCTGGTAAGTTTACCAAAACCAGGGGCAAAATTTTTGAAGGAAGTGCCGGAACATATTTTCTTTGCTTTTAAGGATCAGGCCATGGCTGCCATCGACAAAATTCGGGTACCAAAACACCTAAAGCATGGCGATTTTGTTAAGGACGGAAGACCAACCGTAGAAAGAAATTTCTACATACTGCCTTCTTGCCTTGGTCAGGAAATCCCGGCTGAAGTTACGACCTATGAAAAATTCTGTCCGGAAACAGGAAAAAGAACTATCATGGTCGACATTATCCAGATTACCGGAAACAATTTCCCAATCATGGTGACGAAAAAACTCCACCTTGGTGCTCCAAAAACCGGTGCTACAAACGAAGCCATGATTCCGGGCACGGAATTATGTGTAAAATTCGACGAGATTCAACCGCGCAAATTACTAGCCTAAACAAATTAGGTAAAATATAAAAACGGTTGGACTAAACTACTAGCGGAAAGGCTGCTTATAAT
>Ga0224523_1000720_pt1 | contig 15948 bp, 10 predicted proteins | sample CFST50metaG_FD_182732 | JGI IMG/M metagenome (GOLD analysis project Ga0224523, IMG submission 182732) | Peat soil microbial communities from Stordalen Mire, Sweden - C.F.S.T50 | ecosystem: Environmental > Terrestrial > Soil > Wetlands > Peat | place: Sweden: Norrbotten County, Stordalen Mire...
GGCCCGACCTGCTGCAATCGCTCTCGGTGGGTGGCGTGGACGGCACCACCCGCAATCGCTTCCGCAACTCCTCGGCGGCCGAGCGGGTGCGCGCCAAGACCGGCACACTCAATGGCGTGTCCTGTCTCTCGGGCTACGTGGGCGACAAGTCCGACGTGGTGGCTTTCTCCATCATGGTCGAAGGCCACCGTCGGCGCGCGGTCACCAACGTGCGCAGCGCCCAGGTGAGTGCCGTGAACGCGATGATGCGCTATGCGCGCGGAACGCTTGGCCCTGCGCCGGCCGAGCAAGCCATGCCGACCGAGGATCTGGAGACCGGCGGCGAGACCGCCGAGCTGGAGGGCGAAAGTGAGCTGCCCGAGAGCGCGCCGGCGCGGAAGTCAGGTGAAGGTATCGACCAAGCGCTGAAGGACTTCGGCACGCCCGGCAACGACCCGTAGGCCCCTACTCCGAATACACGACCCATAGCACGCCCACCACTGTGATTGCACTGCCGATGGCCGAACGCAGGGTCATGGTCTCGCCGAAGAAGATCAGCCCGCCCACCACAGTGAGCACGACTGTGACCTGAAGAATGATCCCCATGGCCGTGGCAGTCAGATACTTGAGTGCTCGGGTCATGATGAGCTGGGCCCACACGCCGGTCACGCCCACCAAGAGAAGGAGCAGCCATTCGTGCGCGCTGGGAGCCACCCAGTGGCCGAAGGGCGGCAGCGAAGGCGGCAAGGTGGCCAGCGCGCCCAGCATGGTGAACGAAGCAAACACCGACCAGTGGCTCTCGGCAGGCGTCCCGTCGTTGCCGGATCGGCGTGCTGCGCGGATGGCTGTGACGGCTATGCCCGCGGACACCGCTGACAGTTCAGCGACCAGGTCCCAGCCGCTCACCCGCCAGCTTCCGCCGCCGCTGCCCACGATCAATACGACACCGATCAAAGTCAGAGTCAGCGCCGGGAAAGCATGCCGACGCGGACGCTCCTTGAGCAGAGCCCAGCTGAACAGCAACGACCAGACCGGCGACGTGTAGTTGAGCAATGTCGCCCGGCCCACACCCAGTTGCTCAATGCAGGTGAAGTACAGCAGAACGGACGTGCCGCCAAACAGACCGCGCGCAATCAACCAGCGCCAACGGTGCGGACGCAATTCCACGCGAAACACTGTCCACGCGCCTGCAACCGCCAGAATCCCGATGCAGAAGCGCACCAGCGCCACTTGCGGCCCCGGAATGCCGCGCGAAACCAGCCGCGCCAGCATAGCCATCGCCGCAAACAGGGTCGCCGACACCAGCAGACTGGCCGAGGCACGTCGGGCTGAGCTTGGTGGGACAGCGGTCGAGCGATCGATGGTCGGTTCCGAAAACAAGAGGCTCTTTCAGGAAAGCGGGAAATCTACACGAAGAGCACGGCCCTCGCCCGCCGATGCTGTCGCACACCCAACTTGTGCGAACCCGCAGGCCGGGAGACAATGCGTCCCGGGGGAAAAATGACCAAGTTGCTTGCAGCGTTTCTGACTATTGGACTGACAGCTTCTTCCTGCGCGAGCGGACCGCCGGTTGCTGCTGATGATCTCAAGCTCAAGCGCGTGGTCATCTATCGCAACGGCGTGGCGTATTTCGAAAGGGAAGGCCGCGTCGAGGGCGAGCGCGTCCGCTTCAAGGTGCGTGGCGATGAAGTTGGGGATTTTCTGGCCAGTTTCGCTGTGATCGAAAAGGGGGGCAGCTCGGTGCGCGCGGCTTCGTTTCCGCTCAAGCGTGAGGAGCCGGCGCAACCGCCTGACGCAGCCGGGAGCAAGCCAGCCGATGCCAAGCGCCGCATGGAAACCGTGGTCATGGAAATGGACGGCCGCGAGCATGAGCTGGCCGTGGGCTACATCGCGGAGGCGCCGGTATGGCGGCCCTCGTACCGGCTGGTGCTGGGCAGCGGGCCGGCGCACCTGCAACTTTGGGGCATCGTGCAGAATCTGTCGGGCGAGGATTGGACTGACACCAAACTCACCTTGGTCGCCGATGCGCCGCTGGCGCTGACCGCCGGGTTGGAACGCCCTGTGATTCCTGGCCGGCCGGTGCTGAGTGACGACGGTGGCGCGATCGCTGTGCTTCCGCAGGCGGAGACCACGCTGGCCGAGGAGGCGGCACCTCCTCCGCCGTCCGAGGCGCCCGAGGGTGCACCGGCCCCCGCAGTTCCAAAGGCGGCGATGGCGCCGGCATCGAGATCTGTGGAGAAGAAGGAAGCGCGCCGGTCACGACCATCCGCACATCGAGGCATGCTGGGTGCTTTGCGGGATGAGGCTGGCTCCTCGGTCTTTGCCAACGCATTCTCGGGTGAAGATGCTCGCCAGGTGGCCGCAGGCCCCTCGCGCGCCCGCAACCTGGCCGCGCTGGCCGCCGTCGCGGTGTCAGGCGGCGCCACTCGCTACGAACTGCCCAACCCGGTCACAGTGCCCGACAACCACGCCACCATGCTCCTTCTGGCAGACAAGGAGGTGCCAGGCGAAGCCACCTACCTGTTCGCTCCTGATGGGGGCGTGCCAGATTCGGCCTCGCATCCCTTCAGGGTCGCGCGCTTCACCAACAAGACCGGCGGACTGCTTGAACGCGGGCCGCTCGCGTTTTTCGGCGAGGGCGGCTTTCTTGGCCAGGGCGTGATCGATCCCCTGCCCGACGGCGCCAGCGCCACTGTGCCCTTTGGCCTGGAACGCGGTTTGGCGGTCGAGCGCAGTACAGAATACATACAAGAAGGCGCGCGGCTGTTTCAAGTCGAGGCTGGAAACCTGGTCATTGAGCGGCAGGTGGGACCGCGCACGCACTACAAACTCAAGAGCGGCGTGGATCAGCCGCACACCCTGTGGCTCAAGCATCCGCGACAGAACGGAATGAAATTCATTCAGCCGCCCAAGGGTACCGAGGACAATGTGGGCGCAGGCAGCGCCTTGGTTCCCGTCGAGATCCTGGGTCACGCCAGCAAGGAACTTGTGCTCGACGAGCGCCAGGGCAGCCGGCAAGCCGAAGAATGGCTGAACAATCTGGCGGACGATGCGGTCAAGGAGTACCTGGCTGCGCCCGACGGCAAGGGCGAGGCAGCCGCGCAGCTTCGGGTCGCGTGGACCATCCGCACCGACTGGAAGCGGCTGACTGACGAGGCAGAACGCCTGCAATCAGAGCAGAACGATCTGCAGACCTCCACCGAGGAGACGCGCGAGAACTTGCGAGCCGTTGAAAAGAACAAAGCCGCCGAGGATCTGCGCCGCACCCTGACCGCCCGGCTCACCAAGGCCTCGGCTCGCCTCGACGAGGTGACCAAGCGACTCATCCAGGTTCACATGCAGATCAAAGAGCTGGAGCTGCGCTTCCGCGAGGCCGTGAAGCTGGTGCGCATCCCAGCCCGCGCGTAGGGGCAAAAGCAAGCTGGTTCACCACAGAGAGCACAGAGCCCACAGAGCCGGACCGGAAAGGGATGGGTTGGGTTCTGGCCGGTCCGACCCCCTTCTTCCTTTCCGACCTCTGTGTTCTCTGTGCTCTCTGTGGTGAAACATCTCGCCAATCCGGATCAGGGTTCCCATCTGCAATGACTTCTGCGCTATTCTGTTGATCCATGGGCGACGGAGAGAAAAGTCTTCCTTCTCTCGAAGCGACAATCCTGGTCAAAGGCGCGGCTGAGGCCGAGGCCAGGGTCGCGGCCGACACACTGGAAGGCTCTTGTCTCAAGCACTTCCAGGTCGTGCGTCTGCTCGGCCGCGGGGGCATGGGTGCGGTCTACTACGGCAACGATACGTCGCTGGAACGCCCGGTGGCCATCAAAATCCTGGCGCCCGAACTCGCCCATGACCCGGAAGTGGTCGCGCGCTTCGAGCGCGAAGCGCGCGCGCAGGCCAGGCTGCGCCATCCCAACGTCGCGCAAATCTACTTCATCGGGGAAGATCGCGGCGTTCACTTCTTCGTGATGGAGCACCTGGAAGGCCCGGGGCTGGACTCGCTCTTGGCTCGGCCCGAGCCTTTGCCCTGGGCCCAGGCCCTGGAATACACCATCGCCGCGGCCCGCGGGCTGCGCGCGGCCTCGGCGCAAGGCTTCGTCCATCGCGACGTCAAGCCCTCAAACCTGATGCTCGACCGCGAGGCCGGCATCAAGATTCTCGACTTCGGGCTGGTCAAGAGCATGCACGGCGACTCGCAGCTTACGCGCGACGGAGCCATCATCGGCTCGCCACTGTACATGTCGCCCGAACAGGGACGCGGCGGCACCGTCGATCTTCGTTCGGACATCTACTCGCTGGGCTGCGCGCTCTATCACATGCTGTGCGGCCGGCCGCCCTTCACCGGCCCCTCGCCGGTGGGCGTGATCACGATGCACGTGACCGACAAAGCCGCGCCGGTGCGCGTAGTGAATCCCAACGTACCTGAGGTCCTGGCCCGCATCGCCGAACGCATGATGGCCAAGGAGCCCGCGGATCGCTTTGCCAACTACGACGATCTGCTGGCCGCACTGGAAGGGGCGCGGGCCGACCGACGCGAGCTGTCCGGGTTTCGCACGCGCGGGATCGCGCTGGCCATCGACGCGGTCCTGCTGTCAGTGGTTGGGTACTTTGTTGGCCTGTGGGTCCTGGCAGCGGCATTCGCGTATTTCGTGCTCTTCCACCGCCTGCTCGGACAAACCCCGGGCAAGTGGCTGCTCGGAATCCGCGTCGAAAATGCCGCCGAAGGCAGGATTTCGTGGAAGGCGGCGCTGATTCGCTTCCTGGTCTTTGCCTGGGGCCCACTGGCCTGGACCATCCTGGCCGTGGTCGTCTATTCCTTGCACCGGGAGCAGCACGTGTCCTTTCGCCTGGCCAGTCTGACCTTGTCGCAGCTGGCTTTGCCGGCGGTCTACGTCGCGCTGGCAACCGTGATCCTGGTCGCGTACCTGGCCGGATTCCTATTGGTGGCCTTCCACCCGCGACGGCTGGCCCTGCACGATATCCTGGCGCGCACCGAGGTTCGCTTCAAAGCGCGGCCTCCTGCCGAACAAGTGGTGGAGGCCGTGAAAGCGACGACGCTTACTCGGCGTCCGCGCTAGCGCCGTTGCTGCGCGCGGAACCGTTCTTACTCGGGCGCTTGACCGCGCGGGCCGGCTTGCTTGCGGCGTGGCCCGAAGCGGCCTCGCGCAAGGCCTCGGCCCGGTCGGTGCGCTCCCAGGTGAACTCGGAGTCGCTGCGGCCGAAGTGACCGTAGGCAGCTGTCTTGCGGAAGATGGGACGGCGGAGATCCAACTCACGGATGAGGGCGCCGGGGCGCGCGTCGAAGTTGGCCTGCACCAGTTCGGACAAACGGTCGTCGGGCAGAGCTCCGGTGCCAAAGGTCTGCACCAGCAGCGACACCGGCTCCGCCACGCCGATGGCGTAGGCCAACTGCACCTCGCAGCGACGGGCCAGGCCCGCGGCCACCAGATTCTTGGCGATGTAGCGCGCGTAGTAGCAGGCGGAGCGATCGACCTTGGAGGGATCCTTGCCCGAAAAGGCGCCGCCGCCGTGTCGGCCCATGCCGCCGTAGGTATCGACGATGATCTTGCGGCCGGTCAGCCCCGAGTCGCCCATGGGACCACCCACCACGAAGCGGCCGGTGGGATTGATGAAGTACTTGGTCTTGCCCGACACCAGTCGCGCGGGCAGCACCGGCTTGATGACTTCTTCCATCACCACCTCGCGCAAGGTCTTGTACTTCACACTTTCGCTGTGCTGGGTGGAAATGACGACGGTGTCGATGGCGACCGGCTGGTTCTTTTCGTCGTAGCGAATGGTGACCTGGCTCTTGCCGTCGGGACGGAAGAAATCCACGATGCGCTTCTTGCGCACGTCGGCCAGCCGCTTGGCCAGCTTATGCGCCAGCATGATGGGCGCCGGCATCAGCTCGGGCGTCTCGTCGCAGGCGTAGCCGAACATCATGCCCTGATCGCCCGCGCCCTGCTCGTCGTGGGTGTACACGCCGTGGCCATCCACTCCTTGCGCGATGTCAGGCGACTGGCGCTCGACCGCGACCAGCACGCCGCAGGTCTTCCAGTCGAACCCCATGGCCGAGTCCTCATAGCCGATGCCCTTGACCACGTCGCGCACGATGGCCGGAAACTCGACCTTGGCGGTGGTGGTGATCTCGCCGGCCACCATGACAAAGCCGGTCTTGGTCAGGGTCTCGCAGGCCACCCGGCAGGTCTTGTCTTCGGCAATGATGGCATCGAGCACGCCGTCCGACACTTGGTCGCACAGCTTGTCAGGATGGCCTTCGGTCACACTTTCGGACGTGAACAGGTACTCAGACATACGGCTTGTCTCCAATTGTCGGTTTCGGGGTGTAATTGGTCAGTCTCCCAGCCGATACCCAATCCGTCAACGGAGATAGTGCACACGCCGCGCTGCCCTGTGCCAGCTTGGACTGGCCGATGCGAAACCGGTGACGACACTTTGGCGCACTTCGGCGACAATCGGCCGCGCTTTTTCAAGCAGGGTCGAACTCGATGCGCAGTCGTTTCGCCGGCAGGGTGATCTTGTGCTCTTGCGCCGCCGAGGCGGAAGTGGCGCGCCCCAAGACTCGTTGCTGTCTTGACAGCAATGTTAGTGGGCATCATGATGCAGACATGAGGACGACGGTGACGCTGGACAAGGATGCAGAGCAACTGTTGCGTCTTGCCATGCACAAGCGTCGCAAGTCCTTCAAGGAAACGCTCAACGACGCGATCCGCACCGGGCTCGGCGCAACGCCATTGCCCAAGCATCGCCCACGCTTCGCGATCAAGGCGCGGCCCATGGGACTACGCCCTGGTATCGATCCCGCCGGGCTCAACAAGCTGGCTGACGACCTGGAAGTCGATGGCATCGTGGCAAGGGGCCGGGACAAGTAGATGATCGTCCCCGACATCAATCTGCTGCTCTACACCTACGATTCCGATTCGCCCTTCCACGGCAAGGCGGCGGCATGGTGGCAGGCGTGTCTGTCCGGCGATGACCCCGTCATCATGCCCAAGGTTGTGGCCTTCGGTTTCGTGCGCGTCAGTACCAACCCCCGCGCCTTCAGCCACCCCATGACAGCCGAGGAGGCAGCCGCGCACGTTAGATCTTGGTTGGAGCAACCGGTGGTGAAGATTCCAGAATCGGTGCCGGACCACATTGAGCGCGTGCTTGGACTGCTCGTGGGCCTCGGCACTGCCGGCAACCTGGTGACCGATGCGCAGATCGCCGCGGTTGCCCTCGAGCACGATGCCGTTGTACACACGGCCGACGCGGACTTCATGCGTTTTGCGGGCCTGCGATGGCTGAACCCGCTCACCGGCGCCGGACCGGCGCGCTCACGCAGACATCGCTGAACCACCGTGCCCAAGGCGCCCCGCCCTGTGCTAGCCTGTAGCCGCGGTGGAACAGCTCAAGAAGTCCCGGCGGTCCGGTCTCGAGCACCTGGTCAGGTTCGCCAAAGAGCTGCCCGCGCCGTCCCCGCGCGAGATCTACCGGCGACTTGAGGAACTGGGCTACCGTGGCCAGAATGAAGCGCGCCGGGCGGTGGCGCTCATGGCCTACCGCCACGTCCGCCGCATCAAGCGCATCTACGTCGACGGGGTCAAACGCGAGCACCTTCTGCCCAAATCCAACACCCTGCTCATCGGGCCCACCGGGTGCGGCAAGACCTTTCTGGTCGAGTTGCTGTTCCAGCAGATCCTGCACTTGCCCACTGTCATCATCGACATCACCACCTATTCGGAAACTGGGTATGTGGGCCAGGATCCCAGCACGATCCTAACCCGCCTTTTGCACGCGGCCGACGACAATCCCCTGCTGGCTGCCATCGGCATCGTGTGTCTCGACGAGTTCGACAAGATCGCGTCGGGCCAGAACAACGCCGTGTTCGCCGGTGCCGGAACCACCAAGGACGTCACCGGCCTGGGCGTGCAGCGCGAGCTGCTCAAGATGCTGGAGTCATCCGAGGTGGTGGTCCCGCTGGAGATGACCCATTCGACCTTCAACGACCACGTGCTGATGTCGACCGCCGACGTGGCGTTCATCGCCGCCGGGGCGTTTTCCGGGTTCCACCAGCTGGCGCGCCGCCGCGCCGCCGGCGATTCCATCGGGTTTGGCCGCACCCCGCTGGGCAACAACTCGCCCGACGCAGTTGCCGTCAGCTACACACCCGACGAGGTCGAGCACGTGGCCAATTTCCAGGCCTACGGCTTTCTGCCCGAGCTGCTGGCGCGCTTCTCGCGTTTCGTGCCTTTCCAGGCACTGGACGCCGCCACCCTGACCGACATTCTGAAATCCAGCGTCGTCGACCGCCTGACCCGAGAATTCGAAGAGGAGGGTTTCGAACTTCAGGTCGAGGAGCCCGTCATTCAGGCCATCGTGGCCGAGAGCCTGAAACACGAAACCGGTGCGCGCGGACTGCAACAAGTTCTGACCCGCCACATCGAAGACGCCGCCTTCGAGTCCTTCGCCGAGGCGGCGAGCGGCCGTGTGCGCGTGTATCTGGACAACGGCGCGATCAAGGTGGAGGCCGATGTGCAGGGGCAGCGGTCAGACGGCGACCAGCCCAGCGAGCCTAGCCCGGAGGGCAGCTAGCTGTTTCACCACAGAGAGCACAGAGAACACAGAGCCGGATCGGAAAGGGAAGGGTTGGGTTCTGTCCGGTCCGAACCCCTTCTTCCTTTCCGACCTCTATGTCCTCTGTGCTCTCTGTGGTGAAAAAGGCTAACTACGTCCCCGGCTTTTGCGACAGATAGCCGGGCGGCGGCGCGAGCAGGAAGGCGTCAGCAGGCAGGGTCGGGTTGAGGATGCGGTCCCGGACCTTGATCTCCACACCGTCGTCGAAATCGCGACCCGGCTCGGCGAAGCGAATGAGCGCAGGAAACGACCGCCCGTCGCTGCGCTGCAGATCTTGGTAGGACACACGCCAACGGGCACCGGCGGACGCCGGCTGACCCGCGACCGCGACCACATCCCAGACGGCGACCGCAGGCATGGGCCGGTGCAGACTCACCCACAACTGCACGCCATCGGGTGTCAGCAGGTGCAGCACGTCCGCGCCCTGATCCCACCCGACGTCGAGCGCTTGGCTCCCCTCGGGGGAAAACACGTCGCCCAACAGGATGGCGGCCACGGCCTGGGCTGGCAGGGGAATACGAATCAAGGAGGCCACATCATTCGTGGTGGCCAGGCCCTGGCGAAAAGTCTTCTTCTGGTGGTCGACGAAGACGAAGGCGCCGTCGTGAACCGCCAGCGCGGCCACCGTGCCCTGCAACGACACCTCGGCCTCGAAGCGCAGATTGCCCCCGCGCTCGACCAGCATCTGCACCGTGCCGCGCACGCGCTCGCCGCCCAGCCAGCTGGTGGTGCGCGTCTCCAGATTCAGACTGTGCACAGCCGCCTGGCGCGCGCGCAAGGCCGCCAGCAGTTCATCGGCGGTGGGAACCGGATAGGTCCGTTGCGCTGGCGTCGTCGACGCACACGAAATGATCAGGAAGCCGACCACGAAAGGCAGGCAGCGGCCGAGAAATCCGCAGCCTGTCTGGAGATTGCCCGCCAGCGCAGGTCGGCCAGCGTGCCCCGTGAGCGGTAGCGTGGGCGGTAGCGACCAGCGTGGCCCGGCTTGCGTGGGCGACTTGCGTGAGCGCAATCCGCGGAACGCGATTCGCCTTTCCGCAGAACGCACACGAACTCGCTCACCCTCACGCTCTCGCCCACGCGGCCCGCGAACCGGCCTTTCGGGCGGCCCGCAGTTCCCCGACGGAGGGTACATATGCACGATCAGCCGCTGCATCCGCTACCGCCCTGCCGCGCGCCGGGCTTCGAGGCCGGCCAGGCTCTCCTCCAACCGTCGCCGCAGGCGCTCCTCGGGTTTCTGGCCCAGGGCCTTGCGGTACGTGGCCGCGGCCCGCTCCGGCTCCGATCGTTTTGCATAGAGATCGCCCAGGTGGGTCAGGATCTCGGCATCGACAGGGTCCAGCCGCCCGGCCTGCTCCAAGAAGAGGCCAGCCTGGTCCAGTTGGCCCGCGCGAAAGCTCACCCAGCCGAGGCTATCCAGCACCGCGCCCGAACCCGGATCCAGAGCCGCCGCTGCTTGCAGTCGTTTGCGGGCTTTGTCCAAGTCATGGCTGTGGTCGGCGGCAACGAAGCCCCAGAAGTTGAGCGCCTCGACCGAGCCAGGCTTCTTCTTGATGAGCGGCTCAACCAAGTCGAGGGCGCGCTGCCAAGCGCCCCGCCTTTCTTCGATCATGGCCAAGCTCAGGGTCAGGTGTGCCTGGTCGGGATGGCTGGCCCACAACGCCTCCAACTTGCGTGTGGCCATGATGGCGTCGCCGCGTTTCTCGTCGACAAAGGCCAGCGCAATCGCTGCGTCGATCTTCTGGTCTGCATTCTCGCCTGCTGCCGCCGTGGCACTTTCTGCGGCGCGCGCCGCCTCGCTGGTTTTGCCGTCGTCACGCAACAACTCCGCCGCCCGCACCTGCGCCTCGAAAAACAGCGGTGAAGTCTTGGGCACTGCGAGCAGGGTTGCCACCGCCTCGTCGCCGTGGCCTTGCTCTTTGAGCAGCGCGGCTGCAGTCAGCGCCAGCCGCGTCTTGGCGTCGTCGGATAGGCCCGCCTCCTTTGCCTTCTTCACCAGGGCCAGGGCTCGGTCCAGCCGGCGCGCTGAACGCTCCAACTCGATACTCCCTGCCAGAGTATCGGGATCCGCGCCGGCCAAAGCAGACACATTGTCGTCGGCCAACTGCGCCGCAGCCTTGTTGTCGCCGATACTCACCAGAAAGCGCGCGTAGGCTGCCGCGATCTCAATGGCCCCGTCTCCCCTGTCCAAGGCTTCGCGAAAAGCCCGCCGGGCCTCGTCGTTGCGCCCCTGCGCAGCCAAGAGCCAGGCCAGCGCGGTGAGCGCCTCGATGTGGTTGGGCTCCACGGCCAGCGTCTGGCGCAGGTGCGCCTCGCTTTGCTTCATGTCTCCCAGGGCCCAGGCCACGGCCATGAGGCGCATGTGTCCTTGAAGCGACCCTGGTTCCTGGCGACAGAGATCGGCCAGGGTGTCAGCCGCCGCGGCAACATCGAGCGCTAGGATCTGCGCCTCGGCCAGTTCGAGAGAAACCGTCTCGGCCGTATCAGGCTGGTCGGCCAGATCCACTTTGCCCACCGCTTGCCGCAAGGATTGCACCGCGCCTGCCACATCACCCTGTGCTTCGCGCAGATGCGCCTCAGCCATCAGGCCATCGGCCGTGACTTCGATCTTGAACGAGGCCCGGATGGCCGCGGCCGCGTCGGACGGGCGCCCCAGCCTCATGAAGATCTCGGCCAGGTGGGCCTGTAGCTCAGGCGATTCATCGTCGAAGACCAAAGCCCGTTGCAACTCCGCGGCGGCGTCCTGCCAACGCTCCTCCTCTTCGTAGAGGAACGCCCGGCTGGCGTGCTCGTAGGCGCTGGCATTCACCGAGCGCGTGACGATCTGCCGGTCGTTGACCAGCTTGGTGATGGGCGGCTGGGTGGCGCAAGCCCCCAGGCACACAACCGCCAGGACAAGAAGGACGCGCCTGGCTTTTCGCGAAATCACACCATCAGGCTACCACAGGGCAAGCCGGGCGATCGGTGCTGTCTTGGGTGTGCAGCCCGCGACGGGGCTACGGCACGTAGATGTCGGGCTTGGGCGGATCGGCCATGCCGGTGCCGATATGGAAGCCGACATGGGCAGGCTGGTTGTAGCCGGTCTGCTGCGCCGATATTTGCATGCGGTACTGCGGATCGTGCATCAGTGTGTAGATCCGGCGCTTGGTCACATCCGTCGTGGTGTAGAGACGCAAGCCCGCGTTGTTTGTCTCGCGCCAAATGATTTCCTCGCGCCAATCGCCCAGCAAGTCTGCGATGAGCGTCGGTTGAATCTTTGTGCTATCTAACGAGGAGCACCCGGAGCAACTCATCAGCAGGCTGCCTCCAGGCTTGGTGATCGACGTGCCAACTTGAGTCTCACGCAATTCGTCGGCGTCCCAGTAGATGAGGGAGCCGTTCCCAGCCGAGGGCGTAGCGGGCTCACCGGTGGCGCAGTTGACGCTGGCTGCGAGGCTCGAACAGGTTGCCGCGTCGGTCGGGCTGACGAAGTCGGCCGCGGCCCGACCGTTGTCGCTGCCCGTGACGGGGCCACGCACGATCACCTCGCAAGTGAAGGCGTCGTGCACATCATACGAAGGCTGGGTTCCGTCCTCGTGGGGCATGAAGACCTGTATGCCCGTCCGTGCGGGAACAAACACGCCCACGTGAAGCGCATCGCTGTGGCCGAAGCCGGTCGAGCACTTGGCGGTCCCATTGCTGGCGATGGTCGATGCGCCGTAGATGATCTCCTGGGCGCCGTCGCCATCTGCATCTGCCACCATCATGCTGTGCGAGCCTTGACCCCGGTACGCGGTGCCAGCGTCGCTGTCCGCGCGCCACACCTTGCTCAGCTTGCCGTCGCGCCAGTTCCAGGCGGTGACGGTCGCGCGCGTGTAATACCCGCGCGCCATCAGGATGCTCGGCCGTCCGGTCGCCGCCATGCCGTTTCCTGTGTCACTGACAAAGGCAGCCGACCCCAGGAAACGGTCCACGCGGTTGCCGTAGCCGTCGCCCCAATCGGAAACCGTGCCGCGGCCCACATCGAAATTCTCGGTGGCCAGTTCTGCGCCGGTGGTCCCGTCGAAGACCGTCAAGTACTCGGGCCCAGTGAGAATATAGCCGCTCGCATTGCGGTAGTCGGCGCCGTCGTCATCGGCGGCCGCGGGTCCCGTGTGCAGATACGCACCGGTTCCGTCCTTGCTCCCCGGTGCGGTCTTGACCGCCATTTCGGCCCGGCCGTCGCCGTCGAAGTCGTACACCACAAACTGGGTGTAGTGGGCCCCGGCGCGAATATTCGGCCCCAGATCGATGCGCCAGAGGAGTTTTCCGGCCAAGCTATACCCGTCCAGGATGACGTTCGATGTGACGCCGGACAGGGAATTGTCCTTCGAGTCCGACGGGTCCCACTTGAGCACGAGGTCGAGTTGGCCGTCGCCATCGAGATCCCCTGGGCTGGCATCGTTCGGGATGTACACGGCTCCCGATGGGCTGGAGGTCGGCTGTTGCAACGGGATGCTCAGGTAGCTCTGCGCCCAGACCGTGGCCGCGGAAGATGGCTTCCCCTCGGTGCCATCGATCGCGGCGGCCACCGTATAGGTCGAAGTCGCGGTGCCGGTCGCGTCCAAGTAGTTGGTACTATCGGTTACCGTCGCCAGCTTGCTGCCATCCCGGTAGAGGTCGTAGGCAATACTGCCGGAGTTGTTGTACTCGTAGCCAAACATGCGCCAGCCTACATAGACGCCCATTGCGACCTTCACGGCCACCACGCCGCGATCCAGGTTCTCCATCTGGAAATGCCCGGTCGAGCTTCCACCCGTCGACGTGGTGCCGCCTGAGGTGGTTGCGCCGCCTGTCTCGCTGACGCCGCCGGTGTTCGTCACGCCACCGGAGTTGGTGACCCCGCCTGAAACGGTGATGCCGCCTGAACTGGTGGTGCCCCCGAAACTGGTGGCGCCGCCTGTCTTGCTGACGCCGCCGGTGTTCGTCACGCCACCGGAGCTGATGATGCCGCCCGAACTGATGCCCCCGGAACTGGTAGTGCCGCCGGAACTAGCGACACCACCTGTGCTCGTCACGCCGCCGGAGCTGATGATGCCGCCTGAACTGATGGCGCCCCCGAAACTGGTGGCACCGTCTGCGCTGTTTGTGCCGCCGGTTCCTGTCGCTCCACCGGCGCCGTCGGTTTCCATCCCTTTGCTTTGGTCCGCTTCGGCATCGGCGGCCTGGCTTCCATCGGGGGAGCTTCTTCGCCCAAGACCCGAGGAATGGCATGCAGAAAGCAGCATTCCCACACTGACGGCGCACAGAAGCGGCGCAAGGATGCGGACCGATTGGCGTTGAGTGGTGTGCCTTAATCGCATGGCCTCCTCCCTGTTCAACTGACTCGCGCCGAGCCTACCTCAGCTTGATGTTGGGCTTGGGCGGATTGGGCATGTTGGGGCTGATTTGGAACCCCGGGTGCGGCGGCTGGTTGTAGCCTGACTGCTCGAACGACACCTGCGCCCGGTAGGTTGGATCGTGCATGAGTGTGTAGATGCGGCGCCTGGTCACATAGGTCGTTGTGAACACGCGCAGGGCCGAGTTGTCGGATGTGCGGAGTACCAGTTCCTCGCGCCAATCGCCCAGGAGGTCCGCGCTCAGCACGGGGGTGTTCTTGGTGCCGTTGCACCCCGAGCAATCGCTGCAGGTCAACAAGGTTGAACCGCCGCCAGCCTTGTCGATGCGGTTGGCATCTTCAAGCTCGCGCCATTCGTCGTCGTCCCAGTAGATGAGGAAGTTGCTCCCAGCACTGAACGTGCTGGGGGCTCCGGTGGCGCACAAAACAGAACCAACGCTAGAAGAACAGGTTGCGCTGGTCTCGTTGCCCGGGCCCACAAATTCGGCGCGGCCACGATCAGTGGAGCTACTGCCCGCGTCAGTGGAGCTACTGCCCGGGATGGAAAAGTAGCTCGAGCAAGTGGCGGCGTCGTGAGCATCCATCCCAAAAGGGGGGTTCTCGTGAACCGAGAACACAACGATCCCCTTGCCAGAAACGAACGGCCCCACGTCCATAGCATCGCCATGGCCCATTCCTGAGTTGCACTTCAAGACTCCGGTGCTGTCGATGGTAAGTGGCCCGGTGATTATCTCCTGTCCAAGGTCGCCGTCCGTATCTGCGGCCATCAACGAGTGGTCGCCACCGCCAACGTTTGTCGTGCCATTGAGAAAACTGGTTACGCTGTCGTAGATCCAATTCTGCGCCAACTTGCCACTCCGGAAGGTCAACGCAGACACCGTCACGCGCGTGTAGTAGCCACGCTGCTGGATGATGCTGGGAAGACCCGTCGCAACTTTGTTGTCCTTCACGAACGCCATCCCGCCGTTGAATCGGTCCACCCGGTTGCCAAACACGTCGCCCCAATCGCTCACCACCCCGCGAGGCACTGGATAGTCAATCGTTGCCAGTTCTTGACCAGTGGCTCCGGAGAAGACCGTCAGGTACTCGGGGCCGGTCAGAATGTAGCCAGAGGCGTTGCGGTACACGGCGTTGTCATCGTCACTAGCAGCAGGGCCCGTGTGCAGATAGTTGCCCTGTCCGTCCTTGGTTCCTGGCGCCGTCTTGCACGCCACTTCTGCCTTCCCGTCGCCGTCGAAGTCATACACCGAAAACTGGGTGTAGTGCGCGCCAGCGCGAATATTCGGCCCCAGATCGATGCGCCACAAGCGTGTGCCATTCAACTTGTATCCGTCAAGATAGACGTCGTCGGTGATACCCGAAAGGGCATTGTCTTTCGAGTTCGACGGATCCCACTTGAGCACGATGTCCAATTGACCGTCGCCGTCCAGATCTCCCGGGCTGCCATCGTTCGCGCCGCCAGTGGTGGTGTTGTACGAGCCACCGTTCGGCCCAGTCTGAGGCGGGGTAATCGGTATGTTCAAGTACTGCTGCGACCAAGGCCCGACCGGAGCAGACTGCGCGCCCTCGACCCCTTTGATCACGGCGCTCACCGTGTACTTCGAGGTGAGGATACCGGCCGCGTCCAGGTAGTTGGTACTGTCGGTCACATTCGCGAGCAGGGTGACGCCTTTGTAGAGGTTGTACGAAGTGTCGCTGTCCGTTCCGGTGTACTCGGTGCCAAGCATGCGCCAGCCAACGTAGACGCCGCCAGCGCCTCCCGTGAGAGCAACCGCAACCACGCCGCGATCCAAGTTCTCCATCTGGTAGGGGCCAGTCGTGGGAAGGGCCGTTGTCCCGCCTGCTGTCGTGACCCCGCCCGTGGTCGTCACACCGCCGGTCACACCGCCGGTCTTGGTGGTCACGCCGCCGGTGATGACTCCGCCCACGCTGCTGATGCCGCCCAAAATGACAACCCCGCCGCTGCTGGTCGTCACACCGCCGGTCAC
>Ga0224523_1000721_pt1 | contig 15912 bp, 7 predicted proteins | sample CFST50metaG_FD_182732 | JGI IMG/M metagenome (GOLD analysis project Ga0224523, IMG submission 182732) | Peat soil microbial communities from Stordalen Mire, Sweden - C.F.S.T50 | ecosystem: Environmental > Terrestrial > Soil > Wetlands > Peat | place: Sweden: Norrbotten County, Stordalen Mire...
AACCGGCGACACTACGGTGGACTGGAACCTTGCCGCGCAAAAATGCGGCAACGCGATTCTATCGGTCAACCCCGATGTTCTTATCGTCATTGAAGGCGTTGAGCAGGTGGGCTCGAAAACCTACTGGTGGGGAGGCAATCTGGAAGGAGTGGTCAAAACGCCGATAGTTCTGACTAAGCCCGAGAAACTCGTCTATTCACCTCATGAATACGGCCCTGAAGTGTTTCAGCAACCCTGGTTCGATAGCTCGTCCTTCCCTTCAAATTTGGAGGCTGTTTGGGACTCGGCATTCGGGTATATCGTAAAAACGAATAAAGCGCCGCTGGTCGTCGGAGAATTCGGCATCAGGGACACCGCAAGCTTTGGCGGAAAATCAGGAACATGGTTCAAGGCTTTCATTAAATACATGGCGCAACAATGCATTTCATGGACCTTCTGGTGTTTTAACCCCAATTCCGGAGATACGGGCGGGCTGCTCGAGTATGATTGGATCACCGTCGAACAGTGGAAGGTTGACGCGCTAAAAACCTACTGGTCGATTCCGGTGTACAACGATCACCAGGCGCCCACCGCATTGGCCCTTAACCCGGCAACCGTGGCCGAGAACCTTCCGGCGGGAGCGTCGGTTGGCATTCTTTCGGCAATTGATCCGGACAGCGGCGAACATTTAACCTATGCCCTTGTTGCCGGAACCGGCGCGGACGATAACGCGTATTTTCAGGTCGCCGACTCATTGCTTAAGACCGCGCAGGTTCTCAAGTACAACGGCAAGCAGGCCCGGTCAATCCGGATACAGGTAACCGACAGAGGAGGCTTGAGTTATCAGAAGGCTTTCACGATACAGGTTACCCCGAACAACCACGCCCCGTCCGGCATTTCGCTCAGTAATGCATCGGTCAACGAACACTGCGCGCCGTCAACCGTTGTCGGCGTGCTGTCGGCCGTTGACCCGGATGGCGGCGATACCCTTGCATTTTCGTTGGTTGCCGGTTCCGGATCTGGCGGCAACGCCGGGTTTACCATCGACCGGACGACATTGAAGACCGCGGTAGCGCTGGACCACCGAGCGTCTCCCCTTTGTTCGCTGCGGGTGCGCGTGATTGACAACGGCACGCCGCCCCAGAGCGTGGATAAAAATTTTCTGATCATGGTGAACGACATCAACGATACGCCGACCGCGTTGGCCCTTAACCCGTCGACCGTGGCCGAGAACCTTCCGACAGGCGCGTCGGTGGGCGTTCTTTCGGCAATCGATCCGGACAGCGGCGAACATTTCACCTATGCCCTTGTTGCCGGAACCGGCGCGGACGATAACGCGTATTTTCAGGTCATTGACTCGCTGCTTAAGACCGCGCAGGTTCTCAACTACAACAGCAAGCAGGCCCGGTCAATCCGAATACAGGTAACGGACAAAGGGGGCCTTAGTTTCCAACAGGCATTCACGATACAGGTTACCCCGAACAACCACGCCCCGTCCGACATTTCGCTGGGTAATGCATCGGTCAACGAACACTGCGCGCCGGCAACCGTTGTCGGCGCCCTTTCGGTAACCGACTCCGATAGCGGCCAATCATATTCCTTTACTCTTGTTCCCGGCGTAGGATCGGCGAATAACGCAGGCTTTTCCATAGACGGAAACGTGCTGAAAACCGCGGCCGGGCTCGACCACGAAGCCACGCCCCTTTGTTCGCTGCGGGTGCGCGCAGCAGACAACGGTACGCCGGTAATGAGCATCGAGAAGGTCTTCATCATTAGGGTGAATGATGTCAACGAACCCCCGGTCATCGTCTCCTATACGCCTATCATGGACACGGCGGTCCTGCCGCTGGACACGACGATTCTTTTTACGGCATTGCCGAAAGATCCGGAAACTCCTGCCGATAGTCTCGCGACCGGCTGGTTCCTCGACACCGTGCATTGCGTCATGCCGCTGACCCTTGCGACTGAGGGTTTTCACAAGCTTACGTATTTCGTATCCGACGGCCAAGCCGACACGGTAAAACATACCTGGGTCCTCGACGTTCGCACGCGCACACTCGCTGTCGGCGACATGCTTGCCTTACCGATACCTGAAAACGGAGTCATACGCTTTTCAACAGGAAACGGGGCTCGGGTGAAGATAACGTTCGTATCGGGAGATTACGGGGGCAAGACCGTGCGTCTTGCCGTTCTGCCCGATACCGCCGTGTCGGCTTTGAAGCCTGCGCTTGCCGTGCTGTCCATCGATGCCGGTATTACGGGCGCCTATAGCGCGCACTGCGAAGTCGGGCACGACAGCATCCGCGCCTTCGACGCGTTCGCGGTTCGAGACACGCAGGGAACCTCATGGAAACCGGTGCAGCATTCGGTCGACACCGCCGCGCATACCGTGGTGACCGGCTTTTCGTCGCGTGTCGTGCTTGCGGTGATGGATGAGCGCTATTTCCTCACCGACATGGCGCGGCGCCGCGCGATGTCGGCGCTGCCGAGCGACCTGACGCTTACGGTCGGCATGGGGCGCGCCGGAGCGCCCCTTAAACTGCGATTCGGCATTCCACGGGAGCTGGATGGAAAACCGCTGGCAATGTGCTTGTATAATTTGAGCGGCAGGTCAATTTTCTCATTCTCGCGGAATCACGTACGGGCAGGTTGGTACTCTTCCGAACAGGGCAGCGGCGGCGCCGGTTCGGGCATTTACACCTGCACCATGCGCGTGGGTGAACGCGTTAAACGCTGCCTTGTCATAATCAGCCGTTAAGGCGATTTCAATTATTGGTATGTCCAAAAATTTGACAATAGGGTGCCTAACTACCTATTTTTCTATGTTTTATTCTTCCAGTTTAAGAGGAGTTGTTTACCATGGTGCTTTTAAGAAAAAATCCTGATATACATGGATGGCTAGTAGGTGCATTTTTAAAGTGCTCTTTATTGCCGCTATTGGGATTATTGGGTTGCCAGTCCGGCGTGACGACAAACAAAGACTACGGTTCATGGGCTTTTTCCGGTTATGTCATCGACGGATACACGCAAAAGCCGCTTCCCAACGTAAGCATCGTTTATATGGGCGAAGACGGCGCGACAAAAACCCTGTTGACCGACACTTCCGGCAAATTTTTCATCGATGCCCTGCCCTTTGGCGACAGGAGTTTCCAATTTTTCCTGGCGCGTTCCGATTCGTCGCAGCCCGCCTATACCCAAAAGATCGTCGTGGCCAGTTCCTATTCCGAATCAAGGAACATCGACGGCCTGTTCGGCGACGTTTCAAAGGTCGTGACGCTCTATCCGCTGCTGGGATCGCTATCAGGCGGGATCTATATAAAACTCGGCGGCAGTGAAAACGTCATACCCGCCCGAAAGGTGAACTTTAAAATCGCGTATAAAGACACCACCCTTGCCAATTCGACGCCGGTCATTTTCGCCTCGTCCGCGGACTCGACGGGCCATTTCAGGGTAAGCAATCTGCCGCTTGCCCCGGGAGCGTCGATGACTATTAATAATTATATTGTAAACAACACGACCTACGGCGGCGATCCGGTTTCAATCACGAATTTATTTCAGGAAAAAGACGTGGCAATGGGCAGCCTGTATCTTACCGTCAAGGATTCAACGCAGCAGCTTTACAGCCATGTGCGCTCCAACGTTCTGTCCTCCGACGGGTTCGGTCTGACCGACATCGCCGTCACCGCACAGCCGTGGTATATCCTTCCCGGAGGCCTCGTATCGTCCAGTTTCACCGCATCCTTTTCCGGAGGGATCAGCCCCAATTCCGCCATACGGCTCAGCGGCGACACCCTGTTCGCGCTTCCGTCGAAAAACCTTCCCTACGATACGCTGGTCGCCGTCACCATCACCGGCGTTGACACCGCCGGTAACTTCGTCATGCTCGCCTTTGACGGCGTAAAACGGTTCCGCACCGAAAAGAAGACCGCTTTCCAGGTGCGCTCCAATGTCCTTTCACCCGACGGTTTCGGCCTGTCCAACGTGGCCGTTGCAACGCAGCCGTGGTACGTGCTGCCCGTTGCCCGCAACGCATCGGACCTCAGCGCTTCGATAACCGGGGGAGGCAGCCCGGCCGCCACCGCACGGGTGGGCGGCGATACGGTTTTCGTGGTCCCCGCGAAGCGTTTTTCATACGATACCCTGGTCACGGTGACCATCGCCGGAGTTGATACCACAGGAACGCATTTCTCGTTTGTCTTCGACAGCTCCCAGCGCTTCTCCACCGAAAACCCGCCCGCCGCCACGGTTCTTTCCAATGTGATGTCGGCAGACGGTTTGGGCCTGACCAATGTCCCCGTCCACGCCGTGCCGTGGTACGTCCTGCCTAAGTCCCTGGCGGCCGCGAGCATCACCGTCTCGATAACCGGAGCAGGCAATCCCCGGTGCGCAGTGAGCGTGAACGGCGATACCGTTTTCATCCGTCCGGCGGTCAATTTCACCTGCGATACGCTGGTGACCATTGCGCTAAGCGGAATCGACTCGTCGGGCAACCTGGTCTCGTATACCTTTGACGGCGCCCAGCGTTTCCGTACCGAAAAAGGGGTAGTTGCTGTTGCGTCAAACGCCTGGCATGTTCCCGGGTCCGCGTCGCGCACCTTCATGCCCGCCGACACGCTCTGGGTCAAATTTTCCGACGTCCTCGACCCCGACGCGGGGAGCATCGCGTGGTCCAAATCGTCGGCGCTGGCCGCCATTTACGGAAACGGAATCAACGCAAACGCCCGCGCATGGGTCAGGTCGGATACGCTGTTCGTGGCGCCTGACCAGCGGTTTGCCGTGAACTATGGCCAAACCATGGGGTTCAAGGTAAACGTTCGCTCCGTGACCGGCAAACCCTCGGATTCCGTGGATATCGTGGCCGAGGTGGGGGCAAGTCCGTATTACGTGTCATGGACCAATACCAAGGACGCATTAGGCGGCCTTCGCAATGATTTCGGTACCATGGATTCCGTGGTTGTCGTGTCCGGCGCTCCGATTGAGAAAATAACGGGGTTGTCTGGGATTTCCGGGAATGCGACGCCTACCGATTTAAGCCTGGACAATGTGCGCCTGCGGGGCGACACCATTATATATAAACCATCGCTGTACCTGAAGCCCGATTCCACCTATGGGCTGGATTTTGACGTGCTTTTTAAGGACGGCGCCCTGCGCTACGACGTATTGGCCGTTACCTGGAGAACCGTCCTTAAAATCAAAATTCTCTCGGTTGACAACCGGGCTCAGGGGCAATTTCGTCCGCTGCGCGTCATTGGCGACAGCGTCAACGTCTCGTTTTCGTCACCCATCAATACCTCCGACAATGCGTCAATACCTTTCCGGGTTTCAATGACCGACGTACGGGGCAAGCCGATACGGACAATGGTCAGGTGGGACAACTCAAAAACCGCGGCCACGGTATTCAACCTCGACACTTTGCCGCTTGCCGATTTCAAAGCAACGCCGGCGTATTCCGCCGACGCCGCGTATACGCGGGCGGTAAAATCAATCACCTTCGACCTGGTGACCCAGGACGGGGAGCAGGCATTGGCATTCAAATCCAAAAACGAGGACATTGAACTGCACACCGAGAGCGGCCTTACGGTTGTAGACGCCAACTTCCTGCAAAGCCATGACCCCCATAATTACGTCGATCGCGCCGAGACCCCCGTTTCGGGCTTTCCACCCGCGGCCGGGCCGTTGCGCATCACGTTCAGCCGCCCGCTGGATACCGCCGCAATGCGGGCCGATACCGCCGGGCTTTCGGCCAATATAGGCATCAAGGAAGGTTCCGCGGTCATACCATCAACGGCGGTCTTTTTGCCCGATGCAAAGACCATCACCGTCATGCCCGATTCGGGGTTCAAACCGGCAACCGACTATTTCGTTTGGATGAAAAATATCCCCGGGGCGGGGATCGTTGCGGCTCCGGCAATCAACAGGGACGCCGGATCCTTCAGCGGAAAATCATCGGGGTATTCACTTCTTGACAAGGGTTTCCAGGTCAGGTAAACTGCCGGGGTCAAGCCCGTTTCCTCAAAAAAAAACGGTCCCCCTCCAAGGAGGGACCGTTTTTTTCGTTTAAGGATGGTCGGTTATCGAGGAATGCTCTCGGGAAGGGGAGCTCCCACATCCAATGAGCCGAAACGCTTTTCGTATTCCGACAATGTTTTGGTCAGCAGGATCGCAAGGCGTTTGGCCGCGAAAGGACTCAGTACGACGCGCTCGGTGAGCTGTACTTTGACTTCTTTTTGGCCGGGCTGCCACGCCTGGTTCATGCCGAAGAGGACGATAAGTTCCTCGCGCCCCCCGGTAACGTTGGTCACATTCGCGTAGACGCTGCGCATCCCGGTGTCGTCCCAGACGATTTTTGGGTTTTCCCCGGTGGGGGCGTTGTCGGTGGAGACTTTTTTTGCGGTATCAGTGGACATGGTGTACCTCTGGTGGTTGATAGTTGAAAAAATAAAAGCGGTTTGCAAAACGCTTTCTGACCTGGAATAATATAAATAAATGTCCGTCCGGTGTCAATGATTTTGGCGCGTAAACAGCGCCGCGCAATGTTATCTGTCCTGTTTTTCCCGCGGGCGCGTCAATTGTCGGGCCAAAACCAGTTTGCCTTTTTCAAACATTTCGAGTTTTTTGTCAAGTAAAATCGTCCCGGTAAGCCGGGCCATCCCCGCTTTTGACGATTGGTAATCGAGGATGTTTTCCATTTCCCACTGGAGGGACTTGGTAAGGTCCTCCTCGACCTCGAAGATTTTCCGGTAATTGCTCTTTCCCGCCTTTTGGCGCCGTATCTCGGCGGTCAGCAGCGTCTTGCGGTAGCCGACCACGATGGCGGCGTTGCCCAGGTTTCTTCGCAGGTCGTCGATGCGCTTGCGCGTTGCCGACAAATAATTTTCAATCTGTATCCTCGTGGACAGAAGGCTTATTTCAGCGGCCTGGACGTTGCGCTTTTCGGCGTTAAGCAGGCTTCGCTCCTTGATATTCATGCCCAGGGGCACCCGCAATTCGACCTCCGCCGAATACGTGGGGGAGCGCATTCGGTACACGGGGTCGGAAAAATTGCGCCACATGATGTCGGAGACCGTTCCGGTGACCAGGTAACCGTAGGAGCCTTTGACATTGACCTCGGGAAGACATTGGTTAGCCTGATAGTCGCGGGCGAGCCGTTCTTTTTCAAGCTCATGCTTTTTCTGGAGGTAGTCGGGTTGGATCGCGGCGATTTCATCGAAGAGCGGCTGACCACCGAAGTCCTCGGCGCTGTCGCGGCCGGAAATCCGCAGCGGCGTGGAGGCGCGCACGATGGTATCGTAGAGATATGAACGTCCCGCGATGAGCAGTTTCACGTCGTTTCCCGCGGAAATGAGGTCTTTGCGCGCGTCGGCGAGATTCGACAGGCGGGTGGCAAGGCCCGCGTTGGCTTCAACCGCGTCCATCGGGGAAATTTTACCCGCCCGCACCTGAAGTTTGCTGTCGTCCACGATTTCACGGGCTATGGCGACCGATTGCGCCGCGAAGGCGAGTTTTTCCTGCGCATAGCGCAGTTTCCAATATGCATTTTCAACGTCGTACATTTTTTCGAACAGCACGGTCCGGAATTTTTGGAGCGCGATCTCCCGGTCGACACGGGCCCCCTTGATGTCCAATATCGGTTTACCGAACCACAACCCCTGCAAAAGGGGCTGCGTCAAGGTCAGGCCGGTGAACGCGCTGGGTTTATTGAGATTGTCCTGAAACCGGTTTTGAACGTCGGTGACGGAAAAATTGAGACTGTATTTCGTGGCCGTGGGAAGCTGTCCCTCAATGCCGCCGGTATACGTATTTTGCGTCTGTTCAAGTATCGCGGAGGTGCGGTCGGTCGCCTCATACTTGTAATTACCCACCAGCGCGGGCTCGAAATTCCCGAAGGCGGCAACCACCTTGTCGCGGCTGCCGAGCCATTCAAGCCGCGCCCTGATGATTTCCGGGTTGTACTCCAGAAGGCTGCTTATCGCCTCCTCCATCGATAGGTCTTTCAACTTGTCGTGGCCGGCGTCGAATTCCATGGTTATGCTCACGCGCGAGGTGTTGCTTTGAAGACGTCCATTGGCCGCGTCGGCGGCGCCCGACGTTGTCGCCGCGGCGAATATAATAACGACCGCTAGGGCCAAACGGATGATATACATTGGATGCATTGCCTTGTTTTTCTTTCAGTTAATCGTTCCGGCTCAGAACTCACTTTGTGTAAAGGTAAGCGAATCCTGGAGCCAGGTATCCATTTTTTGCACCGACCTGCGGCCCGAATATGCCCTGCGCTGCGCCGTTTCCTGGGCCCGGCCTACCGCCCAATCGGCCAGCCGATGGGCAAGCGGATTGTCGCTTTTTTGCAGGCCGGCAACGGTTTTAAGCACTCCGGAGTGCAAAAAGCGGCACAGCAATTCATCGTCCATGCCCACGAATGACCGCGCGCTCCCGCGGTCGCCCTGCCGGCCGCAGCGTCCGAAGAGTTGCCGGTCGATGCGCCCGGATTCGTTGCATTCCGCGGCAATTACATGCAGCCCGCCCAGATTTTCAACGTCGCGGTCGATGAGTATGTCGGTGCCGCGGCCGGCCATGTTGGTGGCCACGGTTATGGCGCCCCGCGCCCCCGCTTGGGCGATGATCGCCGCTTCTTCCCGGTGCCGCACGGCATTGATGATCCGGCAGGAAAGGCCCGACTCGTGCAGCAGAGCGGCAAGCTCCTCGCTGGTGAGTACGCTGCGCGTGCCCAGCAGCACCGGCCGGCCGATTTGGTGCATGGCGGAAATCTCCTCCACGATGGAGCGGAACTTGGAAAGACGGTCCATGAAAAATTTTCGGGGCAGCAGGGTCCTGCGCGAGGGCCGGTTAGGCGGGATCGGCGCCACGGGCAGTCCGTAAATATGCCAGAGCTCCGGCGCCGATTCCCTGGCCGTTCCGGTCATGCCGGAGAGGTTCCGGTAGAAACGGAAATAGCGCTGGAAACTCAGGCGCGCCAGGGTCTCGGTGGGCGCGGTGACGGGGAGCCCCTCTTTTGCCTCCACCAACTGGTGCAGCCCCGCGCTCCATGAGCGCTGCGCCATGGTGCGGCCGGTAAAGTCGTCGACGATGACCACCTTGTCCTCCTGCACCACGTAGTTTTTATCGCGGTGGAAAAATTCCTTTGCTGTCAATGCTTGCCGCACCAGGTCGCGCTGGAACCCCTCGCCGGTGAATTGCCGGCCTGCGCTCACCGATGCCGCGGCCAGGGCCAGTTCCTTTAAATCAACGTCGGGTAAAAGGTCGATTTCCTTGTACTGGTAATCGGCCGTGTAGTGCGTGCCGCGCTTGAGGCGCGCGGCTAGTGCGCTGGCGGCCAGGCAGGCCTGCACGAATGGTTCGTTGGGTTGGCTGCGGGCGATGATCAGCGGGGTGACCGCCTCGTCGATAAGGAGGCTGTCGGCTTCGTCGACGATTGCCGTGTGAATGCCGCGCGTGACCACGCCGGATCGCTGCGTATCGGCGCCGCCGAAAAGCTCCCGGATCTGGCGGTGTTCGAATTTTTGCAGCACACCCAGGGCCAGGCGGTCGCGCAGGAAGTCGGCGGTGACTTCCTTGGCGGTTGAATAGGTGATGTCGCGCGCGTAGCCGTTTTTCCGTTCATCGGGTTGCATTGCCGAGGTGACCGCCCCCACGGTTACGCCGCAATACGAATACAGCGGGGCAAGTTTTTCCGCGTCGCGGGCGGCAAGGTAGTCGTTGGCTGTAATGATATGGCAGGGACGTCCGCTCCAGCCCCGCACCACGGCCGTCAGCGCGGCCGTCAGCGTTTTCCCCTCGCCCGTGGCCATTTCGGCTACATAGCCGTGATACAAGGCAAGCGCGCCTGCGGTCTGCACGGTATAGGGCCGTAGCCCTATTGTCCTGAACGAGGCCTCCATGATGGGGCCCAGGGCCCTGGCCAGGAGGTCTTCGTGGTTGTTTCGCGCACGGCGCGCCTCGGTCTTCAAGTCCGCAAGGGATCTGCACAGCGCATCGTCGGAAGCGCTCTTCCATGTCGCGGCCCCGGCCTGTATGGCCTCGGCGCGGCAAAGCAGCCTTGCCGTGACTCCGGGGCCGCCTTTGAACCTACCGAAGCATTTGTACATCGAGGCATTGAGCCCCGTGAGTATGTCGCGGCCCGTGCGGATGGAAGTGAGCCGGTAATCGTCGGTAAGAAAATTCATAGTGCGCATGAAAAGGGCTTTTAAATCTGGTAATGCTTCTGGACAAGCTGGCGGATTTTGCGCCATCCCTGCCACGCAAGCGGTTTATATCCCAACGAGAACCGGATCTTTCCACTGCGGCCGTGCAGAAGCAGCGCCTTGGGGACGTTGCCGACAATCGCCCTGACTTCGTAAAACGGCTCGGTGGTCCGCACCCCGGCGCTGTCGTTGGGCGACACGGCAATGTCCCCGCCCCGCATGTACCCCAGCGCCGCCGAGGGAAGTTCGTGCTGCTCCATGGGGATCGTGGTATAGGCAACGACCGGCAGCTCCTCCTGGGCCTGGCCGCAAAGCCGCACGCGCGCGCGGCCCTGCTTTTGGGAGAATAACTCGGCAATTTCCTGCTGCAGGATTGCCGATACAAAATAGAATTGGTTCGCGTCGATGAGCTGGCCCAGGCGCGACCCCCTCGGCATCCAACGTCCGATGTAATCATCCACGTCCGGGGCCACCCAGTTGCCGCTTATGGGCGCGGTAACCGTAAGGTCGGCGATCTGTTGGTCAATGCGTTGGAGCCGCTGCGTATAGGCGCCGATGCGTTTTTCCATGGGTTCGCAATCGGCCTGGGATTTTTCCAGAGCCTTCGCGAATTCCATGCGCGACTCGCGCAGGGCCGCGCTCGTTTCGTCGCGCAGCAGCCGGAGTTCCTCGTTGTCCATTATAAGCAGCGTGTCGCCCTTTACAACATGTGATCCCGACGCCCGCCCCAGGGCCGTCACTCTTCCCGCCGTGGGGTTAACGGCGATAACGTAGCCCACGGCCTTGAGCACGCCGGGGGCCTTGAAACTATAGGGGAAGGGAATGTACGCCAGAAAGGCGCCGATAACGAGCGCCGCGCTCGCGCACACCCGTATTGCCCGGGCTCTCACGCGGGACAGCCCGGGGTTGGTGGTCAAATACCTGATGAATTTGACAAGCGGGAATATCGCCCAGGAGCCCACGAAGAAAATACCCATGACCACCGCGAGCAACAGGAACTTTTTGGAAATGAACAGCAGAATGCCGCCGAAAACGAACACGCGGTAGATCGAACTGGTCACCGCGTACAGGGACAGAAGCCACGCTTCCCGCTTGGACGAAACCGCGGCTACCACGTCCTTCTTGCGAAACGCATAGCGCTCCAGGACGTAGGTCAACTGCTTCGTGGCCTGCTGCTGGAGATTGGGCATGTCCACGAGGTCGGCCAGGATGTAATATCCGTCGTAGCGCAGAAGCGGGTTCAAATTGAAAAGCAGGGTGGTTATCGACGCGGTGAACATCATGTTGTAGGCAAGCGAGTGGACCACGCCGTCGCCGGTGGAAGCCCATACCAAAACGGAGATCGCCGCAATGAACAGTTCGAAAATCATCCCGGCCGAGCCCACGAAAATCCGTTTCCATTTGCTGCGAAACGCCCATGCGGCGGTCGCGTCGGTATAGGGAAGCGGGGTGAGCACCATGAGCATGACGCCCAGGGCGTGGACCTCGCCGCCGTATCTGCGCACAGCGAAGGCATGGCCCATTTCGTGAATGATCTTGACTATCACGATACCCGCGTACAAAAGGAAAAGGTTGGACGGCGCCAAAATGCCCTCGGTTTGCATTTGTATGGCCCCTGCGTTGTCGATGGCGGTTTTTACGCCCAGCGCGACCATGGCCAGCCAGACCAGAAGCCCGGCCGGGCTGATGATGAGCCGGATGAGCGGCTGTAAATGCTTCAACAGCGTGTCCGGGTCAAACAGCGGTATGCGGGCGAACATGACGTTGAGCAGGCCCATGCGCACCAGGTTGCGGCGCCGTTTCTTGTAGCGTTCGAAAAGCTTGACGCTGTTGGGCGCCAGATCGTAGTGCAGCAGATTGGCATGGAAAAGCTGGGCCAGAAGGTCCATGATCTCGGTCTGGGTGGGCGCCTTCTCCGGCATGGACTCCAGCATGCCGTTCCACACTTCCTCAACGGTCATGCTTTTGTTGAGCCGCGCGATGAAATTGTAGACCGGGGGCCGTAAACGGTAGTACTGGTTGGTAAACGGGTCGTGGAGCACGAACCAGGGGAGGCCGCGGTACATTTGCCGCCGAATGACCACGCTTGCGCGCAGCGACAGCCGTTGGTTGGCGATCCGGTACCAGGATTCGTGGAATATCTTTTCGTGTGTACTCATAAGTCAAGTATGCGCGGGGAAATGGCGGCAGCGGCCGTTGTTACCACCAGAGTTTGAGCCTGAGGAAATCCACGGTGCGATGGCCCACGATCCACAGCAGCGTTTTGCGGCCCGCGTTGATTTTTGAAATCCCGGTCATTCCCGGCCTGAAATACCCCGGGACCGGACGATTAAACGCGCAGCGGACCAGGAAAACATTGTCTTTTTGCGACACCACCGCCGAGGGTTCCACGAGCCATACCCCTATGTCAAAGGGTTCCTGCGGACGGCTTGCCAGGGCTATTTGTCCGCCGCTGCCGGCGGCAATGTTCTGAATCTCGTTTTCGCTTACCTTGGCCTCCGCGTACATGTTTTTGATGCGGCCGACCTTGAAGAGGACCTCTCCCTGTTTCACCGGGGAGCCGATGCGCTCCAGTTGGTCGCCCTCGATGATGACTCCGTTGAAGGGCGAGACAATGGCGGCCCGCTCCAGTTTGTAGCGGGTGACGTCGAGCCTTGCGGCCGCCTGGTCGAGGCGCGCCTGCGCGATGCACATATCGGCGAGTTCCCCGGAGGCGCGCGCCTTTTCCACTTCGCGCTGCTGGCGGTTTTTTTCGGCAAGCAGTCCGGCCTCTTCGAGTATGAGGTCTTTCTTGTCAAGTGAAAGCAGCGTCTGCCCGGTGTCGGCCGCGTCGCCGGCCTTGACCGCCACGGATTCGATGTAGCCGTCGAAGGGCGCGGTGATGTAGGAAACGTCGTCGGTACGCAGGATCATGGGGGAGTCCACGCGGTAGCGCACGGGAATGCAGGTGACCGCAATGAGGGCGGCCGCCCCCAGCAGGCCGAAGAATTTCGCCCAGGTGTGCTCGTAGCCCACAAGGCCGCCCAGCCCTTCTCGCATCCAATGGGCCAGGCGAGCGCCGAACCAGCAATCGCGGGATTTAAGTTCAGTAAGACGCGTGGAAACCAGGTCCACGGTGATGCGCAAAAGCCGCAGGTCGGTCTCGGTCAGCGGCGTTTTGCCGCGTTCGAATGAAAACACCGCGACCGGCTCGTCCTTTTTCCTGACGATAAGCGTGGTCATTGCCTCCACATCCTGGCCTTTGGCGTAGGCGAGGTGGTCCCTGGTGATCAACCCGGCGGATTCCTGCGCGGGCACGATGATGTCGGCGTCCTGGTCAACGGCCTCTTCCATGGCCAGTTCGAGCTGCTGAACGGCCTCCATTTTTTTCTCGAAGTTGTCGGTATGGCTCATCGCCTTGACCCGTACCATGCCGTTTTTGAGCCAGCCGAGGCTGACACGGTCGCAGCCGTAGCGGCCCGCCAGTTCGTTGCACACGGTCATTGCCGCGGCCACAAAGCGCCGCTGGGAATTGAGCATCACCATTATATCAAGAAGGTCGCTCCAGCGGCCCTGGTTTTTCACGGCTTCGAACGCGGATTGCTGCATGCGGAACTGGACCGGGATATCGTTGTTGGCAAGAAGGAGGTTTATCAGCGCCATTGCCTCGCCGTGGCCCGTGGGCCGCACATGGAACAGCGCGATGCATTTGCGCGGGTCCGCGTCGACCAGCAGGTTGACCGCGATGATGGAACAGTCGCCCATGGCAATGTGCGCATGCCCCTTCTGCGCGCATGAGTCAACCGCTTCGCCCAGCGCCTCGGAAAGCCGCGCCAGTAAAACCCGGCGCTGCGCGCCCTCGGGGCCCGCGGCCAGGGTCGTCCACGGCTCCCGCGCGTCGGGGGTGCGCAGGCAGACGATGCCCGCGTCGGCGCCGCACAGGCCCGCCAGGGTTTGCAAAAGCAAATTCCAGAACTGAGCCGGCTCGCCTTCCAGATTCCTTAATTTCTGGAGCTGCCGCAGGGAACCCAGCAGCGGCGCCGAGGGCTCGGCGGTCATGGTTTCATCCATAATTACACGATCTTGTTAAAAGGTATCCGTAACCGTTACTGCTCGTCGATAAGCATGGCGCCGGCCACGCCCGGCTGGATTGATCCGTCGGCGTTGTCGAACACCGCTTTTACCGTGCGCAGCCCGCTCGATGCGTCAACCACCGGGGACACGAACTCGATACTGCCCTGCCGCGTGCGCGGCGCCTTGGCGCCCCCCAGCGAAATGGTGACCCGTTTTCCCTTTGCCAGCCCCTGCGACCGGTCGCCGGGCACGTAGGTGATGAACCTGCATTTGTGCACGTCAACGAACTTGATGAGTTGCTCCTGGGGCTTGCAGCTCTCAGCCTCGTTGAGGAAGCGCTGCGCCACCACGCCGTCGAACGGGGCGATGACGAAATAATGTTTCAACCGCTCAAGGGAGATACGGTAGTCGAGGACTTCTTTCTCCTTTGTCATTGAAAGGCGTTCGCATTCGTTTTTCGCCAGATTGTAATCCAGTTCCTTTTTCCACAGTTCTTCGTCGCTTATCGCGCGGGTGCTGTCGTGGACCACCTTGGTTGCGTCGTAGTCGAGTTTCGCGGTCTCGGATTTCAGTTTCGCGGCCGCCAGTTCGGCCTTGTTTTCCGCGATGATCCGGCAGCGCTCGGCGTCGAGCTGCGTTTCCTTGTAGTCCATTTCCATGATGGTGTCGCCTTTTTTCGCGAAGCTCCCCTCGTCCTTCCTGATGGTGATGACCCGCCCGGCGAATTCGGCGCTGATGACGGCCTGGCGCAGGGGCTCGGTTATGCCCTGGACCGACAGTGGCGCGGCCCCGGCCCCCGCGGTAATCAAAGGGCACAGGCCTGCCAGTCCGACGGCCATGAGCGTAAGCGGCTTCAAACGATCGATTGCGCGCATCTGCGTTTTCTCCACGACAAAAAAAGCAAAAAAATGGACAAGACAATATACAATTTGGAAAGCCCCGGCAAAACACAAATCAGACGTTTCGGGCAAACGTCTTATTAATTCTACCTCACCCCGGCCTTTGGCCGCCCCTCTCCCGAAGGAGAGGGGAAAAACCAATTTTACGACAATCCAATTCGATATTTCGAAGCTGGCGCACGGTACGTACTTTGTGAGGATGAAAGCGGGAGCGGCTGTTGAAACGACTAAATTTCGCTTATTGAGAAGCAAGAAAAGAAAAAATGTTCAATGTACAATGTTCAATGCTCAATTATCAATGTGAAGAAACTGGAAAATAAGTTTCAATAAGAAAATAAATAATGAATGAACGTGCGTATGATTTGTCGGAGCGATTGCTGATTCGAAAAACGCAAATTGGGAATTTGATTGTTTAAGTATTGAACCTTGAAAATTGTGCATTGAGAATTGTACTTTTATTTTAGTAGTTCCAGATTCCTAATTCCAGATTGAATTTGTCTTCCACACATCTCCGCTTTCAAAAAAATCCATTGAACATTGCAAATTGAGAATTGTAACCAGGGACGGAGATGCTTTAGTGCTTTAGCTGCTGCAACAAGTATAGTAACCCAATGCCAAGAAAACTCGGTTATCAATTCCCGGCGCATTGCATCATTAGGTGTTCAAACGTTGAAAATCTGTCTGAACCGCTGATTGACGCGGATTATAAGATTCCGCAGAAGAATAAACCGTAATTTTGCATTCTCACACCGTTTCAACTATTTTGGGTTCATGGTAACGAA
>Ga0224523_1000723_pt1 | contig 15898 bp, 9 predicted proteins | sample CFST50metaG_FD_182732 | JGI IMG/M metagenome (GOLD analysis project Ga0224523, IMG submission 182732) | Peat soil microbial communities from Stordalen Mire, Sweden - C.F.S.T50 | ecosystem: Environmental > Terrestrial > Soil > Wetlands > Peat | place: Sweden: Norrbotten County, Stordalen Mire...
GGATATATTCGATAATGATGCCATTACAATAAGAAAAAACAGAAACAGAAGTTTTCGTTTTAAGAAGAATTCGCTCAAGGCATTAATGGCGAAAAGTATAGCAGGGTTCTTTTGCCAAACTGCGAAAAAGACAAACATTGGCAGGGAAATCGTTAAAAAAGGAACCCATAAACCATAATAATTGTTCCAAAAAAGCGGGAACAGCAGAATAATGAAACATAGATAAACATTAAAAATCGATTTTAAGAATTTGTTTTTCAAACCATAGTATAAAATAGTTCGGACAGCAAATAGTAAAGGAGCCGTAATAAGCAAACAGACCAGCAAATAAATGTCAATCTTTTGCGCAGAACCATAAACATTTTCACCGAAATGAATATTACCTTTCATTAAAAAATATATATAAGAACTTATACTAACAAGCAAACCGCAGACAAACATTGCAGGGTTAATGACTGATAATTGATTTTTTGCTAAAGTTTCGGGTTCCTTATCCTGATTTTTCTTTTTTAATCTTGAATCTGTATTTTTCATCATATCCAGAAATAATAACAACAGTATTAATGGAACATAAAGGATCGCTCCTTTTTGCAGAGCTGTGAAGAAAAACGCTGAAGTATATAATGCAGGGATAAAATATATCATACAAATAACCGGCACAAGCCATTCGACAACCGGTTTGCCGATAAGACAAACAGCAAAAATAAAAAGAGTAAACGGATAAAGCATCTGCGTTCCACTTAATTTACCGGTGTCAAATAAAAAAGGAAAAGTTGACGGGCACGCAAAAAATAAAGCAACAAGAATAAAAATCGATTTTTCAAAATCAGATCCGTTTTTTCTAATAAGCTGACCAAAAAAGCAAGCAAGGCAAACACATACAGTCAGTACAACCGCTGCTCCCAAAATGATGCACATTGTGCTTGACAGACCGAAGACGGGTTGGGCTGTAAAATATTTGCCTAATCCCATTAAATTTTTGAAAATAAACCTAAGTAATAAGAAAACAAACAATATTACTTCATACTCATATTGTTGAAATTTTTCTTTTACTAATTGTATTTTTTGTTCATTCCCCGCTATTGGTATCACTCCATTGCAAAAAAATCAGAACTACATATAATATTTAATTACAGCACAATCTTTTTCATTTGTATATAATGTTTCGCCTCGTCTTTTCCCGCCCAAAACAATTTTAAAAGCATATTCTTCCCAAGAGGAAGTAGTAATGCTGGTAGAAATATCTATTCGGCATTTCCGCTTTTCCAATGAATGATGTTCGCCGCAATATATATTTTCAAAATAATTTAAAAAATCATACGAAAAATCAGCGCTTGCCGAAACAATTAAGGGACGGCGGATAATAAACTTCTGATACGCTAAAAGCTCTTGAAACAGCTCCTCGCTGATATTGAATTGATTTAAAAAAGATGAAATTTCATTCCAAAAAATATTTTCGGAATAGAGTATTTCCAAAAAGGCTCCCTCTTCAAAATACCAGCCAATGCCACCGAATTTTTCATTTCTATATATCCAGACTCCCGTTTCTTTGTCATCAAATCTGTTTTTAAAATCAAGAAACAGCTTTTGTAAAAAAGTTCCCTCTGCGTTAAGAATATATGTAAGAAGGAGATTGTAGAATGTGTAATAACTGATTCCGTTTTCATAATACAGATACAATGCAAAGCAGCGCAGAAGCCCCATATTATGAAATGCCTGAAGAACTACAGAAAACATATTAGCCTTTACCCATTCATCGGCATTCATATCCGCTGTGGCTACAACAACATCAAAATATTCCTGAATTCCATTTGGGTCTGCGATATAGTGTGCACCGTTAATAGGAACTTTTGAAGTCATAATGCCATGTTTTTTCTGATATTCAGCATTGCCCATGAGCGCGTTGCAGTAAATCTGGCATTGATATACAGCAATAGAATTATGCTGTCCGGCGTCTAAGAGCAGGCATAAACCCCGGCAGAAGCTTTCATATGTTTCGCCCGGAAGTCCGAGAATAATCTCGGTATATGTCGGAATACCCGCTGAGGAATATTTTTGCTGAAGTTCCGAAAAAGAGTTCATGTCCATCTCTTTCCGGCCGATAAGCTCAAGAGTCTTTTCACTTAATGACTGATATGCAATGGTGACACCTTTATCTGCACCGTTCAGGTTAAGAATTCTACCGGCTTCAAAAACAGTATCATTGCTGTTTTTTGCATATGTGGGTCTGAAGATCCCGGGGTATCCGTTTATTTTCCGTGTTGATATAACATACTTCGCAATTTCGATGTCTCTGGCTGCTATGCCAAAATTAGCGTCGGCGCAATAACAGTATTCAATGTGATTTTTCGACATCCAATCAATTTCTTTTTTTACTCTTTCAAGCGGGAAAAAACGGATGTTTTTCGTAAAACACCACTCGCAGAACGCGCAATTGTAAGGGCATCCACGGTTTGTTTCGATGATAGCATGAAATTCAATGTCCGGATATTTGCTAAACAGGCTATCAAATATTCCGGTTAAATAGGGGGAAGGATAACTTTCAATTTCAAAATTATTTGAGGCTTCGTTATTAATTATGCCTTGTTCGGTGCGGTAAGCCAGGTTATTTATATTATCAAAGCACCGGTCATGCAGTAAACTTTTCAGCAAAGCGGAAAAAGCATGTTCTCCCTCGCCGCAAACAGAAAAATCAATAAAGGGATGTTTTTCGAGAAATTCAACATTGTTAGAAACGCCGTGCCCTCCGAAAATAATTTGGCATGCCGGATATGTTTCTTTGATTTTTTGAGCAAATATTTTTGAATACTCAATATTTCCGATTGAACACGAAAAGGCAACAAGATACGGCTCTTTAAGAGACTTCAGAGCCGTGTCGATTTTTTCACGCATAAAAAATATATCTTTAAACTTATAATTAGCCGCTATTTCAGCATCCTGCATAGCGAAAGCAATAAGGCAACCCGAAGCATACGGCAAATAGACCGTAAAATTATCTCTGCTTATTGCTGCCTGTACAAAATAGATATTTTTCATATGTGCTTATCCTTTGTTTAAAAGAGTATAAAATCTAATTGCAGAACAATTGAACTATACCGCTTTTTATTAGCAAAGTCAAGCTTTGAAAAGCAGTGACTGAAGTCATGTCACGGAAATTTGACGGTTATGTTGAGTTTTATATCTGACTGCTGTATAATTAAAAACAGATAAAATTTTGCGCAAGTGCAAACGTATAAATTATAAACTGTTCAATTTGTTCAAAAAGAAGGCGTTATTTTGAAAGTATTGTTAATAAATTCCACTGCAACTCGTTTTACTAACAGACAAAAGGCCCCAAGCAGTCCTCTTGGTTTGTTAGCAATCGCAAGTTATATAAAAGCGAAGGGGCACAGCGTAAAAATAGTTGATCTAACCATCAAAACTGAAAACATAGAAAAGCATATAAAAAGTTTTAACCCTGATGTTGTAGGCTTATCGGTTATTACGACACTTGCAAGCAATTCGGCTGTTAAAGCTTCAAAAACAGCAAAAAAACATAATAAACCTGTAATATGGGGGGGGAATATGGCTAGTTCGTTACCCGAACTTTGCTTCAAAGAAGGCTGCGTTGATTTCGTTGTTATGGGCGAGGGCGAAATAACATTCAGCGAACTCTTGAATACCATCGAAAAAGGCGGGTCATTCTATAACATTGACGGGTTGGCATTTATTGACAAGGACGGTATACACATCAATAAAGAAAGAGCTTTTGCCGACCTGTCAACATTTCCGATTATCGATTGGTCATTGGTTGACCCGAAGAAATATTGTCAGGTGTATTTTTTGAGTAAAAGGATGCTGTACTCGTATTTATCAAAGGGATGTCCGGGTCACTGCACTTTTTGCTACAACCCAAATTACAACAGAAGCACCCACAGAACACGTCCACCGGTACATGCTGCTGAAGAAATTGAATATCTTGTTAAAAATTGCAGCGTTGACGGCATTAATTTTGCCGACGAGTTTTTGTATCCGGGGAAAGAAGATATGCAAACATTTTTCCGTTTGATAAAAGAAAAACATCTTGATTTCAAATGGGGCGGGCAAACACGTCTGGGTGCGTTTAATAAAGAAGAATTACAGCAGATGTATGACGCAGGCTGCAGATGGTTACTTTTTGGGATAGAAAGCGGCTGCCCGGAGCGTATTAGAAAAATTAAAAAAGGCATCAATCTGGAAAAAGCGAAGGAAACTTTTGATAACTGCAGAGAAATCGGCATAACAGCCCAAAGCTCTTTCATTATTGGGTATCCCGGTGAAACGGAGGAAGAGTTAAAAGAAACTGTAAGTTTCGCGCATAGTTTGAATGCAAATCTTTGTCCTTTAAATATTCTATATTTGCAGGCGGGTTCTGAAATATTAGAATCTGCGGTGAACAACGGTCAGTATAATCCTCCTAGATCCTTAAAAGAATGGAGCAAAATAGAAATCGGTGAAATAAGCGATATGAACCTGTCAAAAGTTCCAAGAAAAGATTTGCTGGTAATCCACTTCCATTTTCAATGGGAAGGCTTTTCTACAAAAGAAGCAGTAAACTCTGATTCCTATGGTATCGCAAAGAAGATGGCAGCTGACGCACTGAGAAACATGGTTAAATTCGGGTTTATTAACTTTTTCATCGGAGGGTTTGTTTCGGTTAAAAAATTTTTTACAGTTGTTTGGTATGCAAAAGCATACCCGAAAGTCCTAAAAAAATATGGATTAGACAAACACAACTAATCAAACAAGTTTTTTACTTTTCGGAAGGTGAAAACGCCAATAAATTATTGCCTAATTTAGCTGAAATGAAGTGCTTTCCTGTATTGACATTGGGGAAAATATGTAAGAGTGTGTTAGGCAACCGGTATTTGACAATTAATTGTATATAATATATAATATTATCCTTATTGATTTTATAAAAAAGGTTTTTTAACTGTCCCACAAAAGGTACTAATGGATATCAGAAGCTATTTTCACCGAACAAGTTTTACCAAAAAAGACACCGTCAAAACATCAAAACCATTTGAATTCGCGGGGGAAACGATGAACGATGCGATTATCAACATATTTAGATTTGGTATTATTTCTTTTGTTATTACCAGTATACATTTCGGTAAAACATTTACAAGCATTGTGTGGAATGTCTTTGCGCATCCGAAAATCAGAAAAAATATGGTCGTTATAAAGCGAGCAAAAAATAGAAATTTCTGTGGAGGTAATTTGTTTGAAGATACTGTTAATCAGTCCAACAGCTAAAAAATATGTCGATCCCCTCACAACGCCGTTGGGTATTCTTTCAATAGCCACCTATCTTGAGCAGCATAACCACACTGTCATGATTTATGAAAGTGCTGTTAGCAAAGGCAATTTTGAGAATGTATTAGGGAAATTTGCGCCTGATATTGTCGGGGTATCCATTATTTCCGGTAAAGCTCTTGATGATGCAATGAAATTATCAAAATATGCCAAGGATATAGGGATAACCGTCGTTTGGGGAGGCTTTCTGCCTTCCGTAATGCCCGAACTTTCGTTAAAGACAGGGTGTGTGGACATCATTTCAATCGGCGAAGGCGAATATACAATGTTGGATTTGCTGGATGCTATTGAAACGGGCAGGTCAATAGATACCGTTAAAGGTTTGGCATATATCAAAGACGGTCAAGTTATTACTACCCCGCAGCGTGATTTTATTTGTCTTTCTGAGTTGCCGGTACTTGATTTTAATTTGATTGATATAAAAAATTATTTATTTTCATATTACTCTTGTAAGAAGGCGTTTTACCTTTACTCCTCAAAAGGATGTACGGGGCACTGCACATTTTGTTATAATTCAAATTTTAATAAGAGTTCACATCGTATAAGGCCGCCAGAACATGTTGTTGAGGAAATAACATACCTCGTAGATAAATATGGGGTGGATGGCATCCATTTTAATGACGATTTGATGTTTGTCAATAAGGACGAAATGTACAGCCTTTGTTCTTTGATTAAGGAAGCCAAACTTGCCTTTTATTGGGGATGTTTCAGTATTATCGGGTTGTTTGGAAAAGAAGAGTTTCAATTCATGTACGATTCCGGATGCAGATGGATATTTTTCGGAATTGAGAGCGGCAGCAGGGAAATGCTTAAAAAAATTAAAAAAGGAATCAATTATGATAAAATTGAACAAACCTATGTTGACTGTGCTGATGTCGGTATTATTGCCCGCGCCGGTTTTATTTTAGGCTTACCGGGAGAAACCGAGGCTGATCTGAGAGAAACCATATCACTAGCTTTAAGACTTAAGACTTCTCAGATATCGTTCAATTATTACACGCTTGTTCCTAATTCCGAAGCATATGTAAAAATGCTTAATGAAGGAAAATTTGACCGACCAAAGAGTTTGCAGGACTTTGCTGCAGATTACCCTTTTGATAAACTTAGAAATTTTTCAAATATTCCCGATAAAGAACTGAAAGTAGTCTATTCGTATTTTGTTTTGAGAAGACTTTTTGTAAAAGATTCTACGACTGTTGGTAAATCTAATTCGTGGTGGGCAATAACATCCAGTTTCCTAATTAAAAGTCTTCGAGAGTCTTCAATTGAAAAGTTTAATACATCCATAAAGTTGGTTCTCAGCGTTTTATTCTTTGTTTTCTTTCACCCGAAAATAAGACTAAAGTATGGGCTGAAACTGAATTTTTATTTTAACCATGTTATTAGATCAAATGGTGATACTAGCATTTAACCGAAATCATTATTAGAATTTATGGATGAAGCGAACAACTTTGCAAGTGTATTATATTGAGATTTGAAATTATTCATTTCGTCCTTGCTGTTTACATTAAAACAGAATTTAAATATTCCATGGAATATTTACGCGTATCCAAAAATCAAAAAAAGCAAGGGTTTAAAAGGTAAAAAATACGAAGTTTTAGGGGAGTAGATTGTTTTGAAGGTGTTATTTGTCAATCCTGCTGCAAAAAAAAATATCGAACTTCTTACAACGCCATTGGGCCTTCTTTCTATTGCCACATATTTAGAACATCACGACCACATTGTCAAGATATATGAAAGTGCTGTAAGCAAAGATAATTTTGCAAAGGTATTGCAGGACTTTTTACCTGACTTTGTAGGGGTATCAATTATTTCCGGAAAAGCTATTGAAGATGCAATCGCGCTGTCAAAAATTGCCAAGAATGCAGGGATAACCGTTGTGTGGGGAGGTTTTCTTCCGACTGTAATGCCGGAGTTGTCACTTAAAACGGGAAATGTGGATATCATTTCAATCGGTGAAGGTGAATACACATGGCTTGAATTACTTAACGCCGTTGAAACCGGCAGACCATTGAATACTGTAAAAGGAATAATGTTTATTGATAACGAACAATTCATTAAGACCCCGGAGCGTGACTTAATCGATCTTTCAAAGCTTCCGGTTCTTGATTGGGAATTAATTGATGTAAATAAATATTTCTATTCATATTACTCCTCTAAGAAGACCCTTGCCCTTTACGCTTCAAAGGGATGTCCCGGTCACTGTACTTTTTGCTATAATTCCAATATCAACAAAAGCATACAACGCATAAGACCTCCTGAACATGTGATTGAAGAAATAACATATCTGGTAAATAAATATGGCTTAGAATGTGTCCATTTTAATGATGATACGATGTTTACCAACAAAGAGGAAATGTACAGACTTTGTTCAATGATGAAGGAAGCCAATCTGAATATTTACTGGGGATGCAGCAGCATTATTGGACAGTTTGGAAAAGAAGAGCTTCAATATATGTATAATTCCGGATGCAGATGGATTTTTTACGGAATTGAAAGCGGCAGCAAAGAAATGCTGAAAAAAATTAAAAAGGGATTCCGTTATGATAAGATTGAGCAAAACTGCATTGACTGTGCTGACATTGGAATAATTGCCAGGGCAGGATTTATTTTGGGCTTTCCCGAAGAAACAGAAGCTGAACTGCGGGATACTGTTTCCCTAGCCTTAAGACTGAAAACTCGTCAGGTCACATTCACTTATTATTCTGTTGTTCCTGGGTCCGAAGCATACGTACACATGCTCAGCGAAGGAAAGCTCAACGAACCCGAAAGTTTGCAGGATTTTACTGAAAGATATCTTTTTAATAGTCTTAATGAAAACTTTTCGAACATTCCAGACAAAGATTTGAAAGTAATTTATTCGTACTTTTTTCTAATAAGACTTTTTGCAAAAGACCCTGCTGCTGATCAAAAGTCGAATTCATGGCGAGCTATAACATATAGTTTCATAATCAAAAGTCTTCAAGAATCTTCTGTTGAAAAATTTTTTACATCCGCTAGCCAGTTTCTCAGTGTGTTATACAATGTTTTTTTTCATCCGAAAATAAGACGAAAATATGGTCTAAAACTGATATAGTTTTTTATTGTTGTGATTAAGGTTAAGTAAATATTCGTATTTGAAGTAAACCAAAGCAGGATAACAGACAACAGCAGTTATTAGTTTTCAGTGTTGCTTTAGGGCGCGGGAGAACACCACTATAAAATATTTCGTAAACAGGAGGTATTTTTACGGTATTAGGTCAAATGTATAAAAAAGACAGCCGCCTGAATTATTCCGGTAAAAAGTATTATGAGATATTTATATTTGCGGTACTCATGTTTGAGTTTGCTGTTTTGCTGCCCAACATTAATAATAATGATCCTTATATGGTTACATTTTATTTTTTATCCTATCAGGATTTGGGGTTAAACACCCGTCTTTTTATTGGCTCGGTTTTTAAGATATTTGCCGAATATATAAGCGTTAAAACTCTTTTTTACTGCATTTGCATCATCACTGCCTGCTTGAATGGTTTGGTGGCTTTGGTACTTGGCAAAGTTCTTCGCAGAAGTTTCGATGAAACAACAGACAGTCTTAAAATTTTTATAATATTATTTCTTTCAAGCCCATTTTCTTTATGCTTTCTTTTTTATAAAGGAAATTTCGGGTACTTTGATTTATATCTTGTTTTAGTTACCGTTATAATGTTCCTTTTTACCGGAAATAAATATTTAAAGTGGCTGGTTCCCGCCCTTTGTATTATAGCGGAAGCTATACATCCCGGTTGGATGTTGCTGTATATGCCGGCAATTGCAATCATTCTGATTTTCGAACATTATAAAAATAAATATAAAAAAACGAGTTTGATTTTGTGTGCCATTACTTTTTTGATTGCCTCAATTTCTCTTTTTTATTTTCAGTTTTTGCCTCATCACATTGATTTTAAAAGTCCCGAAGCAGTCGTCAGTTTTATTCAACACCGAACCGATTTCCCTCTGAATTCAGACATAATCATGTCTAATTATTTTTTAAAGGTTGGCACTTATTTTTATGATTCATTGCATGCTGTAAAGTCTTTTGCAATTTCGTACAGCGTTTGTGTACTTGCAATGACATCCCCATTAATAGCAATTTTTATCTCGTTATGGCTGAAAGCATTTAAAAAGGCGGAAGATAAATTCGCAAAATTCATTGTTCTGCTGTGTATGGCATCACCGGCAGCGTCTTTTCCCATGTTTTTCAACTTAGACTGGGACAGATGGATTGCCGCGATTTTTATTGTCCAGTTTTCACTTGTAATATATTTTTTGGATTCCGGCTTTGCCTGTGTTGTTGAAGCGGCAGAAGACATACGAGCATTTTTTCAAAAACATTTGTTTCTATTTGTCTTTATAATTGTTTTTATGTCTATGATGGTATTTTCATTAGGAAAAGTTTTTTTATATTTGCAAATTGATAAGAATTATATTTTCTCCCTGATAGCCAAGTACCGTGCTTTAACAGGTTGAGTTTACTGAATGGCAATTAATGAGAGACTGTTTGAAATTAGGTTCGTTCTGTATTTTTCAGGCTCTCTGTCAGTCCTGAGTGAACCTCAAAATAATGACAAAGAGCCTGAGTAATCGTATTATTGTCAATAACAAAAATTTAATAGAAATATCATTTTATAATTTTAAGTGTGTAACCGTAAACGCTTTCTTTTATTGTGAATGTAAAACTTTCTTTTAGCCCGGTCAATATCTCTTTCACTTTTTCAGGATAGTTTATATAGACAAGGTCAATTGCTTTGGGAAGATATATATATTCCGGCGTTTTTTCGGGATGCAATTTATAATAATCTAAAAGCCGTAGTTTTTCACCATTGAAATTATAACTTTCGAACCAAGTTGAATAAGTGGCATACGGCCTATTTAAGTACAGATAACACCATGGCATATTAGAAGCAATGAGCACCGGTCCTTTCCCGTTTTCTTTTATAGCACGAAGGTCTCTGATAATACCGTTATAAACATTTGCTCTGGCTGCTGTTGTTTTCAGTCCCTTTTCCGGGCCGGTTTGAATAGTAACATTCAATTTTTCTTTTGAGTCTTTTTGAAGAGAAGCTCCTGCTTTTACATTTGAATCAGAAACAAGATATTCAGTATAAAGTTTGAAATCGGAAACTATATAACACTCCTGAAAGATCTGGAAAACCAAGGTTGCGGACAAAGCTAAAGTTAACAGTTTCAGGAACAACGCGTTAATATTATTGTCTTTGTGTATATTTTCAACTTTACTTTTTTTTCGCAGTTCATCAATTATATTTTTAATAAATATTGCGCTTGCCACAGATGAAATTGTCAATCCCATATAAGAGGTCAAATAGCCAACCTCTGATGCAATGTCCAGACAGACAGAATATAGTACACCGAGCACCCATAAAAAAACAAATATATCCTTATTTTTAATTTCTGATAAAAGATAACAGCTTAATCCGAATAACGCGAGCGGAAACATCAGGTATCCAAAATAAGGAAAATCAACGGCATTCACTATAACCGCAATGTAAACAAAAAAGAGAACTGAACCGGTCATTAGAAGAAAACGACGATGACGTACTCTGTTATTATCAAATATAATAACAGCAATCAATATCGCAAAAGCGGAAAATAAATACGGGTTGATATTAATAATCGCTAACAATGTTTCTTTAACAGTGAATATATTTTGCGTTCCACCTTTGAAAGAAAAATTATACTCGGGATCGGTGAAAAGCATAGGGAAATTTTTAATTATTTCGCTTAAATTTGTTCTTGAAAACAAGAAAACAAAAAATGTTATTGCCACCGTGGAAACTCCAAATGTAATCCAAAGCCACGTTTTTAATGAGAAGGATATCGCCGAAAATCCGAAAAGCGGGCGTTTCTTATTTTTATTTTTTTCATTTATAATCATACAGACGGAGTAGAGAAAATATACAAGGAACAAAACAGGATTGCATAGGACAGCGAAAGCCATAAGCAGCCCTACTGTATAAAATGTAACTTTGCTGATTTTTTTTGTTGTTGCCATCAGCACACCTAAAAGGGTAACAAAAGCAATTCCCATCGCATAGTAACTAAGTGACATGATTGTCATCGGAATATGTAAAAAGAAAACTAAACCGGCAAATAAGGCAAATATTCCATATTTTCTGAACCGCAGATAAATAACAGCCGAAACAACGCTTTGAAGAGCAATAAACAGATAACGGAAAAAAAGTATGATACCTTCTGTTGAACCTGCAAGAGTAACATAGGCTTTTGCCGGCAAATAAAGCAAAAAGCCGATAAGCTGGTCAACATTCCATTCATCTGTCAGCAAGGAGTCTCCCATAAGAAGTCTATGTGGAATAGTAAGATAATTACTTTCATCATCTAATCCGAACCCGTAGTGGGCTTTCAAGCAGAAAAAAATAACAGCCGCGATTAAACATAACAGCGCAGCTATATCCTGGTATTTTGTAAGGGTAGTTTTTTTGCATAATACCGAACCCATTCTGCACCCCCTGACAAATAATTGATTTCAGAATAACGAAACTATAACGCTTTTCATTGGCAAAGTCAAGTGCAGGAAAGCATGGGGCGCTTTCCTGACTACAGTTATTGTAAGTAAAACTTGAGTTTTTGACTTATACGTTGTATAATAAAAAAGTTAAAAATTGTTTGCGAAATTGCAAACACAGCAATTAAATAATATCAATTTGCTCAGTTAGAGGGAGTTCATTTTGAAAGTACTGCTGATTAATCCGAAAGCATCACAATTAAACAAACGCAAAAAAGCTCCAAGTGTGCCGCTTGGGTTATTAGCCATTGCAAGTTATATCAAAACAAAAGGGCATACCGCAAAAATAGTTGACTTAACCATAAAATCAGAAAATATAGAAAAGCATATCAAGAGTTTTAATCCTGATGTTGTCGGTTTAACGGTTCATTCAACGCTTGTTGTCAATTCAACCGTTAAATTATCAAAAACAGCAAAGAAATATAATAAACCCGTAATTTGGGGAGGCTTTATACCAAGCACATTGCCTGAACTTTGCTTCAAAGAAGGCTGTGTTGATTTTCTTGTAATGGGTGAAGGTGAAATCACTTTTTCGGAACTCCTGAATGCTATCGAAACCGGCAGTCCATATAACAATATTGACGGTTTGGCCTTTGTTGATAAAGATGAGGTTCATATTAATAAAGATAGAGAATTTGCCGACCTGGCAACATTCCCGGTGACTGATTGGTCATTTATTGAACCCAATAAATATTGTCAAAGATTTTTTCAATGCAAAAAATTGCTTTATTTATATTTCTCGAAGGGATGCCCTGCACATTGCACCTTTTGTTATAATCCCTGTTACCACAGAAGCACTCACCGGAAACGTCCTCCCGAACAAATGATAGAGGAAATCGAATATCTTGTTAAAAACTGCGGCATTGACGGAGTTAATTTTGCTGATGAATATTTATATCCCGGGAAAGAAGATATGCAAAAATTCATTCATCTGATTAAAGAAAAAAATCTTGACTTTAAATGGGGCGGACAGACACGCCTGGGGGTGTATAATAAGGCAGAATTGCAGCAGATGTATGACGCGGGGTGCAGATTCATGCTGTTCGGCGTTGAAAGCGGATGCAAAGAGCGCATAAAAGAGATTAAAAAAGGAATTGATCTGGATAAGGCAAAAGAAACTTTCAGCAACTGCAGGGAAATCGGAATAATAACCCAAAGTTCATTCATTATAGGGTACCCGGATGAAACAGAGGAGGAGCTAAAAGAAACTATTAGTTTCGCACTGAGTCTAAACTCGCATCTTTGCCCAATTAATGTTCTGTTTTTGCAGCCCGGTTCCGAAACGTTTGAATATGCAGTAAGCAGCGGACGTTACACGCCTCCCAAGAACCTAAAAGAGTGGGGCAAAATACAAACTGATGAATATGAAGGGAAAACTCTCTCAAAAATTCCGACTAAAGAGTTGCTGGTAATCCACTTCTACTCCCAATGGCTTGGGTTTTCGCAGAAGGAATCGATCGGTTCGGATTCATACGGACTCATCAAGCTGTTAGCGGTTCAAACGATCAAAAATATGTTCAAATGGAACCCTGACAATTTATTTATAGGGTCTTTTGCCTCTGCAAAGCAGTTTTTGAAAGTTCTTTTTTATGCGAAAGCTTACCCGAAAATCCTTAAAAAATACGGATTTATAAAAACAAATCAAACAATAGGTGATTAAATGAGGGTATTAATATTTCATCCGTCAACGAATTATTTTATCAAGGCACCTTCTGTACCGCTCGGCGCGCTTTCAATCGCAACCTTTTTGAAAGACCGCGGCCACACCGTAAAAATCAGTGACAGATGCATTAAAAAAGAGAATATTAAGAAGTTGGTTAAAAGCTTTAAACCAGATCTGGTCGGGCTTTCCATCATGTCGGCCAGAGGTATAAAAGACGCGAAATATATATCTGAAACAATAAAGAAGCTTCAAATTTCTGTTATCTGGGGCGGACATTATCCGACATTTATTTATGATGACGCTTTGAATTCAGGTCTGGTCGATGCGGTAGTGCTTGGTGAAGGGGAGAATACTTTTATTGAGCTCATTAATGAACTTAATAGAAATACCCCGTTTAATCAACTTGACAGTATTGACGGCCTTGCTTTTCTGAGAAACGGCGAGGTTATCGTAACGAAGGCTCGGGAATTTGCAAACCTTTCGGATTTGCCGATAATTGATTATTCTCTTGTGAATGTTCCTAAATATTTTCAAACCTGGTTCGGATGTAAAAGAATGCTATATCTTTACGGTTCCAAGGGTTGCCCTTTTGCCTGCACATTTTGCTATAATTCAGCATATAACAGATCAAAATACAGAAAACGTCCTGACGAGTATATTCTTAAAGAGTTTGATTTCCTTGTCAGTGAATACGGGATGGACGGTGTTTATTTTACCGATGATGTATTTTGTCCAAAAAAAGAAGATTTAAAAGAGTTTTGTTTTAAAATAAAGGAGAGAAAATACAACTTAACGTGGGGCTGTCAGGCAAGAGTAGGGCAGTTTGACCGCGAAGATTTCGAGTTAATGTATAATTCCGGTTGCAGATGGATCTTTTTCGGCATTGAGACGGGTTCTGAAGAGATGCAGCGCAAAGTAAAAAAGAACCTGGATTTTTCAAAAATGGATGAGACTTTCAAAATCACCAAGGAACTCGGTATAATAACGGTTTCCTCTTTAATTGTAGGGTTTCCGAATGAAACGGTAGATCAGCTGCGTGACACCATTAATTTGGCGAAGAGAATCAAGGCTGATTTATATCCTGTCAATATGTATACACCCAATATTGAACAGGAGCTTTGCAAAGAACTGATAAAAAAAGGCCTTTTCAATCCTCCCAAAACCCTCGATGAACATGCAAAGCTTAATCAGACAGTTGATTATTTTAAGAGTTTTTCAAATATTCCCAAAAGAGAACTCATGGTCATCAGAAGCTTTTTCTTCTGGATAAGTTTTACCAGAAAAGATACGGGTAAATCATCAAAATCATTCGAGTTCGCAGGGAAGGCGCTTAATGATGCGTTAATAAACATCTTTAGATTTGGAATTGTTTCCTTTATTTTTACCGGAATCAATTCGATAAAAACATTTATCAATGTTGTTTGGAATGTTTTTGCACACCCGAAAATCAGAAAAAAGTACGGTTTGTATACAGAAAAATGAAGACACACATTTTTCGGCAACCGAAAAGCTTTGAAAGATAATGAAACATACAAAATCTGCAGTATCCTTTGGCTTCATTATAAATATAGAAGCTAATGATTATAAGGATGTGCGGCATGAAAGTTTTACTTGTTAATCCCCGGCCAAAACAATATTTTAAATCGGCGACGTGCCCTTTGGGTATCCTATCTATTGCTACCTACCTCAACAAGCGAAATCATACTGTGCGGATAGTTGACGGGGCTGTTGATAAAAACTACAAAGAAATGATGACCGAATTCAAACCGGACATAGTCGGCGTATCCGTAATGTCATATAAGGCTATTGGCGATGCCATTACAGTTTCGCAAGCGGCTCACGCAGAAAATATACCGGTAGTTTGGGGCGGGACGCTTGCGTCAATCATTCCGGAAACCGTGCTAAAGCACGGATGCGTTGATTATGTTATCATCGGAGAAGGCGAGATAACCTTGGAAATGCTGCTTGAGGCACTTGAGAAAAAAACAGCATTTAGCGATGTTGACGGTTTGGCATACACTGAAGGGAAAGAAATTATTATTAATAATGACAGGGCCTTTGCCGACCTTGCCAACTTTCCTGCGCTGGACTGGAGTTTGGTGAATCCATCCGACTATTTTCAAAGCTTGTTTTCAGCAAAAAAAATGCTGTATTTATATTCCGGAAAAGGGTGCCCCGAACAATGCACTTTCTGTTTTAACAAGGGGTTCAACAAGTGCGTTTACAGGAAAAGGCCCTTTGAATATTGTATTAAGGAAATAAAATATCTTGTCGAAAAAACCGGGATGGACGGTGTCCATTTTGCTGATGAACTCTGGTGCAGAAATAAAAAAGAAATG